>Ga0208128_1000553_pt1 | contig 14968 bp, 11 predicted proteins | sample ETNtaG_35_FD_185758 | JGI IMG/M metagenome (GOLD analysis project Ga0208128, IMG submission 185758) | Marine microbial and viral communities from oxygen minimum zone, Eastern Pacific Ocean - ETNP201306PF51B (SPAdes) (version 2) | ecosystem: Environmental > Aquatic > Marine > Oceanic ... | reverse complement strand
ACCATCACGGACAAGTGGTGCCCACTGGCTTGTATATCGTGGCGGTTGCAGTTGGCGGTGAGACCCAGACCAACGTGGTCAACGTCTGGAATCAGTAAGAATCAGAACCCAGGTGAAACTAACCTGGAGTGTGCTGTCTTCTGAAAGCAAGAGGTTTTTTAGGTGGGTGCACTGGCTGATGGCTAAGGTCGCGAAAAATGTCGTAAGGTATCCATTTCAGGTACAGCGACTCAATTCCATTGTGATAGACCATCATCAATCTCAGGGTGTTTTTTTGAGTACAAGAGTTCGACTGGCACCAGTTTTTCTATTGAGGTTTTTCAGCCACGCCTCCTCTTCGTCCAGTTCTTTGATTCCACATAGAATCGTAATGCGAGAACAACTGAAAATACGGGCCATATGACTGATACCTCTAGGACCGAGTTTCGAGGCTTCAACCCCGGCAGATAGATGCCGGTTTCTCTCTGGAAGATGTGGGGGATAGCTCTTGCATTCGCAATTCGATTTATACTACGACAAACCTACCGAGAAAGCCTCTACGAGTTCAGATATTTTCCCGGCCGAAGATCCTGCCTCTTCCTACAACATCCTACCAGGTCAGGTCAAGGACCAAAAAGAACAAGTCGGTACTAGACCAAGTCGCAGTAACTCCAAACTTCAGTAACTCCAAACTTCAGTAACTCCAAGTAATGGCTGAAAGCCAGTATCAATGAAAGCCAGTATCAAAAAGCTGGTATCAAGCGGAACGCCTGTAATTAGCTGAGATTCGATCTTGGATCGTTGTTGGTGAGGCTGAAAGTTTATTGACGCCTTGACACATTTTAATAATCCTAATATCCTAGATACCCTGGTTGTCCCGATCTCGGGATTATTTGAGATTGTCGACCCCAACAACTAATATGTGTAAGTTGACACTTATGGTTAAAGGACTATATGAAGAAATTGTTATTGGTATCTTTCAACCTTATCCTGGCTGTCTGTATAATCCAGACAACAGGGGAGCCTAAAACGCCGTCAGGTACTTCCGGTACCGGCAGTGCTAATCCGAAAATTGCGGCCGCCTATCAGGGAACCAAGCAGGTTGCCGTATACGCAACCCTGAAAGACTATGAAGAAGCTAAGGGGATCAGCATAACCAAATTTGGAGAAGCGCCATCGTTGGCTGCAAAGGTATCAGCGGGAGAAATTCCGTCAGTAGAAGAGAGGCTGCCTGAAGAGCCACTTGTAGTCCTACCAGCTGACAAAATCGGCAGTTACGGTGGGAATCTCGTCAATCCCCATATGGGAAATATCGATTTTCTCGAAGATATGCTCCGAGAGTTTCCTTTGATGTTTACCAATGACCTGAAGCGTATCGTTCCTAACATTATAAAAGATTGGGTCGTAAACCCGAGCGCAACAGAATACACTTTTCACATCAGAAAAGGCATCAAATGGAGCGACGGCGTTGCGTTTACCTCCGATGCTTTCCTCTTTTGGTATCAGGCCTATGCGATGAATATGGAGCTGAATCCCCACGGAATATCTCACTTCAAAGACGGTAACAACAAGATGGGTATAATGACCAAAATCGATGACTATTCCTTCAAAGTGGGCTTTTCAACACCGAATGGAATCATCCTCGAAAAGATGTGTCGGTTCCGCCCGGTGCCCTATCTGCCGGGGCACTACCTGAAACAGTTCCATCCACTCTATTCAGACCCAGCGCAGGTTGAGAAACTGGCCAAAGACGAAGGTTTTTCCAGTTGGGTCGAGCTATTCAACAATAAGCGATACTATTTTGATAATCCGGACAGCCCTACTATCTTTGCGTGGATGCCCACCAATAAGGCAAATGCGCAGGTGCATGTACTGGAGCGGAATCCCTACTTCTGGGCCATTGATGCTGCTGGCAACCAGCTGCCCTATGCTGATGGCGTACACCGGGTAAACCTCGGCAACCAAGAGACCATTGTACTCAAAGCTCTGGCTGGCGATGTCGATTATGTCCACCCATACGTTCTCGGGTATGACAAAAACTACCCTCTCTTTAAACGAGAAGAGGCAAGAGGCAAGTACCGGATTATCACCCAGGGTGGATGGTCTACATTTTTAGGCTCCCTAATGTTCAATATGAACAGCCCTGATACCTTGCTGAAGAGGCTTTTCAACCAGAAAGATTTCCGTATCGCTCTTTCGGTCGGCATGGACAGAAACGCCATGAACGAGGTCGTGTTCAAAGGGCAGTATACCCCCTCTCAGGCCGGGCCGCCGGTCGGACCACCGTACTACGGAGAATCCGGCAAATTTAAGCAGTACACAGAGTACGACATGGACATGGCAAACAGCATCTTGGACAAATTGGGCCTGAAATGGAACGACGGAAAGACCACTCGGCTCAGACCTGACACCGGCGCGCCTCTAGAGATTGTGGCTATCGTCAATACAGACTGGACCCAGACAATCCAAATCTGTGAAATCATGAAAGACAATTTTCAAAAGCTAGGCATAAACCTCATTCTCAAGCCACTGGCACAACAATTTTTTGGCGAAAAAAGGGATGCGCGGGATTATCAGATTGCTATAACGACCATTGGCTTTGGCGGATCCAAAATGGACTTTGCCAGTCTCAACGGAGGAGCTGTGCCGAGAAGCCCAAACTGGAGCGTAAGTCCCGACTGGGGACTCTGGATCATGAGCGAAGGAAAGGACGGTGTTGAACCGCCGGATGACGTAAAGAGGTTGGCTGAGATCTCGAAATCGTTTGTGCAGGAATCGGATGAAGTTAATAGGCAGAAACTCGAAGCTGAAGTGTTCGATATCCATGCCGAGAATCTGTGGTATATATCATCGCTAAAGCAGCCCGGAGATCTTCCGCAGGTGTTCTATGTCCCCGTTAGCCGCAGACTGGTGAATGTCTCAGATCCCGTAGCGGGTGAATGGTATTACGCTGTTCCCGAGAGCTGGTCGATAGACGAATAGGATTAGCTTGCTGAAATCAACAACACACCTCGATAGCGAAATGACGAGGGCAAGACGGGAAATCGCCCTTTTTTCTTTTATAGCGGAGGTCGCCTACTGAATGTATAGATTTATCCTTAGAAGAATTCTGCTCATGATTCCGACCCTTTTTGCCCTGAGCATTATATCGTTCATAATTATCCAGGCGCCCCCAGGTGATTTTGTGGACTCATATGTGGCACGCCTTCGTGCTCAGGGCGATTACATCGAAGAGGAGAGGATCGAGTCATTGCGTGCGCAGTATAGCCTGGACGATCCAATGATGACTAGATACTTCAGATGGTTCGGAGGAGTGCTACGCGGGAACTTCGGCGTATCCATGAATTATAATCAGGCGGTTACGAGTATTATACTTGATAGACTCCCTTATAGTTTTCTTATTACCCTGCTGTCTCTGTTTCTCGTTTACTTGATCGGCATACCGATAGGTATATTATCCGCAGTTAAGCAATACTCTGCCTGGGATTACATAGCTACCACGGTCGGGTTTATCGGATTGGGAACCCCCGGTTTCCTCCTAGCACTGCTCATGTTGTGGATTTTATATTCGTTAACGGGAAATGCCGCTATCGGGCTATTTTCCACTGAATACTTAGGTGCCCCCTGGAGTTGGGGCAAAGTTGTCGATCTGATAAACCATCTCTGGCTTCCAGCCTCTATTGTCGCTTTTACAGGTACGGCCAGTCTTATCCGGACCATGCGGGCAAACCTCCTCGATGAGCTTGAGAAACCGTACGTGATGGTGGCCCGTGCAAAGGGCCTGAAGAACCTCACCCTGCTCTTCAAGTATCCTTTTCGCATAGCGATCAACCCGATCATCAGCATGATCGGTTGGACGCTTCCGGGGCTTATCACAGGAGAGATGTTGGTCTCACTCGTTCTCGGTCTTCCTACCCTGGCTCCCCTCTTCTTGGAGTCATTAAGGATGGAGGATATGTATCTGGCAGGAGGCATCGTATTTGTATTAACGCTTTTCACTCTGGTAGGGACGCTCGTCTCAGACATACTCTTGGCGGTAATAGATATTCGCATTAGAGAAGAGACGTAATACTTGTGCGTGGTAAAAAAGAGGATCGAGTAGTTGTAGCATCACAGTGGCAACTGATCAGGTGGAAGTTCAGTCGCCACCGCATGGCTGTGGTGGGGTTGATCGTGCTCGTCTTGTACTATCTGGCGGCCATTTTTTCCGAATTTATCTCACCATACGATCCATATGAGTATGATGAGGCGTTCGCCTACGCGCCACCGCAAGTCGTTCGGTTTAGAGACGATCAGGGGAAATTCCACTTGAGACCTTTTGTGTATCCGATAAAAAAGGAGTTAGACAAAGTCACTTGGGAGGTACTCTACGTCGAGGACAGAACCCGTAGGCTGGAATTGCGCCTGTTCGTCAGAAACTGGGAGTATAATTTTTTGGGAGTCATTAAATCTGATTTACACCTATTCGGCGTTGACAAAGGCATGCTCTCAATTATGGGAAAAGATACGATGGGCAGAGATCTTTTCTCCAGGATAATCTTCGGTTCGAGGATATCGATGACGGTTGGTTTGCTGGGGATTGCGATCAGTTTTTTCCTAGGATGCCTTATTGGAGGTATCTCCGGTTTAAAAGGCGGTGTCACCGACACCATAATTCAGCGTATTATCGAATCCATACGCTCCATCCCAACGCTTCCGCTTTGGATGGCCCTTAGTCTGGTAATGCCGGATAATTGGTCAATTCTAAAAACCTATTTCGCCATCATCATGATTCTGTCGATTGTCGGTTGGACGGGTATCGCTAGGGTTGTACGCGGTAAATTTATGGCTTTGAAATCTGAAGATTTTATAATGGCAGCTAGGTTGGATGGTTCAGGAAATGGTCGATTGATTTTCCGGTATATGCTACCCTCGTTTAGCAGTCATATAATTGCGAGTTTAACGCTTTCAATCCCTGGCATGATTCTAGGTGAGACCGCGTTGAGTTTTATCGGACTCGGATTACAGCCGCCGGCCATTAGCTGGGGGGTACTGCTTAAGGATGCCCAGTACGTAAGAGTGCTGGCACAATCACCGTGGATGCTGTTCCCGGCTCTTTTTATCGTTGTCAGCATACTGGCGTTCAATTTTGTTGGTGATGGATTGAGAGACGCCGCTGACCCGTATGCTAAGGTGTGATGAATAGGTTTTATGGATAAGAATACTGTTCTTGAGATATCAGATCTACATACTCATTTCAAATCGAAAGAGGGTACTGTACGAGCAGTAGATGGTCTCAGTCTTAGCCTATACGAAGACGAAGTGCTCGGGATTGTCGGCGAGTCGGGATGCGGTAAGAGCGTGACGGCACAATCGATTCTCAATATCCTCCCCAAAAATGGGAAAATAGTCAGCGGCCAAATAACCTACTTCAACAAAGGGCAATCGCAAGAGATCACAAGCCTTCTTCCTGAGTCAAAGGAGATGAGAAGTATACGTGGAAAAGAAATTTCCATGATATTCCAAGAGCCGATGACCTCGTTTAGCCCGGTTCACACCATTGGCAATCAAATAGTGGAGGTTGTGGAGTTACACCGTGACGACGCTACAATCGATGCCAGAGCTCAGGCGATTAATATGCTCGAGTTGACCGGTATGCCGAACGCATCTGAGATAATCGATGCCTATCCACATAATCTTAGCGGCGGGATGCGCCAAAGAGCAATGATAGCTATGGCACTGTCCTGCCATCCGAAAATCCTCATAGCAGATGAGCCCACGACAGCTGTTGATGTGACAATACAAGCACAGGTTCTCTCCCTTATGCTGGACATGCGGAACGAACTGAATATGTCAGTCATCATCATCACCCACGATCTTGGTGTTGTGGCCGAAACTACCGACCGGGTAGCTGTAATGTATCTCGGAAAAGTGATGGAAATTGCCACTGTATATGAGCTGTTTGACAGTCCGAAACACCCGTACACTCAGGCGCTTATTAATTCCGTGCCCAAAACATCCGGCGAAATAACGAAACTTGTTCCCATAACAGGAACCGTGCCGAATCCCTACAACATTCCGGCCGGGTGTCCCTTTCATACAAGATGTCCGGATTTTATCCCAGGTGTCTGCGACGAGGAATCCCCAATAAAAACTAATATTTCTGCTGATCACCAGGTATGGTGTTTCAAGCACGCCGACGAGAAAAAACAGGAAAACTGATTTGGATAGGATACTAGAAGTAGAAAACTTGAAAAAGTACTATCAACGGATAAAGGGATTCTCGAGAAAAGTCATCGGAACCGTCAAAGCCGTGGACAGTTTGTCGTTTTCCATAAACAAAAAAGAGACCCTTGCCCTTGTTGGCGAAAGTGGCTGTGGAAAAACCACAATAGGCAGATGCATTGTCAGGGCCGTTGAACCAACCGACGGTAAGATGTCCTTCTTCGATAGCGCCGGCGAAAAAAAAGACCTGTTGTCACTGGATTTTGAGCAGTTAAAGCTGATCCGGCGGGACATTCGGATGATCTTCCAGGATCCGTTTGCCTCCCTCAATCCCCGAATGACACTGATGAACATAATCGGCGAGCCGTTGAAGATTCACCGAATTACGAAAAGTAGTGCGGAGCTAAAAGATCGTGTGGCCGAATTATTGAAGATGGTGCATCTCGATCCGGATTATATGAATCGTTACCCCCACGCATTTAGCGGCGGCCAGCGACAGCGTATAGCCATTGCCCGGGCGTTGGCTTTGGAACCGAGCCTCGTAATCGCGGATGAACCTGTCTCGGCTCTAGACGTTTCCGTACAGGCACAGATTCTCAACCTGATGAAAGAGTTACAGGAAAAAACTAATCTCGCCTACCTTTTTATCGCGCATAATCTCGCTGTTGTGCGCTACCAAAGCGATCGGATCGCAGTCATGTACGTGGGGAAAATAGTGGAGCTTTCTGATAAAAACCAAATATTCAATCGGCCACAACATCCGTATACCGAAACCCTTCTGTTAGCGTCGCCAAATCCCAATCCCCATGAACGGCATGATAAACTGCACCAGGTAAAGGGTGACATTCCAGATCCAGCTAACAGACCGACTGGTTGCGCCTTTCATCCACGGTGCAGTTATGCTCAAGAAAAATGCAAACATGAGACGCCGCATCTTATAGACGTATCGGACGAAAAAACTGAGCCTCATCTCGTTGCCTGCCACTACTGGGACGAACTGAATTTACTGACTAAATTGCCCACACACCATCTTGAAGCGTAATCCAAGCTGTAGTGTGAAGCTTCAATATTTTGTATTTGGCTAGTCAGGTTAGACACAAGGAGAGCCAATTACAGTATTTTGGAGAGGAGTTGACAGCGTCTGAAGTATGTGGTGTTATTGATTGGATAAACCGCAACTAAAACTGCGAATAACTGCGAATAACTGCGAATAACTGCGAATAACTGCGAATAACTGCGAATAACTGCGAATATAAGTAACGAATTTATCGCGACTGATTATCACATTTATCACCACTAGTGACCATAACTAACGTCGATGCTAAAGATACAAGGAGAGTAATCGATGAAAAAACTCGAGAATAGAATTGCCATTGTCACTGGTGCAAGCCAGGGTATTGGAAAAGCAATTGCACTCGACTTTGGCCAACAAGGAGCTAAAGTCGTTGTTACCGCCCGCACGACGGATGCAATCGAAGCCGTAGCTAATCAACTGAGAGAAATGAGCACAGAGGCTCTCGCTATAACTGCGGACCTGAGTATTGAAACGGACATTAGGCGTATCGCTGAGGAGACAGCTAGAAGATTTGGAGGCGCCGATATACTCGTTAACAACGCGGCTATCATTCACCCGCGACTTGATCTGGTAGACTTCGACACCAATTTATGGCGACAGGTCATCGACGTAAATCTAATCGCACCAGCGTTGCTTACAAAAGCTGTGTTGCCTTCCATGATTAAGAACCGGTCCGGAACTATTCTCAACATTTCAAGTATCGGCGGGCGAAAGGGTGGCAAAGGACGTAGTGCATATCGAGCGACAAAAGCAGGATTGATCAACCTAACTGAGAGTATCGCTGCCGAAGTGAAGGCATACGGCATCGATGTGAACTGTATCTGCCCGGGTGGTGTTGATACGGAAGGATTCCGGCAGGCATTCGACAGCCGAGGCAGAGAGCAAGACCCGAAACTAATGTGCCCGGAAGAGATTGCAAAGCTTGCTGTATTTATGGCATCGGGTGCGAGTTCAGCAATTACAGGCGCCGCCGTTGATGCCTTTGGCGAAACCAATCCTCTGTTCAGCTAAGGTGACGTCAGCGTGACATCTAGGAACCGATCGGCCGGTGGTGTTCCAAAGTTCATGTTGGGCAATATTGTTGTCTTTTCTGTCACGGGACTGTTGGGCAACTTTGCACGTTCGATGGTTTTTCCTTATGCCTCTCTGTATATAATGGCTCTTGATGGGAATGCTAAAACCATCGGTTTTGTCAACTTTCTCAGACCGCTTTTAGGCCTGATTCTGTTTCCCATCGCCGGCTACCTGGCTGACAGAAAAAGCCGAATTAAAATGATTGTACTGAGCAACTATCTTTCTGCCGCCTTTATCCTAATGTATGTTCTGGCTCCGAGGTGGGAGGTAATCGCTGTTACAGCTTTACTGCAAGGTACAACGGTTGTGGGATTTCCACCCCGCTCTGCCCTCATTGCTGATTCGCTGTCTCCTGAAGACCGCGGTCGAGGCATTGCAACAATGAGCACCATCTCGAGCATCTTGTCTGTTTTTGCCCCCTATTTAGCGGGTGTCATGGTTGACATCTACGGTCCAAATACCGGCGTTCGAATACTCTATAGTGTGATGATGTTTCTGTACCTTGGCGCCGCACTGATACATTTTCGTTTTCTCAAAGAGACCGTAGCTGATACTGGTGAGAGAATTACAGCTCATTCTCTCGCCCGCATACTGAGGACTGCGTATAGTGACATGCCTGGGATGTTGAAACAATTACCTCGTTCCGCCAAAGCACTGGCGGGTGTCATTATCTTGAGTTTTATGGCTAACGGCGTGGCGTCCCCTTTCTGGGTAGTCTATGCCACTGAGCGGATTGGCCTCTCGCCATCAAGATGGGGGTTAGTTCTACTCTGCGAGGCGGTACTGAGAATTATAATGTACATTCCAGGCGGATATTTAGTAGATCGCTGGGGACGAACCGTGTCACTATTTTCGGCTTTGTTGCTTTCACTCGCATCAGTTTTGCTGTTTGTTTTCACCAGCAGTTTTGCAGGAGTTCTCTGCGTACGGTTTATCATCGGCATAGCATCTGCTATCTCTATTCCGTCTTCCACAGCGCTGATGGCGGACATGATTCCAAGGAAGATACGGGCACAGGTCATGTCGGTACTGGGACAAGGTGGATTCATGATTGGCGCGGCCGGCGGTGGAACCGGTGGCCCCGGAGTTGGCGTGCTGGTCACGATTCCACTGATGATGGCCTCTTTGGCAGGCGGTTATCTCTATACTCAAAACCCGGCCTATCCGTGGATCTTTGTCCTCATTGTGACAATAGTTTCGATCGTCCTGACGGCCCTGTTCATACGTGACATGAAAAAGGCTGAGATCTAAAGATGATCCTTTAAGGGCAACCCTCCACCCAGTTGCAGCGTTGTGCCAGCGTGCGACTGTACTCGCCAGACCAGGCTAGTTTCCGCTTCTTAGCCCGGCTATTTGACGGCTCCCCAACAACCACATATCGGTGAGATCGTCAGAGCACAATCGCACTGGGGGAGACGATCACCGCCCAGGGTATCCTGGAGCATTAAGGAAATCGAGATCGATCAGATAAGAGGTAACACCTCCCAGGCACAAAAAACAAAAACGGTTCATCAGGGCCTTGGACTTTGGCCGGCTCTGACCACTCCGCAGATCTTCCAGGTTTTTCGGCAACAGCTCTTATTCTGTCTAGATGAGCACGCTCACCTTAGCTCCGAGTTACTGAAGCCCCTCAGCGCCTTCAACAACAAACGCTTCGACGTTTTTAACACGAACTGTAACCACCTGGCCCTACCAGGAAAAACAACCTCAACAGTACGATAATTGATCCGACGGCTACAGGCGGGGAAATTTGACACAGTTACAATCATCTGGAATAATGAAAAGCTACACTGCAAACGTTAGGAGAATCTGAAGTTGAAACCGTATTATTATGGCAATATCCTTGAACTGACTCTACTAGGCCTAAGTCTCTTTTTCCTATCCTCCTGTCAGGATCAGGGTGGTACAGAGCGGTCTCAATCTACTAGAATCTCAAACCAAAAGTCAAATCTGCCCATAGACCTTCCTCGTCGAGAGGTCTTCGTGGTCGATCAGATTTTTCGCTATAGTGTAGTTGATAACTTTAATCTATGGATGCCCGGTCCACCGAGCCCAACACGACAGGGCCTGATCATGGATTCGCTATGGTATATCGATCAGGAGACAGGTGAATGGATTAACTCCCTAGCACTAAAACCACCAACCTATAACGACGATTTCACTCAGATGACAGTCACCCTGCGGCCGGGTATTTATTGGAGTGACGGCGTCGAGTTTACCGCTGACGATCTAGTCTTTACTGTTAACAACCTCAAAGACCATCCGGGTATGAATTGGTCGACCGAACTCAACCTTTTCGTTAAGTCGCTGCAGAGGGTCGACCAGCAAACGGTCGTTTTCCAACTAACACAATCGAATCCTCGATTTCACTATTATTTCACTGTCAGGTATAACGCAATCTGGATGCAAGCCAAGCACATCTGGCAAAGTGTCGAAGATCCGATGTCATTCAAATTCTACCCGCCAGTTTCTCTGGGTGCCTACGAAGCGATGGATTCAGATCCCTCAGGCTATTGGGAATGTTTCAAACGCCGGTCGGACTGGCAAAGAACCACCCCCGGTATCTTGACCGACAAACCCGGTCCCGCTTATATAATGACTATTTATTATGGGGGTAGCGACCGAAACGCTATCGCCATGAGTCGGCACGAATTGGATTTATTAAGGAATGTAGACTATGAAGCATTTCAGGCCTTGCTGAAGAAGACGTCAACCGCGCGTCCATGGTATCAAGATTTCCCGTGGGCCTATCCCAATGAACTGGATGCCCGCTACCTAGGCTTTAATCTAGACAGTGATACACGGCTCAAAAACAAGGACCTTCGTTGGGCCCTGGCGTTGGCGCTCGATATTGTCGATCTTCAGACGGAATATATTGGCGGGGTCGCCCGCGTTACGGCCATTCCGCAACCGGCCACCCCACTTCATATGGACCTGTACCACAACCCCTTGGAGGAGTGGTTGAAATCGTTCCAGATTGAGATTGAAGAGGGGCAATTTTACCATCCCTACGACGATTCTATTACGGAGCGGATCGCTGGCTGGGCCAGGGCACAAGGATACAATGTGCCAACAGATGCCAGTGAACTCCGTTTAATGTTTGGTACCGGTTGGTGGAAACACGACCCCGAAACTGCAGGTCGGTTATTGATCAAAAACGGATTCACACGTAACGAAGATGGCAAATGGCTGACGCCGGAAGGTAAACGCTGGTCGATTAAAATGATTGTTGCACCAGAAGAGATGGATATTTATCGGCTGGCGATCGGTGCACAGGATCAGTGGGCGGATTTTGGCCTTAAATTGGAATTGGAGACTTTAGCCTGGGACCAGTATGCAATGCGCAATCGATTGGGAGACTTTGAGGCCATCTCTGGCTGGGCCCAATCAGGTGGAGGCTTAGCCGTTAACGCTATCGGTGACAAGTGGCGTGCCATTTTCGGCTTACATTCGCGCTTCTTTGCGCCTTCAGGTCAATCGACAGCAGGGACCGGCAGTAGTAACACACTTCGAATTAAGTCCCAGGAACTAGACTTGATTATTGATGACTTAAGTCTTATTCATCCTGATGATCCAAAAGTGATCGAACTGGGGCAGGCATTCATGAAAATGTGGGTCGAAAATATGTACTCGATCGTTACCATCAGCTTTAAAAAGTTTATTACTGTCGACGAATACTATTGGACCGGTTTTCCCCACAACGATAATCCCTTTGCACAACCACTCTACTGGTTTGGTGGTGGTCGATTTACCTTTCAGTACTTGCAATCTATTCCGACAGAAATACAAAAACCGATGGTTAGATGATGGATTTCTTCGGCAGAACGGAGCTTGGTTTTTGTGTTGCTCGCGGTAATACCCTGCACGGGGCGTGTGCTAAGGCCGGATAACTTTGTTATCATATATCAAATGGTTGAAACCCAACGCAAACCAGAGAAATAAATAGTACCCTTAGACTAGCGCAAGGCGGTACTGCCTGCAACTGCGGAAAATAGATCGGTAGAGGTATGTGGTTGAGGATACAGTCAACCTGAGCTAGATGCAGTTTTTCCTGTTTAAGCCTGGCCGGCTAGGCTGATAGAAAGGTAAGATCTCGACCAAAGGAGATGTCGATGACCGATAAACTGAATATTCTATTTCTTTTCGCTGACCAAATGCACGCATTCGCAATGGGCTGTATGGGGAACTCCCAGATTCATACTCCGAATCTGGATCGTATGGCTGAGGAGGGGGTTCTGTTTAGAAACACCTATTCGAATGCCCCCGTATGTACCCCTTTTCGGGCAACTCTGGTTACAGGACAGTATGGATCACAGACCGACACGCTGAAAAATGGCAGCTACTTTCCAGATGGAACCCGCACTGTTGCTGCCGCTCTAAACGACGGGGGCTACCGGACCGGTTGGGTGGGTAAATGGCACCTTGGAGGCACCGGAAACGTTTGGATTCCACCCAAACTCCGAGCCGATTTCACGGAATTTGTGGGCTACCAGTGTTATAACGACTTTCTTCACAGTGTAAAGTTTTATGACGAAGAGGGCGAGGAGCACTGGTACGGAACACACCGAACAGAGGTAACGACGGATATTGCGATCGAGCGGCTGGAAGGGATGAAGGACGGGCCGTTTGCACTATTTGTATCTTATCAGAATCCACACTACCCTGAACAACCTGCATATGAATATGAACAGATGTATCAAGGCGTTTCCCTGACCAAGCGACCCAATTGCCAGAATGTCGATCCTTATACCCCAACCCATAGTCCACCCAGTCCTAAACCGAAGGAGAACGACCCGCTGTATCAGAAATACGGCCGCAATTTAGAGGAGTACCATCGGCAGTATTATGCTATGGTTTCGCAGTTGGACGCCAACGTAGGGCGGATGCGTGAAGCGCTTAATCGGCTGGGACTTTCGGACAACACAGTAGTGGTATTTACTTCTGATCATGGGGATATGCAGGGCAGCCAAGGCCTGACCAACAAAGGCACTGCTTGGGAGGAATCGAGCCGAATTCCACTGATTGTGTACGTGCCAAATGGTGCCCAAGGATTGGTTTCGGAAGATCTGGTATCAGGCGTGGACTTCTTCGCTTCCTGTTTGGATTACGCTGGACTTCCGCCTGAACCTTCAGTGGAAGGCGACAGCTTTGCACCACAAACCCGCGGAGAGCAACAGGATCTCGATCGGCCGATCTTCTCTGAGATGAGACCGTGGTGTATGGTGCGAAAGGGTGAGCTCAAACTGGTAGCTACCAAGGATCCATTTGAACCCACCCATCTATTCGACCTGGGAGTAGACGGCTATGAAATGAACAACCTGCTAGGTCATCCAGACTACACCAGCAGCGAGGAAAGCCTTCTGGCGATTCTAAAGGATTGGTATCGACGGGTCAGTCCAGCAGGAAATAATCCTGACTAATTGGCTAAAAACGCATCTCTGATAACATCAGATCGACACGTCGCTGGGTCAATGTCGGAAGGATAAGGCTGATCATTAAAAGCTCCCGCCATTTGATGGGGCAGTTGAATCGGCCGCTCTACTCCACTGAGGATCAGAGGAGCTAAATTCGTAGAGAGCAGTCCACCATTAAAATCAGCGCGGATTGTTAATCCATTGCTTGCAGAGAATCGAAGTTATGCCGGGCTGGGCGGAGGGATGGTGTTGCTCGTTTTCATTCGTCCGAATACCTGTATCATATCAATTAGGTCAACGATTATCACCCCTTTTTATGACATATTCAGCACTAGCGGTAGAAGCTAGTACATATAAACTGACCACAAGTTGGGCTAAGCTGAAGAGTCAATAAATAAGTTTGACTGAATTCGGGTGTAACTAGCTCATTTATTGATATACACCTTGTGCAGATGGCGAAACATGCCGCCGGGAGTGGATGTAAGGGCGCGGATCTTTAGTCGGAGTAATCAAAAACCAGTACGTCATCTACCAATGGACGGAGTGACTGCGTAGCGACCTCAATATGCTTTGGGTGTGGCAGATAGTTGTCGCGAGCCGCCTGATCCACGAAACGAACGATGAAGCCGTAGCTAAATCCGTGACTTTTGCCTTCGGGGCTATTGTTGGTGCCGGCTGTAATATCGACGATACCAGAGATTTGCTCCTTCATTCCCATCAGTGCATCGCTCAGACCTTGAAGTTGTTGATCAGTAGTATCCGGTTTCAGTTTGAGTAACACAATGTGTTCGATCATGATTGAAAATTCCTTTCGATAATAAACATAAATGTAGACGTCTAGAGAGCGATTACCTTTTCAAAAGGTAGAGGCTTAGACTGGGATTAAATAATAACGGTTAAATGATAACCCATTCACAGCAGATTGTAGTGGTTGTCGTTTGCTGGCAAGGCGGTCGTTAATTGTCCATCGGTTTAATCGGCCGTCAATTTACCCCCTCCGACGATACATCCTCTTTCTCTAAGGGGCCCCTTGGGTAAAAGGGGAGGAACAGGAAGGGGTTACTTCAGGATCACCATCTTGCGCGTCTGCTGATAACCGTCTACCTCTAGCTGGTAGAAGTAGATGCCGCTGGCAACCTGCTCACCAACTTGATTCAGACCGTTCCAGTAGACGGCCCGGTCGGTGGTGTGGTAAAGGCCTGCTGGAAGTAGGCCCAACTCT
>Ga0208128_1000552_pt1 | contig 14980 bp, 10 predicted proteins | sample ETNtaG_35_FD_185758 | JGI IMG/M metagenome (GOLD analysis project Ga0208128, IMG submission 185758) | Marine microbial and viral communities from oxygen minimum zone, Eastern Pacific Ocean - ETNP201306PF51B (SPAdes) (version 2) | ecosystem: Environmental > Aquatic > Marine > Oceanic ... | reverse complement strand
CACGAATACATTTACTCATGAACGCACTTGCCTCAGGTCTTTCTTTCCAGCAATGTTCGGTTTAACCTTTGTAAAGATAACTTCTCTCTTTTCTAACAGTATTCTTTTCATTATCTTTCTCAATAGTTATTACTACACTAACTAACTCTCCCGACAAACGACACCTATGATGAATAAGCCTTGAATTTATGGGTGTGACCTGCCATACTAAACAACGGCTCTTCAAAGAGAGAGATCAGGCTATACTACCGGTGGTTCGATGTAATAAACACCTTTGGCCTCTATTATGATCAACAACAATCTGCGAATAGTGGCTTTATCGCCTTTATCCCTGCTTTTAGCTACTTCTACTCTTAAAAGTTTAGGAACAGGTTCTAACTAAATTTAGCGTTGGTCTAGTCTAATGCCATCTACTAAACAACCTAATTTACTCTACATTCACTCCGATCAGCATGCGACCGCTGTGACGGCCTGCTATGGAGACCCGCTGGTACAAACGCCAAATTTAGATCGACTAGCCAAAGAAGGGGTGGTACTGGAAAATGTCTATTGCCCTTCGCCCCTCTGTACCCCATCGCGAATGTCGATGTTTTCTGGTCGATTCCCTTATGAAAATCAGGTCTGGACCAACTATCACTGTCTGGATTCAGGCATCCCAACCCTAGCACACGCTATGGGGGCCGCAGGTTATCAGCCTATTCTGTTTGGCCGAATGCACTCGATCGGACCAGATCAACTACGTGGATACGCAGAGCGATACGTCGGTGATCACTGCTCAAACTACACCGAGAGCAGCAATGTCGACCATGGTGAATTGCAAGGCACACAGGGTCCTAAACGGATCAGTCTCATCAAGTCCGGATCCGGACAAAACGCCTACCAGGTCCACGATGAAGATGTGACCCAAGAAACAGTTGCTTACATCAATCAACTGGGTCAGAGGAGACGAGAAAGCCTTGGCTCAGGAAAAGCGCTGGAACCTTTCTGTCTGAACGTTGGCTTGATGTTGCCACATCAACCTTTTGTAGCCCGGAGAGAGGATTACCAGATCTACGAAGGCCGAATGTCGATGCCAAAGATCAGGCAACCCTTTTCGGAGCAGTTACATCCGTTTATCTATTCGTGGCGTCAGGAGGCGGGTATCCAGACCGTAACAGATGCTGAGATTTTACGCGCTAGAACTGCATACTGGGCTCTGGTGACGCGAATGGATCGACTCATTGGTCAGATTTTAGACGCCCTACGGCATAATAACCTGGATCAGAACACCTTAATTGTTTACATGTCGGATCATGGTGAACAGGTGGGAGAACACGATTTGTGGTGGAAGCAGACCTTTTACGAACACTCGGTCAAAGTACCGACTATTCTGTCGTGGCCGGGGCGTTTACCGGAGGGAAAACGGTTGCATCAAGTTGTTAGTTCACTGGATTTGAATGCGACACTCTTAGATGCGCTGGATGCACCAGCACTACCTAACAGTCGAGGACGAAGCGTACTCCCTCTACTGGAACCGACTCGATCCGGTCAGGGGGTAATCTGGGAAAATGTGGCTTTCTCTGAGTTTTGTACTGACGATAGCCGACAGCACCGGATGATACGCCAGGGGGAATGGAAATTGAACTACTATCACGGTCAACCTGTTCAACTGTTTAACCTGGCTGAAGATCCAGATGAATTAAATGATCTGGCAGGCCATCCGGATTATACCGGAATTCAGCAAGAATTAATCGACAGAGTTCTCGACGGTTGGGATCCAGACCAAATCGCTGAGACAATGCGGCGCAAGCGAGCCGATTACAATATCATTGCAGGTTGGGCCAGGAATACCAAACCCGTCGATCAGTACCGCTGGCAGCTACTGCCTGAAATGGACTATCTGGATAAATAGGTTAGCAATGAGCCAATCGGAATCCCGATGGATGATTGCAACCCGATAATCCACCACCCATACCGGGAGTTTTTATGAGTGATCAACGCCCGAATATCCTCTGGCTCTGTACTGACCAGCAGCGCTACGATACCATCCATGCCCTTAATAATGATTACATTCGCACCCCGAATATCGATCGGTTGGTAGCTGAAGGGGTTGCCTTCACCCATGCCCACTGCCAATCGCCGATCTGCACGCCCAGTCGGGCTAGTTTTCTGACCGGCATGTATCCGTCAACTGTTCACGGGTGCATCAACGGCAACCAAATCTGGGCTGATGCCGCCCCTCTCGTCACCAGAGCATTAGCCGATGCCGGCTACGATTGTGGACTGGCAGGAAAGTTCCACCTCTCAGGGGCGCAGGGACGGATCGAGCCGCGCGTTGATGATGGGTATCGTGTCTTTGACTGGTCGCACCATCCGGCAGATGACTGGCCTGAAGGGCACGCCTACATCGACTGGTTAAAAGCGGAAGGCCATGACTATCGGCAATTGATGGCTGAATACGGCTATATGCCCAAAGAACTGCATCAAACTACTTGGTGCGCCGAACGCGCCATTGACTTCATGAGCCAGAAGCGGGACGATCCCTGGTTGTTCAGTTTCAACTGCTTCGACCCTCATGCCCCCTTTGATGCCCCACAAGAGTTTGTCGATCGTTTTGATGTGGATCAACTGCCCGGGCCACTGTTTCGCCCCTCAGATATAGAGGCGCAACAACGACTCTCCGCCATCAATTTCCAGACCCAATCGACAGATCCACAGGAGTTTAATGGAAAACTTTACCAGGCTCAGTATTGGGCCATGGTCGAGTTGATCGACGAAAATGTGGGACAAATGATGACGGCTCTGGAGGCTACAGGTCAGCGAGAAAATACGATTGTAATTTTCACGTCTGATCACGGTGACATGACCGGTGACCACGGTCTGCGCTTAAAAGGCTGCCGTTTTTACGAAGCCCTGGTCAGGGTGCCTTTAATCATCTCCTGGCCGGAGAAGTTTCAATCAGGGTTACGAACAGAGGCTCTGGTTGAACTGACGGACCTGGTACCCACACTGTTGGAAGCCACTGATCAGCCCATTTCAGACCGCATCCAGGGACAATCCCTGTGGACAATACTGACGGGGAAAAAAGATCCAAACCATCATCGCGATTTTGTCCGTTCTGAATACTACCAGGTTTTACCGAAAACCCCCTCCCACGCTACCATGATCCGGGATCAACGCTACAAGTTGGTTAACTATCACGGTCACCAATTGGGTGAACTGTTTGATCTGGAGAGGGACCCGCACGAATTTGACAACTGCTGGGATGATCCCAATTATGCCGATATACGTTTTCATTTGATGAAACAGAACTTCGATGCACTGGCAGCGGCTGTCGATATCGGTACACCAAGGCTGTCGGGTTTTTAGGCCAGGTACAGACGTTAACTTAATCTTTGGATAGAAGGCTCTTTAGATAGAGAACGTCGGCTGGAAGTAGGACTTATGCACATTCACGCACACGTCGAAGTTGAAGAGGATATTTACAGTTTTACATCTGCCGATAATGGGGCCGGACCTTTATGGTGTCACGGTTCAACGATTGTGGCACGATGGGAAGATTCCGTATACGTGACGGGACTTGAAACCCTGCCAGAACATGAGCCACTTCATAACTGTCGTTGGTTGTTGTTCCAGAAAAAAACGGAATCATGGCGTCTGATCCACCGCGATAAAACGGGTCGGACGCGGGAACCGTCGCCAGTAGCTTTACTCGGAAATGGGGATCTGCTGGTCTCGGCCAACCCAACCCTGACTGAGGCTGACCGTTATAGTGGGCCTGCTGAACCAACAGTTTTTCGCTTCCCATTTGGCCAACCACCTCCGGGTCGAGAATTACCCCAATGGCAAGGAGATTCCCAGGCGAATCCGTTTACTGAACACTCTTACCGGACTTTTGTTGCCGACGCGGAAACTAACCAAGCCCTCTATATACAGAATACGGGGATGGAAACGGCACAGTTATCTTTTCTGGACCGAGATAGTAGCTGGTGGGGTGTCGGTCAACTTCGGTGGCCTTGGGAGCATGAGCGGTATGAAAGTGTGCTCCGTCTCTGCTACCCGAGCGTATTTCTGAAAGACCGTTCAGTCCATTTTCTGGGAACCGCTGATATTGTCGAGCCATTTGAGGCCTGGCGAACCGAAAAACACAAAATTACCGGCAGAAGTTGGGATTACGTTTTTCGTCGACTGTTTTACACCTCCACTAATGATATAATGGAAGAGCCGTTTGGACAGTGGATTGAAATCACGGACCTGGAGTCCTTTGCCGGGCATGTTAGTAATCAGGATATCTGGATCGATCAGAGTGGATTGGCCCATCTATTGTGGAAAGAATCCGCTATTGACCTGCGGTTACGGAAGTCATTTTTCCCTGAACAAAAGCAGTCCCACCGACTCGTTTACGCTACTATTAGAGACGGTCAAATAGAACAGAAGCAGGTGCTGATCGAAACGATTGAGGGAGAATACGGCTGGAATCCTATCTGTGCTCGATTCCATCAACTCCCAACAGGTGAGTTGTTAGTCATCTCATCTCTAACGCCAAACGTAAGTGTGTCCGGCTTACCTAACTGTATTTTCCAGTTCTCAGTAGTAAAGGAATTCGAGTGGTTCGAAGTCCCAATCATCGAACCGATCACCGGTATATTTTTGACCAATACAGTTCGTGGTGGATCAAAACCTTCCGATATTCTGGATCTGGTTGGTATGTCCCCAAGGGAGCCAAATACCTTGGCCTACATTCAGATCCGTTTTGACGATTAACCTTTTGTCACCTTAACTATCCGAAAAAACAATTGAGTTGGAGCCTTATACTAAAATGAGTCAACAGCAACATCCCAACGTCGTTTTCGTGATTACCGATGATCAGGGCTATGGTGATCTGGCCTGCCACGGCAATCCAATTATTAACACCCAACATTTGGACCGACTTCACAGCCAAAGTACCCGTTTAACTAATTTACATGTCGGTCCAACCTGTGCCCCGACACGGGCGGGCATTATGACAGGTCGCTACTGTAACTGTACAGGAGTCTGGCATACCATTGGAGGCCGGTCGCTGTTGCGCAGTGATGAGACCACTATGGCCGATATATTCCGGACCAACGGCTATCGAACAGGTATGTTTGGCAAATGGCATCTGGGCGATAACTATCCCTTTCGACCGCATAACCGCGGGTTTGAAGAGGCGCTCTATCACGGTGGCGGAGGTATTAGTCAAACGCCTGATTACTGGGGCAACGACTACTTTGATGACACCTACTGGCGGAATGGGGTGGAAGAGTCGTTTGAGGGTTATTGCACCGATGTCTGGTTCGAGGAAGCAACCAGGTTTATTGAACGACAAAAAGACCAGCCCTTTTTCTGCTATATTCCGACCAATGCGCCACACGGGCCATTTCGCGTTCCCGACGTGTACGCCCAGCCTTACCTGGGGCAAATGCCTGACTCCCGTGCTAACTTTTACGGCATGATTACAAACATCGACGAAAATGTGGGTCGGCTACGCCAAACGCTGGATCAACTCGGTATTGCAGAGAATACCATCTTTATCTTCATGACGGATAATGGGTCGGCGGAAGGATGCCAACTGGACCAAGATCAGTACCTGGCTAACGGCTTTAATGCGGGGCTACGCGGAAAGAAAGGATCTGAGTACGAAGGTGGACATCGTGTTCCGTTCTTTTTGTACTGGCCTGACGGCGGGCATACAGAAGGTTGCGACATCAGCGAACTGACCGCCAATATAGATCTACTGCCAACGTTGATCGATTTATGTGGAATCGAAGCGCCTCGTACTGCTGATTTTCACGGTATCAGCTTGGCACCGTTGCTAGACAGGCAGACGGAGAAGGCGCCCGATCAGGAGCCGAGACCTCATCGGGTGGTTGTCACCGACTCTCAGCGGGTTGAACATCCGATTAAATGGAAACAGAGCGCTACCATGACACAGCAGTGGCGACTAATCAACGGTCGAGAACTATACGATATTTTAGCCGATCCAGAGCAACGCCAGGATATTGCGGGTCAACATCCTGAGGTAGTCACCGATTTGCGGCAGCATTACGAAGCCTGGTGGAATCTGGTTTCACCTCGCTTCGACGAAGATTGTCCGATTGTTATCGGAAGCGACCAAGAGAGAGTCTCTTTGCTGACTACCCACGACTGGCACGGTGAGCAACATGCCTGGAACCAGGGCCAAGTGCGAAACGGCCTGGAGTGCAATGGCTACTGGGCGGTAGATTTTGCTCAGGACGGTGAATATCAGTTTGAACTGCGCCGCTGGCCAAAAGAGGAGAATCGCAGTCTGACTGAAGGCATTCCAGGCGAAGTCATCGATCTTTACAATGGTGGTAAGGCGCTGGACATACAAACGGCCGCAGTTAAAATTGGTGACCAAGAGCAGAGTCAGATGGTGACCAAAGATGGAAAAGGTGTAATCTTTACTTTCAGGTTGAAAGCGGGTGAAACCCGTCTTCAGACCTACCTTACCAATGAAGATGGGTTTGAGGTGGGCGCATACTATATCTACGCCAACCGTATCTGAAAAACAAGCCAATACAGGAGTAATTTAACGTGTCTATTCAGATCTTGCCTAACTATATCGGCAAACAGTGGGTTCATCCAACCACTGTCAATCAAGTGGATGTAGTTAACCCCGCTACAACCGAAGTCATCAGTCGGATCCCGCTTTCGTCCGAGTCAGACGTAGACCGAGCAGTTCAGTCTGCAGCGCAAGCCTTTCAAAGTTGGCGTGAAACCCCTGCCACGGATCGAATTCAGTATCTGTTTTCCTTAAAACAGTTATTGGAAGAACATCTGGATCAAATTGCGCGGACCATAACTATTGAGTGCGGTAAAACGTTAGCCGAGTCTAAGGGGGAGTTGCGTCGTGCTATCGAAAATGTAGAGGTGGCATGCGGTATTCCAATCTTGATGCAGGGCTACAATTCAGAGGACATTGCCAGCGGCATTGACGAAACTATGATTCGTCAACCCGTCGGTGTCTGCGCGGCTATCACGCCCTTCAATTTTCCGGCTATGATCGCCTTTTGGTTTATGCCCTACGCTATCGCCTGTGGCAACACCTTCGTCATCAAACCATCGGAGAAAGTACCTCAGACCACGCAACAGATTATTCAACTGCTCGACCAAACAGAACTCCCTGAAGGGGTGGTCAACCTGGTTCACGGCGGACAGGGAGCGGCTGAAGCGCTCATCGACCATCCGCAGGTCAAAGCCATCAGTTTTGTCGGCTCTACTGAGGTAGCCAGGCAGGTTTATGCCAGATCTACGGCGAATGGTAAACGGGCACAGTGTCAGGGTGGGGCTAAGAATCCGATCATCGTTTTACCCGATGCTGATCTGGAGATGACCAGCCAGATCACTGCAGATAGTGCTTTTGGTTGTGCAGGGCAACGTTGCTTAGCGGCTTCTATTGCGGTTACCGTAGCCGAGGCAAAAGGGCCGTTTACGGAGGCCATTGCCCAGCAGGCAGTTTCCCGAGTAGTCGGTTCCGGATTGAATGAGACGGTGCAGATGGGGCCTGTTATCACCGTAGAAAGCAAAATGCGCATTGAGAACCTGATTCAGTCTGGTGTGTCGGCAGGGGCAAATCTGCTAGTCGATGGTCGCCAGACTCGAATTGATGGCTTTGAGGATGGTTATTTTGTTCGTCCAACCATCCTGGAAAATGTGGATCCGGGTAGTGAAATTGCCAGCACCGAAATCTTTGGCCCGGTATTGAGCCTAATACACGTCGAAACGGTAGACGATGCTATCCAATTGGTCAATAGCGGCCGGTACGGCAATATGGCCTGTCTCTTTACCAGCAGCGGTGCCGCCGCTCGCCAATTCCGTTACCAAGCACAGGTGGGTAATATCGGTATCAATTTAGGGGTAGCCGCGCCAATGGCCTTTTTCCCTTTTAGTGGTTGGCGAGACAGTTTCTTCGGTGATATGCACGGCCAAGGTCGAGACGCCGTCGAATTCTTTACCCAGAAGAAGGTGGTAGTAGAACGCTGGTTTTCAGGTTGGTCTCGAAAGTTTTAATCGGTCGATTAAAGTTAAAGATTGAATCAAAAGTTAGATTGAAACTGAATATCGGCCGTGCTAAAATTACCCCTCTGTTTTAGCCCCTATTAAGAGAGGTAAGGTGTAAATCGTTGATGAAACAATCGTTGAAGAATTTTGATCCGGAGGTATTTGAAATTGCGGTTGGTGATCTGGCACGACAACAAAGCTGCTTGACACTGATTCCGTCAGAAAATTATGCCAGTCGCGCCGTGATGCAGGCGCAGAGCACGGTTCTGGCCAATAAGTACGCTGAAGGCTACCCGGAAACGAGATACTACAACGGCTGTCATTATAGCGATCAAATCGAACAGCTAGCCATTGATCGTGCCAAAGAGTTATTTGGCGCTGATCATGTGAATGTTCAACCACATTCTGGTTCTCAGGCCAATATTGCCGTCTTTCACGCTTTACTTTCGCCGGGTGATACTATCCTGAGTATGAAGTTGGATCACGGTGGACACCTGTCACACGGTTTACCTCAAAACTTTTCGGGCAAATACTATAATATCGTTCACTATGGCCTGGATCCGGAAACCGAACGGATCAACTTGGAGACTGTTGCCGACCTGGCAGACCAACATCGGCCTCGGCTAATTATTGTGGGAGCCAGCGCTTATCCTTGCCAGATTGGCTTTGCCGAATGGCGCAAAATTGCGGATTCTGTCGATGCCTACCTGCTTGGAGATGTGGCTCATGTTGCCGGTCTTATCGTCGGTAAGGTACATCCCGATCCTGTTCCCTATTGCGATGTTGTCACTACAACTACTCACAAAACCTTGCGAGGACCGCGTGGAGCTATCATTCTGTGCCGTCAAGAACTTGCAGATTCCATCGACAAGTCGGTTTTCCCCGGTTTGCAGGGAGGTCCCTTTATGCATGCCATCGCCGCCAGAGCAGTAGCATTCAAGGAAGCGGCTCAACCGGAATTCACCAGTTATCAAGAACAGATTATCTCCAACGCCCGGGTGATGGCAAATCGTTTGATGGAGAATGGATTCCGATTGGTGACAGGGGGAACAGAGAACCACCTGATGCTGATAGACTTGACCTCCATTTCCGCTAAGTTGAGCGGTCGGCAGGCCGCTAACTATTTGGAGGAAGCGGGCATCATCGTCAATAAAAACACCATCCCTTTCGATACGCGTTCGCCCAATACGACCAGTGGGATTCGGATTGGTACACCAATGGTGACAACTCGTGGAATGAAAGAGGATCAGATGACGCAAGTGGCGAATTTAATCACTGAGGTGATTCAGAACCGTCGTCAAGCCTCCACGCGCCAAAAAATCAAAACTAAAGTCGAAGAGCTCTGTCAGGCATTTCCGATCTATGAAGGCATAGATCAAGTACTTTGGTCTTGAGAAGATAGTTTTGAGAAAATGGCCTCTTATCAATCGGCCTTAGCCTATATTGACTCCTATCTCAATACTGAAAAAAGCCCAGACTTTAGCCGGCACGCCCGGCACTATAACCTGCACCGAATTACTCAACTTCTCAAACGGCTTGGTAACCCGCAACATAATCTACGGTCTATCCATGTCGCAGGCAGTAAAGGGAAAGGATCCACTGCTACTTTCATCGCCTCCATCCTGACCTCTGCAGGCTATAGAACGGGCCTGTTTACTTCGCCCCACTTTGTTTCTCCTCGTGAACGGTGTTGCATCAACGGTACTCCCATTTCCAAGAACGATTTCACCCGTTGCATAGCCAAGATTCGTCCTGCTATCGAGGCCGTTTCGGACGGAGACCATGGTCGGATCTCTTTTTTTGAAATTTACACAGCACTAGCACTTTTCTATTTCGCCCAGCAGAAAGTCGATTTGGCCGTGATTGAGGTTGGATTGGGTGGACGACTGGATGCGACCAATGTTATCCATCCGGAATTAACGGTCATTACACCAATCAGCTTGGAGCATACACAGATTCTGGGTGAATCAATCGCGGTGATTGCACAAGAAAAGGCAGGAATTATTAAGCCTGACGTCCCCTTGGTGTTGGCACCACAGCCAAAATCGGCTGAAACAGTTTTTGAAACAGTTGCTTCTCAAAACAGAGTTGAGATCCATCACGTATCAAGAAACATTGTGCGACACTATCAGCAACCAGAGGGGCAGGTTTTCGATTTTGAGTCAGATCTGGAACTGTTCATTACTGTGGCCGGCAGGCACCAATTAATTAATGCGGCTACATCAGTCACCGCGGTTCGGTGTCTGGTACCAGCAGGCCTGCCCGAGGGGGCAGTGCGTCAGGGACTGGCCCAAACAGAGTTGAAGGGAAGATTGCAAGTTGTCCCACTGACAGATGGTTCAATTGAAAAGGCGGCCCCTCAGCCGCAGTTAAGTGAACAAAGTACCCATCAGCTTGTGCTGGACGGGGCACATACACCCGATTCGATTGAGGCTCTATTGAAGACCGTTCAGCAAATCTTCGATTATGAGCATCTACTTGTAGTTGTCGGTTTGATGAGAGATAAGCCGGTGACACAGATTGGTGAAATCGTCTGTGCTTTTGCCGATCAAGTGATTACGACACAACCCTTTCATAACGCCAGAGTTGTTGAAGCGCAAAGCTTGGCTGATGATTGGTCTGGGCTCCATCCTAGAATCGTACCGGTACCGTCGGTTACTGAAGCATTCCGTCTGGCACGGTCTGTGTCACCGGCTACGGAGAACACCGATGCTCCGCCTATCTCCAAACGTAATCTAATCTGTGTCACCGGCTCGATTTATCTGGTTGGAGAGGTCTTGAAATTGCTCGGTATTGGAGATATTGATGCTGAAGTTCAACTCCAGAATACAGGCTAATAATAATTTGAACAGACTAATTTTAATATTCGGAAAGGAAACTTAAATGCAAGAAACATTGCCCTACGCTTGGTGGATTGCTCCAATTGGATCTACTATCTCTTTAATTTTCGCTTATGTCTTTTACCGTGAAGTAATGAGGCAAAGTGAAGGAACACCAGCGATGGTTGAAATTGCACAAGCCGTTCGTGACGGCGCAATGGCCTATTTAAAACAACAGTACAAAGTGGTCGGTATTGTCTTTGCTGTCCTCTGTCTAGTTTTTCTGATTATGGCCTTTGGACTAGAGGCGCAAAATAAAGTGGTGCCATTCGCTTTCCTGACCGGTGGATTTTTCTCTGGTCTCTGTGGTTTTCTGGGCATGAAGACGGCCACCAATGCCTCGGCTCGGACGGCCAGTGCGGCTCAAAGCGGCCTTAATGAAGGTCTCCGGGTTTCCTTCCGTGCGGGGGCGGTAATGGGGCTGGTGGTAGTCGGATTTGCTCTGCTGGACATTGCGGCTTGGTTTCTCATTCTGTACTATCTCTTCCCTAAGATTTTCCCTGGTTTTCTGGCCGAAAATCCGTTACCCCAAATCACTGTTATTATGCTTAGTTTCGGTATGGGCGCCTCGACACAAGCTCTCTTTGCCCGGGTTGGCGGAGGCATCTACACCAAAGCCGCTGACGTTGGAGCCGATCTGGTCGGAAAAGTTGAAGTAGGAATCCCGGAAGACGATCCACGAAATCCAGCCGTAATCGCTGATAATGTGGGGGATAATGTAGGGGATGTGGCCGGTATGGGAGCAGATCTATATGAATCTTATGCAGGCTCGATTTTAGCTACGGCCGCACTCGGTGTCGCTGCCGTAGCTGCTAAGGACTATCATGATATCGCTTTGCAACTGAAATACCTCTCAGCACCGATGATCATCGCTGGTCTAGGCGCGTTGCTGTCCATCGTCGGCATTTACACGGTTCGCACCAAAGAAGGTGCGACCATGAAACAACTGATGGGGTCGCTCAACTTCGGTATTAATTTCAGTTCGGCCGGGATTGCAATTCTGTCGGCCATCGTCCTAAACTACCTGGACCTACCCAACAAATGGCAAATTTGGGGAGCAATTATTACCGGTCTTGTCGCGGGTTTGATTATCGGCAAAGTGACTGAGATCTTTACCTCGCACGACTACGCACCCACACAGGGAATTGCCAAACAGGCCACTTCCGGGCCCGCCACCGTAATTATCGAAGGCGTGGCCGTCGGCATGGAGTCGACAGCTATTCCGGTGATCACAATTGTAGTGGCTATCGCCCTCAGTTTCTACCTGCCGGATGGTGTGAATCAACCTTTAATGGGACTCTATGGTGTTGGTATTGCCGCTGTTGGCATGTTAGCCACACTGGGCATTACCCTGGCCACTGATGCTTATGGACCGATTGCTGACAATGCTGGTGGAAATGCCGAGATGGCCGAACTGGACCCAGAGGTACGGCACCGTACCGATCAACTGGATTCTCTGGGGAACACGACCGCCGCTGCCGGTAAGGGCTTTGCCATCGGCTCCGCAGCCTTGACGGCCTTAGCTTTATTAGCCGCTTACATAGAGGAAATTCGGTATGGGTTGATCCACTCGGCACATCTGGATCAACTGATGATTCCCGGCGTAGGTACCGTCGAGACGCTCAAAGTTACTATTCCCCAATTCATGGTTTACTACAATGTCACCTTGATTAATCCTAAAGTGTTGATCGGCTTATTTACCGGTGCCGTAATGGCCTTCTATTTTTGTGCCTTGACCATGAAAGCTGTGGGCCGAGCTGCGGGGGCGATGGTAGAAGAGGTCCGCCGACAATTCGAAGCACATCCGGGCATCATGCAGCGAACGGAAAAACCCGACTACGCTAAATGTGTTGAGATCTCTACTCTCGGTGCTCAACGAGAGATGATCTATCCATCGCTGATTGCACTTGTGGTTCCAGTCTTAATTGGATTGGTCTTGGGGGTAGCCGGGGTATTGGGCTTGCTAACTGGTGGTTTATCCACCGGCTTTGTGCTCGCCATTATGATGGCCAATGCTGGTGGGGCTTGGGATAACGCCAAAAAATATGTCGAAAGCGGTACGATCGGTGGCAAAGGTTCGGAAGCTCACAAAGCAACCGTTGTGGGCGACACCGTTGGCGATCCGTTCAAAGACACCTCTGGTCCCTCTCTAAATATCTTGATTAAGCTGATGTCGATGGTATCGGTCGTTTTTGCCGGGCTAATTGCCAAGTATGGTGATATCTTGGGTAATTTTTTAAACTAACATTCAGCCACCTGATAGTTTGGAGAGATTGATTGAGTAACTGCAAAAGGTATTCTTTAAAAGAACATCACTACCGTAACATGAAAAAACTGTGATGGTCGACCGGCTATATAATACCTAGTGCAGAAAGTAGTCGCTTCGCTAACGAGTTTAGGCTATAACGAGTATTGTCTCCCACTCACGACCGAAAGTTTAGTCCACGCCTGCTCAGCGCGGACTAGGCGGTTGCGGAAATTGAGAATTGTTCTGAAGTTCTCTCTATTTACTATCTACTAATCAACTAATTAGTTGGTCGCGCACGGAGAAATCCTCAATCCGGCGTGTCCCGACTCGATCGTCTACCGTGAATCGGGTTTGGCTGCAGGCTTTTCTGTAGTAGCTGACAGACTAAAATCCGCACTCCTTTTTCCGCTTTTTTTGACTTGGCGATGGTGGTTTTTTGATCCTTTGTCCGAATCGATAATACTGACCGGAGGCCGTGGGCCCACCTCTACCTAATCTGGCTTGGTTTCGTTCGTGTCCAACCACGGTAAGAAAAGCCAAAATAGAGGCGGTGAGGAACAAATTCAACAACCAACCCAGAAATATCCGGGTTTTAGCTGCCGGCCCAGGCATTCTTCAGCCATTCATCTACCGTTATACTTCGTAGTTGAATTCAAAGCTGATTAAAACTCCCAACACGCGAGATAAATTATTTGAATAAGCGCATGAAGATAGCAATCCTTGCTTCCGGAAACGGATCAAATCTACAGGCGTTGATTGATCAACTGCATTTGGATCCCAGTAGTGGCGTCGAAATCGTTGTTACAATTAGTGACCGGCCGAAAGCGTATGCGTTGCATAGAGCCAAAAAGGCAGAGATTCCAACCCATGTTGTCCAACTTAAACGGTTCTCCGACCGAAACGCCGCTGATGCTAAAATCTCAGAGATAATCGAGGCCTATGAAGTTGAATTGATTGTACTCGCTGGTTACATGAAAATCTTTCAGCCTCAATTTGTACAAAAATATCGCCATAAAGTAATCAATGTCCATCCCTCACTATTACCTGCGTTTCCGGGTATTCACTCTGTGTCAAATGCTCTTGCCTACAGAACAAAAATTACGGGTGTTACCGTACATTTTGTGGAAGAAGGAATTGATACCGGACCGATTATTGCCCAAGTCCCAGTACCGGTACTCGATGACGATGATGAAACAAGTTTACATCGCCGGCTACAGGTAGAGGAGCATGAGATCTATCCTCAAGTGGTTAAATGGTTTGCTGAAGATTTGATTCAGGTTGATAATCGAAAAGTAGTAATAACTCCGCCGAAAAAACGATAAGATATAATTCGTTCCCCCTTACTTTATTTCAATTTCGAGAGAATGAATAGATTGAACATTTAAAAATGAAGATCAAAAGCATGCGTTTAGAGCAAACTTAGAAAAACTAGATGGTAACATATTGGCTGGCAATGATAACGGTTTGTTCTCTTACAATGGCTCGAAATGGCAGCAAAAGCTATTCGTTCCGGTTAATTGTATTTATATGCTCAATGATAGGATTTTGATGGTGGGTGGTTCAAATAGCCTTTTGTTTTTTCTCAAGAGGAAATTATTAGCAGAAAAAAACCGCTTTGAACGGGGAAATGTGGCTTACATACTAGGGCTTGTTAACACTATTAACACTATCTATAAGCGAATCGACGATCAGCACCAAGAACCCGAAAGCAGAAAACATCCGATTCAGCTGGTCCCAGCCAGAGAAGATCAAGTCTAAAGCCGGCTATCGAGCAGTATCTCCTTCATCTGCTGGATCCATAATCATTGGGCCGCCAGCCAAAGGGCAATCT
>Ga0208128_1000551_pt1 | contig 14995 bp, 11 predicted proteins | sample ETNtaG_35_FD_185758 | JGI IMG/M metagenome (GOLD analysis project Ga0208128, IMG submission 185758) | Marine microbial and viral communities from oxygen minimum zone, Eastern Pacific Ocean - ETNP201306PF51B (SPAdes) (version 2) | ecosystem: Environmental > Aquatic > Marine > Oceanic ... | reverse complement strand
CAGATGGGGGTCAGCGGCAAGTGGCAAATCCCAGTGCAAAAAGTTGATAATGCTGCCGGCGGGTCACATAGAAATGTGGACTTCCAGACTCCTCCAGCAGGCGGTAACGTCAGCGTCTATTTTCTCAAGGTGCGAATCAATGGAGAGAGGCCAATGGTAAAACAGTAGTCTCAGATAAGAAGTGGCATCATACGGCTGGTTCTTACGATGGAAAAAAATTGCTGCTTTATGTGGACGGTGTTCAAGAAGCAGAAGGCAGTCATAAAGGGAAACCCGACTTTATGGATGACCCATTGATGCTTGGAGGTGGAAGGCTATGGCCTTTCAAGGGGATTATTGATGATATTGGCTTGTTCAATAAAGCGTTATCGATTGATGAGATAAAGACTATTATGAAAGAGGGGCTATCTAGTATGCTTGCCGTCTCCCCATCAGGCCAATTGACTCTCACTTGGGCCGAGATTAAAAAGTAGAATTTTAACCTTGCTTCGGCACCTCCGCCTTTTTATTACTGCGATATTTTGACCTTCCACGACAAATCTGATAGTCCGTTGCCGTTGACACAAATACGGCCAGATCGTCCATCTAGAAACGAGCGAGAGCTCATCTCGGCTAATTGCTGGTGTTTCGCTTGGTGGCGGCTCTCCGTTAATGCCTGAAGCTATTGCGACGCAGACTGTAGAGGTTCGATCTTCTGGTCTTTAGAGATAACGGCTCATCCGTTACCGATAACTGGGCAGTAAGATCCTGCACTTCCCTAAAAGCCCAGACCAAAAGCTAGACCAAAAGCCAGACTCCAGTGCTCATGAATCAAATCTGCGTTTAGTGTTGGCGACAGCGATGTTTTACCCAGATGAATATCATAGGCTAGCCCCAGCCGTACTATTAGTGGTGATGGATTGTGATTTTCCTCGCTCTTGGCCAGAAACGGGGCGCCGTGGATACCATCACCTTTAGTGCTAGTCTCTATATCCTTGGTAAAGATAAACCCTGGTGCAACCGCAAATTTAAGCCCTGCAAGTGGATGAAAGAAGACCGCAGGTGCTACGATAAATTCGGTAGCTTCGGTAAAAACTAGATCTGTAATCATCCCGAATCCCATTCCGTGGTTAAGAAGTGGAAGACGATACTCCCAATCGGCGCCCAGTGTTGGACTGTTCTCTTCTGTATGCAGGTTTATGGTGACCCCTGCGAAACAGCTGCATGTTGGGTATGGTCATGCTTGTCATCATCGTGATGATCATTTTCAAGACTACTCTGACTATGCTGTTGGCCAACTGAGTGGTGATCGGCTATAGATAAACTAAGCCACATAAAACAGCAGGCCATATAAACTCCCAATTTTCTGAACATATAAACCCTCTCTTGCCTATGTTTGTTAAACGAGGTCTTTAGGAACTTGGTTGTCTTAACAGGATTGACCAACCTTTGCCAATCAATCTCGATAGGATCGAGGATTCGCAGCTTCATTGGCCGTCTTGCCAGGCTCGATGAAAAGCTGGATTGTAACTTCAGGTCTCTGCTCAACTTGGTGCCTACCGTCATCTGGTTGGCCTGAACGTTAACAAGCCCTAGCGTTGGCGATCCATTTTTGGGCCGATTGTCCCTTAACCCTTGAGTTAGGTGGCGTCAAAAACGGCACTAAATCTTTATGCAGTGAGAGGTTGTAATTTCCTTCTACTTCTGCTAGGATCTTTTTATGGAGGGAGAATGCTTTTGTTGCAACCGTTGGATTTCTGCCGATAGCAAGACTCCTGTACATCACCTTATTTGAAAACCCTGAAACCAAATTAAAATGTTACTGGAGACGCGAATGAGTCAACACCAAATTGATTATGAAGTACTCAATAGCCGTAGCACAAAGGAAAACGAACGACATTGGTCTCTACAGGTACACGCCACTCCGGGAGAGTTACAGGCCTTCGACAAATCCGGCTACCTGGTGCGGGAAAAACTGTTTCAAGGTCACGACCTGAAGCGATTAAGGAACGCGCTAGACCGGTTGGAGGAGAGGGAGTCGGAGAAAAGAGACAACGCAGCTTCCAACAAGCGAGGGTGGGGATTTATTCCACGTTATCTCATGGACAAGGAGCCGGTTTTCTTGGAGCTTTTGAAGTTTCAACCGGTCTTATCGATTGCCCGGGCCATGATGGGACCGTTGGTGCGGTTAAGGGGATTAAGCGCTCGCATCAGTTATCCGGGTGAGGACCGTCGCCAGCAGACTCCTTGGCACCAACACCTGCGTGTGGTATCCAACCCTTTGCCTCCCTGGTTTTCCCGTCCTCATTGCCTCGACGCTTTGATTTATCTCGACGACTTGAACCTGGACACCGGACCCGTATCGATAGTTCCCGGTTCGCACCACTGGTTAGACCGAGAAGTGCCAACTGACACCTATGAATCAATAACAGAGGAGGTAGAGATATGTGTCCCAGCCGGTAGTGCTGTGTTAATTCATGGTAACCTCTGGCACCGAGCACTACCGACGTTGAAAACAAAGAGGAGAATGTTGATTCTGAGTTACACGCCAACCTGGTTGCGCAAGTCGCCGCACGGGGGCCCTCAACCGGAAGATGGCTTAACGAAATCATTTCTGGAAGAGGCTGATCAGGAGGAAAAAATGCTGTTAGGGGTGGGCGGATATTCCTAATTAAGGCGTGGAAACTTCAGCTGGCTGGAGATCCTCAACGCCTGAAGGATATCGACACCTTTTACCAGTAATCGCCGCATGCAACTGCGCCTCGTCAGTAGTAAGAGTCACTCTTATCGGTAAGTCCGTATGTTGAGATCCAGCGATCGCCAGTAGTATTTGAGCGGATCATCCCGATCCCAATCGGCGTAGAGTTCCTCCCAATCGGCCCATCCCCAGTGAGGGGTCAGTGCGGCTGCATCCACTGGCTCGCTGATGGCCTGATAGCGGGCACTGGTGGAAAGGCGAATTGTATCGGCGGTCACATTGTGGCGCCCCTGATGGATCGTCAAGCTGTGAAACATAATTACATCCCCACAGTTAAAGGGATTCCAATGCCACACGGTTTCGTCGTTCAGCAATTGCCCGGAGGTCACTAGATCGTTGTCAAGATAACCGCGCTGGTTGGAACCGCAGGCGACGGCCAGTCCACCGAGGTCAGGATCGATGTTGCCCAATGGAATCCACACGGTCCAGGTATCCCTGGTACCGCGAACCGGATGAAAGTCTTGGTGCGGCTCTGTTGTATGGTCAAAGCGACCTGGAAAGAGGATATGGCAAATATGGCGTGGATGCACAAAAGTGGGCTCTGCCAGTAGTGATTCGAGCAGACTCATGACTGTCGCGTGGTGGGGGAAGGCGTTGAAACTGTGTAGGCTTAGTATGTCGTTATAAAATCGCTTCAGTTCAGGCGGAGTCGGTTTATCATATTCTAGGTCGATATACACTCCCTCTTTGCGAATGCCTTCGTCTATGTTAATGCCTTTTCTGAGCAGGCCATGGCGGTCTGCGACCTGCAACACTTCGCGGCGCACTGGTAATATGTCCTCCACGGGAAGCAAACCGGGAAAGTACAGATAGCCGTTTTCAGCGGCGCGGGATCGTAGACGAGATTGATCTTCAAGGACATCGCTGCAATCGACGAACGCCTCGACGATTCGCATTGTTTTCGCTCTACTGGTCATAAACTTTGCTATTTCCCTCAATCTCTGATTTTTGGTCGATTTCAAGGACAAATTTGTCCTTGAAATCTGGCTTCAATCCCTGCACACACAGAGAGTAGGATTTCCCCGTTTCCGTCACCCCCTCGTGGTTTTTGCATAACCGAAGATCGACGAAATATAACAGGAACAGAAATTTTGATGTTTGTAAAGGTAGGAAATCAAAGTCCGCAACTGCTGCTGCAATCCCTGGCGGAGAGATGCTCTAGTGGTGAACCTCTAACCACGCTGATCGGCAGGCCCATTTTTGTGGCCGACTGACTAGTGAAAAAGACGCACCTTAGCCACTTGTATAACCACTTAACTCTCTTCCCATTACTGATGTCGGCCGAAAATTGCTAGTTATCGGTTGTTTTTCATCCTTTTAATAGTTTAGGGGTTCCAAGCGGATATACACCAAGGGCTAATTGGCCCCTTTTATTTCAATTGGGTCGCCGCGTTAAGTTCTTGCTGCCAATTTTCCTGCCAATGGCCGGGTCTATGCAATAGCCTCTTTTGTCGTGGTGTACACCCTTCAATGAATTCATCCGACAGTGAAACAACCCAGTCGGCGTGGTGGGAAGGCTCATAGGAAAAAAACAGCGTTCGGCGCTGCTGTTTCATATTGGTGCCGGGATATCCTGCGTGGTAAAGATTTTCGCTGAATATTACTGGTTGGCCAGCCTTAACCTCCAGGGCTCTCAGTTCCGGTAGAGCCTCTAAAACATTGAGATCAAACGGCGGCTTCAGATCTAGTAGATGACTGCCTGTAATCAGGGAAAGAGTACCGGTTTCAGAATTTTGATCCATAAGTGGAATCATGACCTTGACCATTTCAAGTTGGGGGGATCCTTGATGATTTAGGTTTTGCGTTTGGCCACCACGGCGTACCGCGTGATAGCCGACTGACCGATTTGCATTCCTGAAATAGCCGTAGTTTTCTGTCAGGCGTGGTGACCGATTCAGTAAGATCACTATCCAGGGCAGGATAAAATCTAAATCGAGGAGATTTCTAAAAATTTTATCTGTTTCCAGGATATTCCGTACCACGATTTGGATCAGTTTTCCATCCGAATCATACATTGGCTCCATCTTTGCTTTCGAATAGCGGAATTGGTCAAAGTTGGAGGCATTCATTTCATCAATTATGTGATTGATATCTCCTATCCATGCAGCAGGAAGACGTTCGGAGAACAGATGATACCCACGCAACATAAAGCGATACAGCTCCGGTTCAGGCACGAATGTCATTACAATACTCCTATTGCAGATGAATCAGAACAGAATTAAATTCCGGAAACAGTCCTCAAGAGATAATGCCCTCTTTTTGATTTGGTAGATTGCGTCAACTTTATCAGTTCTGTTCTCGGTTTGGAATGGTTGAGTTAGATGCAGTTGATTAAGTGTAAAATGGGTTAGATTTGCAAGCGCTTGAAACCGCAGATCGCCGCCCCTTTGCCTATTTTAACACATATAAGTGCAAAAAAGTGAAGGCGAAAACATTTTCAGTCCGTATCTGTGACGGCATTTATAGTTAGATTCGGCCTCTATCTGATTCCGTCGTCTTCCTTCTCCATGATCATGCGCTCCTCCTTCTCCCGTTATTTCTTTGACCGTATCGGAGGCAATCAGACCATGGCCAAGGCTTTCGAGCAGACACAGCAGCAGATGCAGAGATTTACCGCACCGATGCAGAGCACGGTGACAGTAACAGAAACCGGCCACCAAGCTGACGGGCGATGTCAACAGTGATACACGGTCAATATCTTTGACTTGGTGATAGTAGCCGGCAACTTCGGTCAATCACTACTGGCGGCACCGGTCACAGCGGCTAAGATCGAGCGTAGCACAGATTAGAAACGTCATATTGCCACCGCTATTGACCAGTTAACAGCTCAACCTGATCGCTCATTTGCAGAAGAAATGGCACTCAATGTCCTGCAATCCATCCTACCGGGAAGATTAGCAGCCAAACTCAACTGCTAGCCAACTATCCTAATCCCTTCAATCCAGAGACCTGGATACCTTTCCAACTGAGTCAGGATGTGGAGGTGAAACTGACCATGAATCGAGAGTTTCAGCTTTATACCGAAGGTAGAGATTACAATTCAGCTGTGGTGATAACAGTAGGTGGTATCAGGCTGAACATACGTCAGCATTGACAAGTACCGATGGTTTTGCTCGACGGTCAGAGTAACGCGGTACTGATGAGTGAGTTGTGTTAGGTCAAGAGGTCAAGTTATGGTCGGCTCCTATCGCACTTAATGTGCAGGTCAACCAGATAGTAGACGGTGTTTACGGTGTTACTTCGCTTTGGAACAGTAGCGACAATAAACCCAAACCAATGTTGCTGAAACTGATGGAGAAAGTGGTTTTACCTGCCTGCCAACATCAACGAGACCTGTTATTGATCGTGTCCTGGAAGAAAGTGGCTGATTATTTGAAAGAGTTAAAGGCAGAAGGTCATATTTCGGCTGAGATAGGGATCGAGCATTACGGTAACTTGAGTAGAGCAAAAGAGAAGAGGGATAACTTAGGGGCCGTGACCGGATTTGCTATCATCTGAATGTCCTCAAAAGACCGCCTTTAAATCGAACTATTGTGGAATCGAAACTCGTCGCAGTTGCCTGACACTCATTCGTACGACTCCCTTATTATTTGCTTTTGATTGCACTGAAGGAGTACACTCCGCGCTCGTTGGAATCTCCCCTGTCCAACTATCCTACTCTCATCTAGCTAGATAAAAACCGTTCCTAGACAATAACCTTGCTTTAATTGACTAACTGAGAAGCAAGCAATATTCTTAGCCACACCATTATCAATCCTGTTTAGGATTTGACATCAAATAACCAATCGTTATAAAATGGCGCAAATAGCGCATTTTGATGAAGGATATTTTTGTGTCTCAGCAGCATCAACTACCTTTAGCCGGTTTACTACACGAACAGCACAGTTACCAATTCTTGACTGAGGATGCTGGCGACTTCTTCCAACCTTTGGGTGCAGAAATGGCTGAGGCTATTCTCAAACACCATGGCAAACCACTCTTACTGAACGATGGCCGCTATAGAAATTCATTAGCGATAGATCAACCTATTGTCGTCTTGCTGACGGACTTGAAATCTCGAGGACTCCTTGATGATGAAACACTGATTGTCTGGTCAGGTAAATTTAGCCGCACGCTTTTTTACAAGAGTAAGAATAAGCGTGATAATAGTTCGTTTGGGTTCTCAATGGGCTTGCTGATGCAGGTATTAAAGGTGAAACTGTTTATGGTGCCACAGATGAGTACGATTATAAAGCCGTTAGGGAGAATGAGGTTGCTATTTATGATCTTCAGCCACGATTCTTCATATGTTGGCATCATAAGCAACTTACTTATCGATTCAGTGGTCGCGATAGTATGTCTAACTGACGTTCGTAGAAATACCATCACAAAAATTCTGACTTAGCTTTATGTGTAGTATCATTTGATGTTCAGGAACAGCATCAAATGTTTATCACGATTACCCAAATTAAAGAGAGGTTATATTCAACAATTCATCCTATGTTTGACAGCGGGGTTTCAAGCTATAGGCAATCTAATTTATGATTAAATCAACAAAACATGTTTATGCGGCGCTCATCCTTTTTCATGTTGTGTCGTGGAACGCTTTCTGTGACCAAAATGGTTTTACCACAGAACAATTTGGGTTCTTCGAAAGTTATATCCGTCCAATATTAATTGAAAATTGCTACAGTTGTCACGCTTCTGACACCAAGCAGGAGGGGGGGCTGATGCTTGATAGCCGGTCCGGTTGGGAAAAAGGCGGCAACCGCGGGCCGGCTATTATTCCTGATGACACTGACAACAGTTTATTGATTCAGGTCATTAGTTACACAAATCCAGATTTGCAGATGCCCCCTAAAAGCCCGTTGCCAGACCAAATTATTGATCACTTCCAACGCTGGGTTCAAATGGGGGCACCAGACCCTAGAACCGAACAAACTAAACCTAACGGCATTTCACTATTCGATATCAAATCCAGATCGAATTTCTGGTGTTACGAATCAGTTAAGGCAACCATGCCGCCTGAGGTGCAACATAAAGAGTGGGTTGCCAACCCAATAGATCAATTTATTCTGGCTCGTCTTGAAGAAGAAGGGCTGACACCTGCTGATCCCGCTGACAAGAGAACGCTGATTCGACGAATGACTTATGCACTGACGGGGCTTCCGCCGACTCCAAAGGAAGTCGATACATTTTTAGCAGAGACCTCTGAGGATGGCTACACAGGAATGGTTAATCGACTTCTGGATTCACCTCATTTTGGAGAAAGATGGGCTAGGCACTGGATGGATCTGGTGCGGTATGCAGAAACACGTGGTCATGAAGGCGACTACCCAATCCAAAATGTCTGGCCTTATCGGGATTATCTTATTCGGGCTTTCAACAATGATATTCCATACAATCAGTTTGTCCGTGAGCACATTGCCGGCGATTTGCTAGGTTCCCCCAGAATCCATCCCCAACTTGGGTATAACGAGTCGGTCATGGGCACAGCGTTCTACCATCTGGGTGAGGCGACACATAGTCCCGTTGATATTTTAGAAGATGAAGCCGTTAGAATTGATAATATGATTGATGTGACCAGCAAAACCTTTCTGGGGTTGACTGTTGGCTGTGCCCGCTGCCACGACCATAAGTTTGATGCCATATCCACCAAAGATTACTATTCCCTTTTTGCTATCATGGCCAATTCACGGATGACTTATGCATCCATCCATAATCCTGACAAGATCGCTGACCAAGCAAAAACTTTACGAACAGAGAAATCAAAAATCCGTCAAAAGCTTATAGACAACTGGCAAATCCGAACCGAGAATCTCGGTCGATATCTGGTTGCAACATCAAGAATTCGAAATCAGGCAAAAGAGCTTTTTGAGACGAAATCACAGCGGCACGATTTTAGTCAAGATTTAGTCATTGCTGATTTTGAAGGGCAAGACTATGGTGATTGGCAGGCAACGGGGGAGGCTTTTGGGTTAAAACCTATCAGAGACAATATCGAACTGCAAAAAGATGTCACAAGTTTCAAGGGGATAGGTTTTGCTAACAGTTTTTCTGATGGAGATAAGCCGCAAGGCAAGCTGACCTCTCCTGAGTTCCAAGTTCAACGGAAATTCGTCAATTTTCTGATTGGTGGTGGCAACCACCACAATAAAACCTGTATTAACCTGGTAATTGATGACCAAATTGTTCGAACCGCTACAGGGAGTAATCAAGCGAAGATGGCAGCAGTTACTTGGGATGTCTCAGAATTTGCCGATAAAACTGCTTGGCTCGAGATCGTTGATAAGCATTCTGGCGGTTGGGGCCATATCAGCCTAGATCATATTGTCTTAACTGATCTACCAACATCTCCTGAATTCCTATACTCTGAAATGGCTCAACAAGCGACTTCGGACGCCCCAAACCTAGAAGTAGGTCGACTGATTCAGTGGGCCAATGCTTTAAAAGGCACAACAATTGATAAGTCAGAGCACCCACTTCACTACTGGCTTAAAGCGATAGAAGAGTTAGAGAGCAAAAGCCCAGTTAACCTACAAATGCTCAGAAAGTTGAAGTCCGATCTAAAGCAGAGGGATGGTATAGCTCTAGGCGATTTCCGTGATGGGTCTTTCGGTGATTGGTATCTTGGAGGCGTTGCTTTTGGGCAATCACCGCCAGCGAAAGGTGACATTTTAATGAGTGGAAGAGATAGACAAATCAACCAACTTTTACCCTCTATACCTTCCAGTGTTGGGGCAACGACACAACTGCCAGGAGCCTTACGGTCGCCAACCTTTACTATTGAACACGATTTTATTAATGTTCACACACTTGGACGCGGTAACACGATCCGTATTGTCCTGCATAATCTTCAGCTTATTCGAGATCCAATTTACGGTGGGCTGGAACGCCAAATCAATAATTTGAGAGCTCAATGGCAAAAGTTTGATCTTCATCGGTGGAAAGGCCACCATGCCTACATTGAAATCTTACATAACACTGGCCTTGACAATTTCATCGCCGTTGACTTGGTAGTTGCTCACAATGGAAAATTACCGGAGTCATTTACCATAAAAAGTCAACAGTCCTCTGAACAGGTCTTGTCATTCGAAGAATTAGAAAACCTGTTTGATCAACGGATTCTATCAGCCTTTAACGATTGGCAAACAGGAATATCAGACATATACCAACTAGATCTACTCAACTTTCTTCTTCAGCATAAGTTATTAGCTAATTCTTCGGATTTAAACGATTCAATAATACCTTACAGACAGCTGGAATCAGCATTGCCGCCTGACCAACGAGTCGTGGCTATGACAGACGGAAATTCGCGTCAGATGGCTGTTTATACAAGGGGGAATCCCAGGAATTTAGCCGAGCCTGTTTCTGCACGATTTCTTGAAGTCTTAGCTGGGTCAAACACTCCATATCAAACTAGTAGTAGCGGACGGCTACAGTTAGCTGAGGACATTATTAACCCTAATAATCCCCTGACTTCCAGAGTAATGGTCAACCGAGTCTGGCACCATCTTTTTGGCCGAGGTATTGTCACTACGGTTGATAATTTTGGTCTGCTGGGAGATTTGCCCTCACACCCCCAATTGCTCGATTATCTGGCGGATCAGTTTGTCTCAAACGGCTGGTCGGTTAAAGATCTGATTCGCACTATTGTTAGTTCGAATACTTATCGGATGTCAAGTCAAAGGTCTCCGGAGTCATTAAAGGTTGATCCGGATAACCGTTTACTTCAGAGTATGAACATTCGTCGACTGGAAGCCGAAGCTGTTCGTGATGGCATGCTTGCTGTATCAGGACGCCTCGATCGCAAAATGTATGGCCAAAGCGAGGTTGTGCACCTGACCCCCTTCATGATTGGTCGTGGCAAACCAGAACAAAGTGGCCCGCTTGACGGTAATGGTAAACGTAGTATCTATATCGAGTTGCGTCGGAACTTTCTGCCCGACATGATGCTTGCGTTCGACTTACCAATACCATTTACAACCTTTGGTAGACGAAACTCCACAAATGTCCCGGCCCAAGCGCTGACACTCATGAATAGCCCTTTTGTTACTCAACAAGCTGAATACTGGGCCAGCCAACTAATGAAACAGGAAATTGACAGCTTGGAAGGCCGAATCGAATGGATGTATCAGCAAGCTTACTCCAGGCTCCCATCCGAGGACGAAGTAAATCAAGCTGCAACTATGCTGTATGATCAAGGCCAGGAGTACAACATTCCAGAATCAGAGAGCCTGCATGATAGGCGGATTTGGAAAGACTTTGGCCATGTTCTATTCAATTCTAAAGAATTTATTTACATCTTTTAGGTAGACTTATGAAGGATTCAAAAATGACACGTCGACGAATGTTAAGCCTGTGTTCTAATGGATTTGGCTCATTAGCTTTGCTCGGACTAATGGAATCCAAAACATTCGGTAATGTGCTTACCTCTGGCAGAACCAAACCACTTTTCCCTCGACCTGGCCATTTTGGACCCAGAGCCAAGAATGTCATTTTTCTTTATATGGACGGTGGCGTCTCTCATATCGACACTTTTGACCCAAAACCACTGCTGGCCAAAGAGAACGGCAATCCAATTAAGATGAAGATTGAACCCACACAGTTCAACAATAACGGTGGAGTGCTTAAAAGCCCTTGGGAATTCAAACGTTATGGACAGAGTGGTATTGAGGTTAGTGACTTATTTCCGCATGTTGCCACCTGTGTGGACGATTTAGCCATAATTCGCTCCATGGTATCGGATTTCTCAGAGCATACTAATGCCAACTACTTTCTGCATACCGGACACGGATTGCAAGGTCGACCGAGTATGGGGGCGTGGGTCAGCTATGGTTTAGGAAGCGAAAACCAGAATCTGCCGGGATTCGTTGTTATCAACGGTGGGCTAATTCCTTCTGGAGGGCTGGATAATTTCAATAGTGGGTTTCTACCAGCGCATTACCAAGGCTCTATTTTTCAATCAGGCGAATCTCCTATTGCTAATATTAACAAATCTGAGCCGATTCCGACACTGCAGAGAAACAAACTGGACTTTGTCAAACAACTGGACAAACGGTTACTGGGTCGGGTAGGGCATACTGACGAGATTGAGTCGGCAATTACCAATTATGAATTGGCCTATCGAATGCAGGACACCGTGCCGGAGTTGGCCGACCTGAGAGGTGAGAGCAGAAGAATCAAGAAATTATACGGCTTTGATGCTACATACACACACACTCGAACTTACGCTAGACAGTGCTTGATAGCACGGCGGTTAGTTGAGCGGGGTGTCCGGTTCGTCGAATTAACCTGCCCAAGAGTCAAAGCGGACCGCTGGGATCAACACGGAAATATTAGAGATGGCCACTACAGAAATTCATTAGCGATAGATCAACCTATTGCCGCCTTGCTGATGGACTTAAAATCTCGAGGGTTGTTTGATGAAACACTAGTGGTTTGGTCAGGTGAGTTTGGGCGCACACCTTTTTCACAAGGTCAGGATGGACGTGACCATAACCCGTTTGGGTTCTCAATGTGGCTTGCTGGTGGGGGTATTAAAGGTGGAACTGTTTATGGTGCTACAGATGAGTATGGTTATAAAGCCGTTGAGAATGTAGTTACTGTTCATGATATGCATGCCACGATTCTTCATCTGTTGGGGATTGATCATAAGCAACTTACTTATCGATTCAGTGGCCGTGATATCCGTTTAACTGACGTTTATGGAGATGTGATCACAGAAATTCTATCGTAAGATCGACTTAACGGGAAAGGAATTCTTCATTATAGAAAAGCAGTGTGTCTTCTATAATCACTTAATCACGTTTTTTGATCGCAATCTTGGCCCGGTGAGGGTACGAATCAATAAACGAAGAAAATATCTACCGAGGAGAACCAAGATAATCACCTGCACTTGGCGCTTTTAGTCAATTTACCAGATCCATTCGTACCTCTAACTGCGTACTCTCTGGTTTGATTCGTCTGATCTTTCCTTTAGCACCTTTAGTCTTCTTGCCTACGCCTTTGAACAGCCGCGGTACCAGAGAAGGGTTGAGTTTAAACTCGTTTCCCCGTACAGGATACTCTCGCATACACACACTACAAAAAACAGGTATATACAGAAGTGAACGAAGCCATTAAAAAAGTGCTTGAACTACACCCGACCAACCTGATTATCTGGCATCCGCCCGATGGAAACAGGGGGGCTACGCTACCTTTAATGACCTGATGAGAAACCAACAACCCAATCAAATCGCGGCCGAATTTATTCGAACTAAAATCAGCCAAATAGTACAAGGCCCATAGCAGGCTAAATTGTCATCACCGCAGCATGTGATGGGTTGTAAGCGGCTGGCCTTAGAAAATGGTTACTTTGAAACATTTAACCGGCCTAACGTTGATTTTCACAGTTTTAGCCAAAATCCTTGCCTGTAATTAAGGACTGAATATGAGAATCCAAGTCACTGCCACTGAGATCGGTCGCCGTCAACTTACGGCTGAACACTTGGCACAAGCCGTTGAGTCCGTCCGCCAAAACGGATTTGTCATCCTAGGCCAGGTTATTCCTACTCCGCCTCTGGACTTGCTGTTTGAACGCATGCTGACCGATTTGAATATTTTGCTCAACGCCTCTGATCAGGTTCTGCCAGTTCAATTTGTGCCGGGACACCTGCAACAAGATGCCCCACCCTTGGCTCCATATGTTTTTGCTGAATTAGTGGCTAATCCCTGGGTAATTCAAGTTACCCAGGCCTTGTTAGGTGCTGGTGTTAAGAACACCTATTTCAGTGGTAATACCAATTTGCCGGGCAGTGGTGCCCAACCGGTTCATACCGATGGACAACAGTTATGGGTTGATCAACCGGCGGCTCACCCAGCGGCAGCTCTAATTATTAACGTGACCCCGCTAAAGGTCAGCCCAGAAAATGGGAGTATAGAACTGTGGCCCGGTTCCCATCAGGAAATGGTGATAACACCTGATAGCACCAGCATCAAAGTGCCAGCGGCTGATTTGGCTCGACGAGAAAAAGTATCCGCCCCCATCAGGGGCAATACAGAAAAGGGAGATGTCTTAATCAGAGATGATCGGTTATGGCATCGTGGCATGCCCAATCACTCGAACTTGCCACGGCCCATGATAGCCATGATTCACCGAACGGGTTGGTATAATTCAGGCGGCAAGTTAAAGTTTGAGCCAGGATGTGAATCAGCCTTCGAGCACCCGCTATTGGATGCCAATGTTGAGTTTGTGGCTGAGCCCATTGATTACATTTTCCGTCATCGACCATATGACTATCCGCCATCAGGTTAAACAATCTCTCTTCCTCTTCTTTAGCTGATGAAATGCTTTTTCTGATTGTCTGATCTTAAACCAAATCGCAATGTATCCTGAATTAACTGCCTATCTACTGCCAGTTGCTCTTTGGGAAAGATGTGTATCTCGCCCCTGTTATCCTGTCGATCAAAGAAAGCTTTATCTCATTGTTCAGTGCGCAACATAATATTTCAAATTCCCTCAGGTTATTTGGAATTCGAGATTTGAAAGAAAGTTAAAATTCCATAATTCAATTGACTAGACTTCATCCATATCTTTGGTGCGCATGTTCTCTGCTTGAATGGTAAGATATTATTAGATAAGAATAATCTAAAGAGGATCAGATAAATGAATATGAAGAAATATGTAAGGCTAGTTGTGTTGGTAGGACTTTTAGCTATTGGTTGCGCTCGTGTAAATTATATCGGTAAATCATTCGAACCAACAACTGACGTCGATCTATATTTCTCTAAGGAGGATATAGAGAAAGAATATACAGTTATGGGGCATGCTGTTGGTGATGGTACATCTGACAATGATGAGATTCAAATAGCTCTGATTGAGGAAGGCAAAGCAAAAGGAGCAGACGCAGTCTTAATAACAGGGATAGACAGTGATCGACTACTTTCAAAAGAAAATATTGGTCGTGAGAGTGAGGTCAAAGCTTCATTTTTAAAGTATAAATAGCTAATAGTAATTGTGTATCCTGTCTAATCATTCCGAACTAACGTTTTCTAACTCCCTGCGGGTAGCTTACCGCTGTCAAAGACCACCTTCCTCATAGTAGGCAGCTACTACGGGTTTCGATGTGTGATGTGTGTCCGAAGGGTAGAGTATCCCACGGAGTCGCCTCTGCCACCAATAACGGAACGGTCAATTGTATGCCCATAGACGGGAGCTAATATCAAACCAGATTCATGGCCTTCATCCTGGAATCAAATTCCGGATTGGCTGGCCCAACTGGCCAACCATCCCCTGCT
>Ga0208128_1000548_pt1 | contig 15051 bp, 15 predicted proteins | sample ETNtaG_35_FD_185758 | JGI IMG/M metagenome (GOLD analysis project Ga0208128, IMG submission 185758) | Marine microbial and viral communities from oxygen minimum zone, Eastern Pacific Ocean - ETNP201306PF51B (SPAdes) (version 2) | ecosystem: Environmental > Aquatic > Marine > Oceanic ... | reverse complement strand
CCGCCCCGATCCCCATACCATTCCGAGTCTCGGGATTCGTGACAGTGAGGGCATCCCCTTTGGTTTTGTCCTGATTGCTATCAAAAGCGATAGCTTGGTTCAACTTGCCGGTCTGACCGTAGAACCCGGCCGCTGAAACGGTGGCCCCTACTGTATCGCCCAGAATGTTGGTGGCGTTATTGTCGTTGGCGTTCCATACTAGACTGTGCGTCGTTTCCACCACCTGCGGCGTATCAGCCACGCCTTTGATCTTGTAAACCGGGTAGGAAATAGCGTTGCCGGTGTCTATGGCCTTAAAATATCCGTTGGTAGCGTTAGGCGTGAAGTCGACCAATTTGGGATCGGAGACGGCGAAGGGATAGACGCACTTAAAAGGCAGCGTCACCCTCGAATAACCGGTTTTGTACCACTGAGTGGTCAACCGTTCCTCGTTCATGCTGCCGGAATAGTTGACCAGCCAGTAACGGTCGTCACGGATCACCGCCTGGTCGCCGACCGAATCCGGCCCGCTGGCGGGGCTCAAATAGATAGAGGTCGAGTCGGCTGGGGCCGAGCCGTGATCTGGCCCGATAGCGATGATGTCCCAAGTGCTGACCAGGGCGGCGGTGACGCTGGTGATCAGCTCTAATTTCAGGCCGATATTGCCGGTGTTGGCGATTGACTCAGCCCCACCGGAGGCGTAACGGCTTGGGATGTCAGAATCCTTAATGAAGGATACCCAGGTACCGCCGCTAGCGATCCCGCCCAGGCTGACATAAGGCCCAATAATGACTGACTCGTCGGCCAGCCAAAGCGTCTGGGCCTCGACCTGTTCGTACAGAACCCCGTCCACGAATGTGCGCAGGCGGCAGATCTCTTTTAGTTTGTCCAGGCCGACACGAAAGTCGGACATGGTGTCGGCATATAAAATGCCGCTGATCTCGATACGTCGGTTGGAGTAATAACTGCCATAGTCGCGGCTACCCATTTCGCCAGGGAACTGGAGCTCTCGTTCCCGTGTCGGGGCCAAGCCGCGGCCAGAGATGGCCTGAGCTTCAAAGCTGGCCGTGCCGCCCAGGTCGCGCAGGTCGAAATCGTTGAGGCGTACTATTTTCTGATGAGTGCTGGAGAATGACATAATATATAAATCCTATGCAGGTAAGCCGGCCACCTGGAAGCCTATAAAGTTAGCACCGAGCGCCTGGCGGTCGGCCTGGATGTTGCCCTCAGCCCCGCCTCCGTTAGCCGCCGCAGCGGCGCCTGGCAGGCGGTCGAGGTTGTCGAGTCTTTCTGACATGAAGGGCAGCCACTCCTCCAGGGAGGAGGCGGTGCGCTCGGTATTGATAGCGATCTGCTGTGACAGGCCTTGCGAAGTGCGCAAGATGAAAGCCAGCTCGTCGGCCTGGCGGGTGGTAATTTGCTTGATGGCTACCGATAGGCCAGACTGACGCTTGGCCTCCACCGCCGCCGCCCCCTGGTCGCCGAAGGTGATGCCGGCCAGCTCCAGCTGGCGCTTGGTATCTTGCAGCGCCTCCTCGGCTGATCGCATGATCTGGCCGCGATGGCGGGCCAGGTCGCTGGCCTCGTCGTCGTCCAGGCCACCTTCAAAGATTTTTTGCAGGTTTTCCATCTCTTTGGCGATGGTCTTATTCCCGCTCAGGGCGGTGGCCTCGATAATGGCCGTCAAGATCTGGTCGTCGAGTTTGTCTTTCAGTGCCTGGCCGAAGTCGTCGAAATTGTTAGACTTCAAGGCCTCGGTCATCTGTTGGCCCAGCGGCCGCAGGGCGTCGATGGCCCGTTGTCGTCGTTCCGCGCCTCGGCGTTCTCGGGCCGCCTCCTCGCGCTCGGCCTCCCTGGCCTTGCCCCGGATCAGGTTGGCCACGTAGCTGATACCGTGGGCCAGTAGTGTCAACCCGGCCAGGATGGGGTTGGAAGTTGAGATCCACACCATCAGCGCGTCAAGCGACGCCACAGCCAGGTCGATGGCACCAGCCAGACCGGCCTGGCCCAGAGCGTCAGCCAGTTCGGCACTGGCCATACCAGCCCGGATGGCCGCGTCCCCATATTCGACCAGCATCTCCTTGGCTGTTTGCAGGTCGCCCGTGAATAGCTGCAGGGCCCGGCTGCGCCACATACTCCGATTTTGCTGGCCTTCCATCTGTCCGAACCCGATGCCACCCCCGACCGGCGAGGTTAGCGTGTCGTCAACGGCCATTCGGGTCTGTGCGTCCTTGTAAGTCGTCGCGATCCGCCGCAGGAAACCCTCGAACTGCGACACCCGCTTGGCCAGGGCGATACGGCTGGCCGCATCCCGTTTCTGGTCCTCGGCTGCCAGGGTGTCGGTCAGCCCGGCTTCAGCTTGGCCGATCTTGATGGCCATCCGTAGGAATGAATCCCACTCTAAATCGTTAGCCTGTTCAGCGTTGGAAAGCCGCCGTTTCGAGCTCTCGGCCTCCGACTTTTCTGTCTGTTTCGCCGCTGCCTCGGCATCCTTGCGCCGTTGCAGTACGGCCGCGTTCCAGGTATCGGAGAAAAACTTGGCCCGCTCTAACAGCTTAGCTTTGGCCGCCTCGGCATCATCACCGCCAGTGGCCACCGCCTTAGCCAGTTTTTTGACCTCCTCCGCGGCCGGTTGGGCCGCTTCTGGGATCTGGTTGATCAGCGGTAGAAACTTCGCCAGGTCAGACGTCGACAGGTTGAGCCGCTGGGCCATGATACCCAGGGCTTCGTTGTATTCACCGACGGCCGCACTGGCCCCCAGGCTCTGCAATTGGGCCAGATCCCGCAGGGCTGGCACCATATCCCCGCCCGCCGCTTCGGCCACCTGACCGAACTTAACCGCTAGCAGGTCCATGGTGCCGTCGGTTTTGACCATTTCCTGGCGCACCTTGACCAGTACATCGGCCACTGAGGCCGAATCACCGACCAGCTGTTGGGCGGTGGCGCTCAGTTGCTCGCCGCCTTCGGTTTGTACCACCCGCAGGCCGGTGGCTCTGGTAGCCCCAGCCTCGGTAACAAGCCGCTGCTGGCCTAAGCCGGCCAGTTCGGCCTGGGCTCGGTTGAGTTCGTCCATCCGTTTCTGGGCCGCGTCGACCTGTTGAGTAAACCTGTCCAGGCCGGTCACAAACTCGGCCGTCAGCATCGAGCGCCTTAGCTCCAAGTTGGTGGCGATGGTGGCGTTCAGGTCCTTAAAACTGCTGGTTTCGAGGTCCAGCTTGCCGGCCAATTGCGGCACCAGTGAAATCAGGTTAGTGATCACCCCCTGGAGTCGGTTATTTAAGCGGGCCGCCTCTTTGGTGCCTGGATTAACGTTATCTATCTTGCCCTTGAGGTCGTCGTATTCCTCCCGCAGGTCCTTGATAGATTCCGACTGATCGTCGAATTTGTTCTTGGCCTCCTCAAAATCGGTGGCGATGTCGCGGATCTGCTCCGATGGTGTATCCATCGCTTCGGACAACGTCTCGAAGGTGCTGGCTAAGCCATTGACCATGTCTGTCACTTGCGGCAGGATCAGCTCGCCCAGTTGGGCTTGGAACCCTCGCGTAGCGTCAGACAGGTTCTCGAAGGCATTAGAGGCCCCACCAGCTACCGACGGCAGTGCGCCCAGTTTGGCCGTCACCGTGTCGATAAACTTATCGGCGGTGATACCCATCTTCTCGATCTCTTGCGGCACAGCGGTGCCAAATGCTTCCAGCATCACCGCCCGGATCTGCGGTACCCGCTCCCCGATCTGGTTAATCTCCTCGGCTGAGATCTTGCCCTTGGCCGCCATTTGGGTCAAGGCCAGGATCACGCCGTCCAGTTCAGCTTTGCCCTTGCCCACCGTGGCCAGAGCGTTACCGAAGGCCGACAGGGCACCCTCGGCCTGTTTAGCCGATAGGCCCACCGCTTGCAGGTTGATACTGCCCTGGACCGCCTCCTCCAGCCCCAGGCCCGGCAGTTTGGCCACCTGGCGCAGCCGGTCCAGTTGTTCGTCAGCTTCACGCGAGGAGCCGGCCACCGCTGTCAGGCCCTGGGTCAGTTTCTCCAGGTCAGCGGCAGCATTGACGAAAGTGGAGCCGAACTCGAACAGCTTGCGGCCAAAGGTTGCCACTCCCTGCGTGGCCAGTGACAGGTTGGCCATTTTAGCAAAGGCGCCATCCAGCCCCTTTAGGACTGACTTGGCTGATCGAGCCCCCCGCTGGAGGGGTTTGTCGTCCAGGCTAAGCGTATATTGTAGGTCGCCGATAGTGGTGGCCATTAGTTCGTCCTCCGAAACTGTTCTGGGAAGGATCGCATTTGGGAGTCGATCCGCTGCTCCCTGTCAACCCGCTGTCGGTCCTGATCCTCATATTCCAGGATGCGTAACCAGGCCAGCAACTTCAGATAGGGCATTTTACGATAGATGACGTTAGGCTGTACATGCAGCCCCCTGGCCATCTGTAGCTCCAAATTAGCAAAGGCTAGATAGTTCGGGATTACTGATTGGCCTGGGCCAGTTGCAGAACTTGGAAGAAAAAAGGGGTTGATTTCTTGATCAGTGAATCAAATACCTCGGTCGGAGATAACAGCTTAATATGCTCGATGGGTATGGTTAGCTCGACCGGGTCAGGGTCGGGCAGCGGATCGAAAGCGATCTGCATGATCTTATAAAACCGGTTCCGCACCTTCTGGTTAGCCAACAAGCGCAGCACAAACTGGGTGATGCTGACCTCGGCCAGGTCGCCCAGCTCCTCGATCTCGGCCTGGATGACTTTCACCTCGGCCGCTATCAACTCCAGTTTGTAGAAAGTGGGATGGTGGAGCGATAGACTTATCGCCTCACCCTCCCGCGTTTCGATCTCGAACAGGTCCGGCACATCGGCCATGATCTGTCTGATCTGGTCCGATTGGCCGACCGCTCCGTTGTTGCTAAGATCCTCTATTTTGGCCTCCAGCGAGCCCAGCCTGGCGGCCAGGGCGCTGGCGATTTCGCCCTGTTCCATTACAGGGCCACACTATCGACGAAACCGAAGCCACAGGCCGCACCGCTAACGGTACCCAGCACCATGAAGCTGACCGGGATCAGGGTTTCGCCGTCCTTCTGGTAGCTGATTTCGGTGTCGGTGATCGGTACGCACTGGCTGAAAATCCAGCTCTGCAGCTCTACCCCCACCCCCAGCGAACCGGTGGTGGTGCCGGTGAACTTGATGGCAAACGGGCCCTGGTTGTTAATGGTGGCCGCGCCCTGGGCGTTGATCTCATGGCTGGTGGCCGTGGTCGAAAGCGTACTGGTGCCGGTAGCCAGGCCGAAGTTGGTGAAAGTGTTTTCTACCAGCGAGGTGTTGACAAACACGTCCAGGCGAGTGCGGGCCGACTTGACATAGGCCAGGTGGTCGGCCACCTCTAAATTAAAGCGCTCCTCGCTGAAACGGATGCTGAGGCTGTCACGGAAGCCGCCGCTGTCTTTCCAAGTTCCGTCGCCGCCCCATTGATGCTTGAATGAACCCACGCCGACTAGTAGTTTATTGGGATTAGTGGCCATGATATTACTCCTTGTTTAGTTCGCCTGCTGGCGTCCAGGTAGCGGTTTTGACCGCCTGGTCGTCGATGATATTGTAAGCTGTAGCCGTGATGGTCACACTGACCGTCGGCTCGTCGATTTGATATGAATACTCCGGCAGAGTATCGGCAAAGCTGGCCCCGTCTGCGATTTGGTCGCCCTTGATGTCCAGGTTGAGCCGCACGGTGGCCGTGTCGGCCGTGCCGCTGATGGTTAGCTTGCCCTGGTCGGTAGCCACCGCCATGGTCGGCGCCGTCGGCGCTGTCGGCTGGTTGACCCGAGTATCTTTCAACGGGTCGACCGACTTCTGGATCTCCTTGTTGTGGTCGTCGATCTGTTTCTGGCGGTCGTAGTCGGCCAGGGCCACCTTGCCGCGCTTGAACATTTCGACCTCCAGGTTGGCCTGGCGCTCCTCGTCGGTAGCCCCAGCCACCGAATAGTGGCCGCTGACGGAGACCGTGGCCTGATCCGCATTTCGGATCACTGAGCCGTCCACCTGCGGATATTGGATTGCTCCAATGTCTAAATCTAGTGACATCTAATCCTCCTTGATTAAACGATGTATGATTGAAAAGTTAGGGATTGATAATGGACTTGGCCGTCCTGGGCATCCCAGAAAGGGCCATAGGTGCCGCGGTAAATCTGTGATTTGCAGCTGACCGAGGCATCGGCCCAATCGTTGACATTCAATAGCGTGATCAGGGCCGCCTCGATGGCCGACAGGCTGTCGCTATCGGCTGAGCCGTTGGTGTTGCTGGCCACATAAATGGTGATAGTGCCATCGAAGATCTGGAAGCCGTAGTTCTCGCGCACGGCGGTCGGCGCACTGGCCACGGTTAGACAGGGGTAGCTCACCCCGTCCGGCCGCTTGGCCCCTTTGGTGATACCACCGCCCAGCAGGCTGGTAACGGAGCTGTCGTTGATCTGTTGACAGATGGACGTCAGGTATTGGTCGTTAGATTTCATGGTTCAAATTTCCTTCAGTATTGCCCGCCGCCATCCGTCCAGTAGTGGTTTCACCTGTCGCTCCTCTGGCGGTATCAATACCTTATAACCGTCGCGGAAATGGACATGGACCGCGTACTCCATACCCGCCGCCACCACCGCCTCCGGTCGGCCGTCCGGTTTATGGCGCAGGAAATGGGTGATCGAGTTGCGCAGGTTGCCAGTGCGGTCGGCCCAGGTATCAGCCCGGCCCTTGTCTTTAGAGGCGTTGACGCCTAAACGGGCGGCCGCATCCAAGAACTTCTCGCCCTGGCTCTCGATCTTGTCGATCAGTCGGTCTTGCTGGCGCATCACCTCCTCGATTAAATGCTTCGGCTTAATGCTGAACGGTTGGGCTTTTATAGCCATTAGGCTCTCCCCTCCTGGCACCTGGCCCGCAGCTCGGAGGAGCTGAAGTCGTGGCGCCGGCTGTTATAGTGGATCTCGATCTTCTCGATGTCGTTAGCGGTGAAGGGTTTGACCCGGTACTCCTCCGACACGAAGCGGATCTTCGGCTGCTCGACCAGCAGCAGGTTGCGCAGGTCGGCCTCGGTGTCGTAAATTACCACCGAATCGACAAACCTGACCGCCGCTAGCTGGATCTGGCGTTCATAGATGGTCTGGACCGGGCGGTTCTTGCTCGGCCGGTCCAAGCTGGGGTCGGTCTGCAGGCCCACCAGCAGGGAATCACAATGCTGCTTGCACTCCTCCAGCATCAGAATATGGCCGGCATGGAGCAGGTCGAAACTGCCGCAGGTGAACCCGGTTTTCAACTCAGCTCCTCCAGGTCGCTCTCCATATGCGAGCCGTAATTCTTGACGCCCCGTAGCTGGTAGGTGCGACTAGCATCCACCACCTGGATCACGCTGGAAGGCAGCAAAGAAACCACGCTGCTGTCGGCCGGGCTGAACATCCGATGAGTGATCCGATAGCTACCGCCGGTCTGGTCCTCCACCAGGCGGGCGGCTAAGGGTTGGATGTCAGCCTCGACATCGCTGGCCAGCGTGGTGGTGCTGGTGGTGTAGTTGAAGCTAGCATCCTGGCTACTAACCTTCTGTCTAAAACTGACGGTCGAAATATCAGAGGCTGGAATGTAGAGGTTCACGATTCACCAAACTCGTCCTGCAGTCGCTGGATTAGTTGATCGACGATTAAGTCGATAAAGGCCTCTTTCTGGTCCTCGCTGAGGATACGATTGACCACCGCCTGGGCGATAGCGTTAATCAGTTTTTGCATTAAATACCTCCTTATTTTTTAGGCTCGGAACAGGCGCGGGATACGCCGGTTCAGTTTTCGGCCTCGTTGGCTATAAAGTTCTGCCTTTTGGGCCCAAGCATAGGTCTGGGACAAACTTCCGCGGCTCTCGGACTGCAGGGCCAAACGGCCAAAGTCGGGCGTTTCCAGCATCAGATCAGCCGCTGCCTGGTATATGTTGTATCCCTTGCCGGCGAAATAGAGCTCCACCGTGGGCGCCGTGGAAAAGATGAAGGTGCCATCGTTCAGGTTGGCCTCGTCGGCCGTGTACGCGGTGTCGTCCTCGGTGCGGCCGGAGCGCAGGCTATAGTCGGTTTCGTAAAACCCGCAACGGGTATAAAGGCTAAAGTCCGGGATACTGATCGGCTGAGGCGAAACTGGGCGCCGATAGAGGCTCTCTGGTGTACCGCTCCAGGCTCGGCTCCAGAAATGGCGGTAGTCGCTATCTCGGTCCAGGAGCACATAGTCGAAGTGGGTCCGGTTCTGGTCCAGTTGGTCCTGGATCTGCTGCTCGGTCCAGGGCGAAGCGGCCGCCGTTTGGCCGACCAATCTTTTAGTGGCCGTGATCAGGTCGGCCATGCTCGATCTAACTGCCATGATTTAAGTTCCCTCGAAGTGCACCAGGTCGGCCGATTCGGCGAAAGACGACTCCACCAGGCTGGTGGCTTGTTTGTAGATGTAGTTCTCCAGCTGTGAGGGCTGGCTGAAATGATGGGCCCCGTCTGGGTTGGGGCGAATAATAATGTCGTACCGCATCCCCTGCTGGGTGATGCTCATCATCTCCTGTAAAATGTCCATCGACAGCGAATAATAGCGGTCTTTAGGGTCGCTGAACTCGCGCTCGAAGATCTCGTGGATCGAGTTAGAGGCCCGTCGCCCCTGTTCGGTCAGGCCGCCGTTTTCCTGGGCGTCCCATTTCAGGATATTAAGATAGTCCCGTTGTAGTAGCAGCAGGCCCAGCCGCCGCTCCGGGAATAGCTTCCGATCCAGGGCCAACAGCTGCAGGTTGCGGTCTTTACATTTGGCCTGACGGTCAGCCTCCATGGTATAGCCGTAGTGGGCGATACAGGTGTCCGGCAGCTCCAGGGCCGGCTCGATGGGGTCGTTGATGTTGGGCTGGGCGTGTTCGTGGATGCAGCCATAAAAACGGAACTGGCCATGGTTACGGAACAGGCGCACCGGCTTGTCGTGATCCTTGCCGCCTTTAGCGTCCAGTATCAGATGGTGTTGGCGAACCACATAGCCGTCATATAGGGTTGAGTCCAGATAAGGGTGTAATAAGTGCGGGTGTTTCAGCTCCTCGTCGGAGTCGATCCAGAGCACCCAGTCGCCAGTACATTGGTCCAGGCTTTGGTTGCGCAGCCAGGCAAAGGAACCCGGCGCCACCTCCACCCCGTGCTCCAGGGCCACCGGCCAAACCGCTTCCGAGCGGTGAACCTCGGCCCCGAAGCTCTCGGCGATCTGTAGCGTGTTGTCGGTTGAACCGTTGTCGACCACCACGATCTGGTCAGCGATCCATTGGACCGAGTTTAAGCATTTGGCCAGGTCGGTATCGTTGTTGCGGGTGATAATGGCCACCGATAGGCGCTGGGCCGGTCGGGTGGTCATCACCTTTTGGTCGAAATCAATCTGCCCGGTCGGGCCCTGGCCGTGACTGATCAGGTAGTGGCCGCTGAAGTTGCCACGTGGGGTGTCGCGTAAACGGATGCAACGGAAATCGAAGCCGTCTTTCTGGCCAAACACGGAGCGGATGGCTTGCGGCCTCCATTCGATTTTATGGCCACGCATGGTAATCTCAGATGGCAACATATGTTCGTGCATCGGGCCGAAGGGTACCGACCAGACAGCCAGGCCGTCGGGCTTCAAGCTGTCGGTGATGGCGTTGATTAGCTCCACCGCCTCGGCCTCCCATAGATGCTCCAAGAACTCGCCGCAGATGATGGCGTCGTATTTGGACCGCGACCGCTGCCGGCTCCATTCGATAGTATCGGCCTGCTCGAAAGTGACATTGGGGAAGCCCCGCTCCTGGGCGAAATCGGTGGCCACCTGGCCCAGCTGGGCGCTGTAATCGGTGCCCTTGACTTCAGCCGCTGGCAGCTGGGAGGCTACCAGGCTAGCCAGTGAGCCGTTGCCGCAACTCAGGTCTAAGACCTGATAGGGCTCCGGTTCTGCCTGCTGGTGGTAGTGGGCCCGGACCAAGCTGGCCATCTCCAGGTGGCGCTGGGTGCCAAACTCCAGGGCCGGGTCGGCCGCGTTGGCGGCGTAGGCCTGCCCGCTCTCGCCGTCCTCTGGCAGTTCCACCTCTGGGTCGGCCACACTGGCCGCCTGGAAATCGTCATGGTCGATCAGGTTGCGAGCGATGGCTGGCCGGTTGGCTTCCAACCGCTGGCGGAAGAAATCGTCGAAATGGGCCTCCCATTCGGCCGCTACTGTTGGGGCCAGGTATTCCTGGGCCCAGGCTTGGCCCAGCTGCTGGGCCTGACGGTAGTGGGCCGGATTGTCCAGCAGGCGGTTGGTGGCTTGGATGAAACGGTCCTGATATTCTGTCGTCTCCGCCTTGCCCTCGATCAGCGCCCCGCCGGCCACCGTTTCTTTCAGGGCGCCGATACTGGTGCAGACCAGCGGGGTGGCCAGGGCCTGGGTTTCGATAGCCGCGATGCAGGAGGTTTCGGCGAAGTCATAAACGCCGGGATAGAGCATCAGCTGGGCCTGTGCTATCTCCTGATAGAGTTGGGTTTTATTCAGCTCGCCCAGGAAGTGGACCCCGTCGGCTTCAGTTACCGCCTGGTCGGCCCACTCGATCACCTGGGCCACGCCGGGGTTGGATTCGTACATCGAATGGTAGCGGGAGACGTACAGCTCCAGCTGTGGCCGTTCGGCCCTCATCCGCTCAAAGATCTGTAATAAGGGTTTCAGCCCCCGTTCCGGCCTGGAGATATGGATCAGCCGGTTCGGGATCTTCTGGATCGAGTCCAGGTCAGGCAGCAGGGCCGGGTCGATGACGTTTTTAGTCACCCAGCCCAGCCGCTGCGCTTGATCATCGAGGAAATGTTCGTATTGCTGACGCTGCCACTCCGAGACATAGAAAACTTCGTCCACCTGCCACAGATCAGCCATCATCGGCTTGGGCTGGCTTAGGATGTCTTCCACCCACAGCACCTTGTACCTGGCCTGGACCGGGTACTGGAAGATGTTACTGAAGCGCTGGCTGATGAAAATATCGAAATCCAACATCAGCTGGCTGTCCATCAGCTCCGACACGTCCATCCATCGGATGCCGTAGTCGTCATTGATGCGGTCCTCTACTTGGGGGATTCGGGTATATACGCTGACGTCATGGCCGTTTTGTGATAACTGTCGCGCCATCATTATCAGCGCTGATTCCGATCCGCCCAGCGAGGTTTCCAGCCGGATGGTCGATTGGTCAAAGGGTACCGATTGGCAATAGAAAGCAATACTATATTTCATAATCCTCTAGGTTAAATAGGCTTTGGCGTGACCGGTGGAGTTTTTAACCTCCAGGGTGTACTCGCCAGTGATGACAGATTTCTCTGAGTGACCGGTCCGGCTGAGCGGGACATTTTGGAATGATCGCCCTTGCAGGTTGGTCACATTGACTCTATCGGAGCCGAAAACGATCAACGAATTGGCTGGCATCCACCGGTTGGCCGGTAGGATCTGCTGCCGTCCAAAGCTGGATTCAAAGACGTTGATCTCGGTCCGATAGGTTTCCTCGTCCTGGGTGGTACGGATCCGGCTATCCGCCAGCTCGTCCAGCGACCGCTTCAAGTTGCCGTCGGCCACGATAGCGTCCAGGTCGGTGGCCCCGTTGTCCCAGGCTGAGCGGATGACCACATTGACCAGGAACGACTCGGTAAAACTAGCCGCGCTTTTGGTGGTATCGCTGCTGATCGAGCGCCACAGCCCCTGCGTGGTACGGTAGGCTGAAGCTGAGCCGAAGCTGTTGCCGGAGGCCACACCCAGGATGGTGTTCTTCTCCAGATCGCGCACGATTTCGCGGGTCCGTTGGGTGACTTGATAATTGTACTCGTCGCCCACCCCGCCCAGCAGGTTGACCGCTCGTTGGGTGTCGGAGATGTTGACCGGCTTCTGGTACAGCTGGACAAAGTTGTATTGCCGGGATCTGTTTTGCGACAGATCGCCGCTAACATCGGCCCCCTCCAGCGCCGCGTTGGCTACCAGTTCAATGCTGCCGCCTGGCGCCAGCGAGGAGGGCCCGACGGAACCAAAACCGCGCGCGCAGGTGATCGAGTCGGCACCCGTCACCACCGTTACCTGCAGGATCTCCTCATAGGTCAGCGAGTTGTTGCCGGTGATCCGTAGCAGGTCGCCGACCTGCAGCTTGTCGCCGGTACCGTTGATCTGGAAGGCGGTATCAGCTGAAGCTGAGTTGATGGCCGTACTGGCCACCATCGTCGACGGGCTAAGCTGGTCTTCGACCCATTCGTGCAGGGTGTTGGTGGCCGGTGAGGCCGCGTCGCCCAGGTAGTCGAGTAAAAAGGTTTCAAAAGGGCTGATCATCGACACTACATCGGCCACGTCCTCGGCGATCAGTTCGGTGTTGTCGTAAGTTGCTTTTCCTGAAAAGGCCATGATAGGCTCCTTATTGGTTTAGCTGTGCCCGTAACCGCATGGCTTCCCGCAGGTCGGCTTGTCGGCCGCTCCGAGAGGCTTTATCCTGCGCCTTTTTGTAGGCCTCCGCCAGTGACGGCTGGCCGGCCAGGCTGGAGCCGATAGCTCCTGAACCGCCGGGTATGGTTGGCCGTACAAAGGCCGGATACTGCTGGCTGAACAGGTCCATCGCCATCTCCAGCGACAGGTGGTCGCCGGTAGCGGTGATGACCCGGTTGCCTTCCTGGTCCAACATCACCGCCGCCCCCTCTACCACGCCCAGACGGTAAGTCTGGCCGTCCAGCTCTAAGCCGGTTAGGAATAGTTGGCGGGCCGGCCCTTGCATCTCCGTCAAAATGTTGGAGGAGGCCAGGGCTGAAGATACAGCCGCTTCGACGACTCGGTTCTGCTGCTCGGTTTCCATGCGCTCGTTGAGCGACTGAAATTTCAGCCGCATATCTTCGAGTTGGGCGTCTTTGGTTTTAACTAATTCTTCGTATTGCCCCTTATCGGCCAGCGCTTGCTCCTCGGCCAGCCTCTCCGCCTCGCCCCGTTGCCGTTCAGCCGTTCGCAAAGTTTCCAGCTCGGTCCTTTCTTGAGTCGTGATCTGGCTTTGCTGGGTGCTGAACCGGCCGCGGAGGCTAGGTATCAAGGTTTTTTCGAGATAGCTCTGCTGTTCTGGCGTAAATTCGGGCGCCGTGTTTTCAGTCCCGTCGGACGTGGCCGTGTTTTGATTCTCGTCAGAATTAAGATTTTCAACCATGTTGATCCTCTGCCGTGTTTAGTGTCCCGTCGGACTGTTAAATTATTGCGCCGGCTGGCACTTCTGGAGGCTCTGGCACCTGGCCAGTCACCCCGATCTCGCCATCCTCGTTAGCTGCTTTGCATAAAAACAAAAAGGCTAGACCGTCTTTCCAGTCTTGCGGGTCCAGGTCCATACCAATGGGGCCGACTGTTCGCCCCTCCCGGTTCAGCGCTTCGGCGATACCAGCCAGGGCAGCCTCCACCAACTCGTCGGCGCTGATGGTGCCGTTGTCCCACTTGACCGTTTCGGGTCGCCCGAAAAGTGTCAGCTTGATGGTGTAGGCCATTATTTAGCCGCTAGCAGGCCCAGGATAAAATCAAAATAGTCCTGGTCCTTTTCGTAGAGTTCATAATTGCCATAAAAGACGCCCTCCAACCCCATTGACAGAATCTCCCAGGCGTCTCGGCCGTAGTCCTTGCCCATATATTCGTCGGTGAAATCGTCGCGCCGTGTCTGCTCATTCTTTTTGTAGCCACTGCCCAACCATTTCAGGCTCTCGCCTTTGGTTCGTCGCTGGTAAAACTCTTTTTCCAGATCCTGCACACCGGGCGTGGTATATTCGATCCGATGGCCGAACTCATGCAATACCGTAGTCGGCGCCGTGGGGCTGTTGGCGGTAGCCCTAAAGTTGCCCACATAGGTCGGGACACCCTTTACCACCCGCCGTTTGCCGTGCTGGTAAAACCCCCGCTGGGTATTCATAGCCCATAACTCGAACTGGTTGCTGATACTGTTATCGACCCAATCTGAAGGCAACAGCTCCGCCGCCTCCCCTATCATGTCCTTCATCTTGGCCAGGCTGCCAGGCGAATACTGATGCTTCTGCCCTTGCGCCCCCACAGATCGGATCTGTGCTAGGGTCTTTTTTACCACCTGGGCCAAATCTTTCCTGACTACCCTGGCATTGGATGTTTGCAGGAACAAGCCGGACACGGCGGTGTTTTCATTGGTTTTAACAAAGGTGTCCAAAACGTCCAGGATGCCAGCCAGTTCACCGACACTAATGCCGGTATTAGTCGGCACATCCTTGTAGTACCTATCGCTAACCACATCCAGAATGTGATCGACTTTCTTAAAAGCGGCCTCGGCTAGCGGCGTCAACTCCCTAGAACTGATTAGGGTGCTCTCAAAATCACGCACCAGGCGATTAATGGACTTGAAGGCGTCCGTACGGACAGCGCTGTCAAACGGGTTAGCTTTCAGCTCTGGCTGAACCTTTTGCACCAGTCTTTTGCCCAGGTTGCGTAAAATCGCCACCTCTTGAGTCGTGGCGATCTTGCCGGACTTAAACGCCTCCATCTCCTTGTTTTTTACCGTCTCATATTCGGCCGCCAGCTCAGCCCGTACCATAGCACCGATGCGGATATAATCCTGTTCGCTGGTCAGCCCCTGGGAGATCTCGCGCCGTATCGAATCGCCGAAGGTGGCTGGAGCCGGTTCGGGTGTTGGCGTTGGCGTGGGCGCCCGCCCATAATAAGCCGTTTCGGTATCGGTCACAGACTGCACAAACATTAATTTCTGCCGCTGGATGTAGTTCTCAGTAAACCCGTTCGGTTTCTTGCCGTCCGGCACCATTAAGGGGTTGACCTTCAGCCCTGGCACGTCTCTTGGCTCGCCCCAGGCCTCAACGTCACGCAGGGTGTCAACGCTGTAGCAGAGGCAATTCGGGTGCGGTTTAGGCGGTAGCAACTCCGGCGGATAAACACCCGCCCCCAGGCCATACAGATCCTGTTTTGACAGGTAGTCGCAAACGTCCCATTCTGGATGACGAGCTGATAGCTCCCACTTGATGCCTTCCACCACTGGCGATAGCTCGGACGACATGCGCCGCGCCTCCCAATAACTGTTATTGATCTCTGTCCTCGCCAGCCGCATG
>Ga0208128_1000546_pt1 | contig 15069 bp, 11 predicted proteins | sample ETNtaG_35_FD_185758 | JGI IMG/M metagenome (GOLD analysis project Ga0208128, IMG submission 185758) | Marine microbial and viral communities from oxygen minimum zone, Eastern Pacific Ocean - ETNP201306PF51B (SPAdes) (version 2) | ecosystem: Environmental > Aquatic > Marine > Oceanic ... | reverse complement strand
TTATCCAAAGACATAGATCCAAAGGCCAGCCGAATTATGCTTTGGCGCAAGATTGGAACCAAAGAGGGTAATAGCCCAAAAACTATTGTAGATCGAGTATCTCACATTGCACCATTTTTCAAGTATGACCCCGACCCCTATATCGTCGTCGGTGATGACGGACAACTTTGGTGGATTATTGACCTATATCTGACCAGCCGAACCTATCCTAACGCAAAGACTTACGTGGATCAGACAACGTTAATCGAAACCTATTCTGAACCGACCTTCGACAAGTATAATTACATTCGGAATCCAGCCGTGGCGGTGGTTAATGCCTATAACGGCCAAGTTAATTTTTACCTTACTAAGGAGGTTGATGAGCCACTGTCCCTGGCTTATCAAAAAGCCTTCGCGAATACCACTAATAAAGGCAACAACCCGTTATTTAAAACTCGACAGGAGATGCCAACCGGCTTGCAACACCATTTGCGTTATCCTGACTATCTAACCAAGGTTCAGGCAGAGATCTATAAAGACTACCATGTGATTGACAGCCATTCTGACAGTTATTCAACCATCTTTTTTCAAGGATCGGACAAATGGGAAATCCCAAAAGAAAAATATGGCCAAAAGCGATCCTATGAATCGATGATGCCTTATTATGTAACCATTCGCCTACCGGATAGCCCAGATCCGGACCAACATAACCAGGTTGAGTTTGTCAATATGATCCCGTTTACACCACCTGAGCGAGTCCGCTATATGAATGCTTGGATGGTTGCTCGCTGTGACCGCGACCATTACGGCCAATTAGTGCTTTACAATCTACCAAAAGACGAGCCAATCCCGGGGCCTACGCTAGTAGAAGGAACGATCGAAACCGAATTGTCCAAAGATCTAACACTCTGGAACCAACAGGGAACAACGGTAATTCGAGGGAATCTACTAGTGATTCCAGTGGGAAATACACTTTTCTACATCGAGCCTATTTACTTGAAGCCAGAGAATGTGGCTCGACCAGATCTACAAGTCGTCACTGTTCAGGCTGGGGGGGAATTTGCGTCTGCAGGCGATTTCGATAGTGCGCTCAGGCAAATCTACGGTGTTGGTATCGCAAAAAAGGAAAAGGAACAGACGGGAAATGACTTGGAGACAAAGTCACCATTTAGCCTGGATACCTTAATAAAATCCGCCAGTAAAAATTACAATCAATATCTGGAATTAACAGGTAGCGGAAAGGTTATAGAGGCCGCACAAGCCTTTGAAGCATTGGGGCAAGATCTGAAAGCCTTAACTACGGGTAACCACCACACCAACCCGCAGAAGCATTAGGCTCTATAACATAAAAGACAGTGAATACCGTTCCTGATCAGATTCAAGCAAAACAAAATCAAAATAAGGATGTTCGTAATTCTACGGCAGGGGCGTTAGAGAAAACTAAGAGATCCCAAGCAGAAACAACAGACAATGCGAACTTTGACTTTTAGGGTTTCGGTGTGCGTCCCCTTACCAACCCAAGCAAAAAAGGGCTACCAATCAAGAATAATAAAGTCCCGAATGATTCTGCTGGTCGTACCACTTGACAGCGAAGTGGATTAGGTTATGCATGATATCCGAATTGATGGCCACATCTTCGGGGGTCTGGTTCTTCAAGCTAGTGATGATATACATACCGGCTTGAAATCTAAGCGTTAAAATTGCCGCATCCTGATTCCCATTGGCGGTGGCAAAGACACGATATTTATTAGACCACTCCGACCATGTATCGTGCATTTTCATCTGTTTAATCCGGTAAGGCGATCTAAAGAGGTGCTTCCCTTCTCGAGTCGGCGTAAATTGAACTGTCTCCTCTCGTTCCTCGCCAATCAATAGTTCCGGAATCCAGCCGATACTCCGTCTCCTCAGATTGCTCAGGATTTGACCTGAGACAATCACAATCCCGCCATGACTAACAAAGTCTTTGATTCTATGCTCCGCGTCAATATTGAGATGGTAGCCGTCTTTGTAGATCTCACCATGCCCAATCCAGAGAAGATGGGCTTTATGAATCGGTGCAGCACTCATCTCTCTAATCTGATGATACAATAGGTGATGGTTACGAACATAATCAAATTGATTTAGTCTAGGGAACTCGGCATCTGTTCCATTACCGGTTAAAGCTAACACCTTAATCGGCAAATCCATTTTATGGTAGGTTGTTGGCTGGTGGGCAACAGGCTTAAATAGCAGATCGGCGATTGGTTGTCGCTGAGTATTATTCCGACCGATTGTGTTGACTAATGCGATCTGGCTGACAATTCTTCGTCGGCCATTGGGTAAATAAGTTTCTAACCGGGGAGTCCGAAGTTTGTCATCTATTTTTTCAAAGGCATTCTGAACTGACCAGCGACGACCATAATTGCGATTGATCTCCTGTAGGTCTATCCGATCCTCATTGACGTTGGTTACGTAACCGTGAATTACATTGATGCCCTTAACCACGTTACCATTGGTATCTTTAAACTCTACGTCTTTGCTCCTTTTTGGATCTAGCGGGTTTTCAACCAGTGCTTCTATGTCAAGAGGCACTGGCTCGTATTTCTCTGCACTTTCCACAATGCGACAATATTCTCGAGGGAAAACAACATCAGCCTCTCGAAAGGAGCGAAAAGGTAGAACCAGATGTTCAAAGTTTTTATGCGTCCGGGGCTTGTGGGTAAATAACTTGGTAAATGGGGCAATATTCTCCTGTTTGGCTCCGGGATTCATAAAAATTCGTTCTACCGTAAAGGCTGGGATTACAAGGTTCCAATCGAATTTTTGCTCGTTTCCACCATCGCCTTCATATCGAAGCCCCCATAGCTGAACGTCGTAAGGAGCGTTATTTTCAATAATTAAATGTCGCCCTTCAATACGACAGCGAATTCCTCGCTCGTCTCTGACATTAGGGTTTCTCTTATTGATATCTGTAAGTTTTTGCTCCCACTCATCCGTGTAACCTTGTGCACCCTCTTTTTGAACATTCATCAAGTAAATATGACGCTCGTTATACTCTTTCAACACTCCAACAAATGAACTGAATCGGTTCGGTATCTCGCCTTTATTCTTATTTTTGTCGTCAAAACGAACTGTGACCTTAGTACCGACAAAGCGCTCAATCAGCCGTTCGTAGCTCTCTTTCATCGCATATTCGTAGGTGTCCTGTTGGAGGGTGTCTATCTCTCTTCCGACATCAACTTCACCAATCGTTCGTTGCAGCGGTTGGAATGCCTTCGATTTTTTGATAGACCCCCAGATCATTTGTACTGTTTTATTAACCGACTCCCGTAAGGCAACGCCAAAATTTCGGATTCGCCTTAAGAGGCGAGTCATAAATTGAGGGTGAAAAACACGATCTAGATCCGCGTCCCGCTCTCTTCTTTCAGTTTCATTCATTGAGTCCAAGTATCGAATATAAGCAGTAATCTGTTTGACTTCTGGACCTGAAAAGAGGTAGCTAGGTGCATGACCGCGTTGGCGGGATTCCTCCGAGACAATCTCAATCCCCGTTGATTCGATGCGCATCGTTCCACGATGCCTTATATTCCCTTTCATCTGAAAGACAACATATTTGTCTAAGAGTTGTCTTAAGATTTTGTCTTTTTTGAATAAATCTATCAGATAATTGATCGTGGCAAACAAAAAGATCAGGATGGTAGAAGCCAGAAGGGGCTTATCTGCAATTCGACTGATGAGCGAGACACGCCCTTCATCCCCGGTTAGGCTTTGGGCATAAAGAGACAACGTGATAAAGGTAGAAATGAGAAGATACCAGCACAACTTCACGGCTTAGTACCAGAAAGAATAGGATGTTTAACGAAACGGAAGGGAGTCCCGATGGGCCCTATTTTATTTGGATGGGCTACGAACTATGGCTTCGGAGGAACACTGTCCGCATTTTCATTTTCCTCCGCTGCCGCTACAGCATTGATGACAATGACTACTGCTTCTCGGTCTTGACCACCACGGTTATCTTTAACCAAAACACTGATGAGGTAGCTGCCTGGTGTATCAGCTTTAAATTTGGCACTTGCGCCGCTGCCTTCTTCGATCAGACCACCAGCGTCGCTGTTCTCCTGATCCTTTGCAGCCCATTCAAAAATCAGCGTGTCGTTGTCAGAATCTGTTGCTTGAGCCACCAGAAAGATTTCCTGATCAACGTAGTGCGGCATAGCAGGACTCATCGTAATCGGGCTGGTTCCATCTAGCGCCGGTGGCTTATTGACAGCTTTAACTTTGATGAAGGTTGAATTGTGAATCTGGTTTCCACTATCGTCACCGACCGTGACAGAAACCGCGTAGATATCGGCCTTCTCGGCTGAGAAGTGGACCCTAGGACCTTTGTTTGGTTCTGTCCCTGCGTCGTCAGCTTTCTGCTCTTTCTCATCTTTGTCTTTTTTTACCACGGTTTTGAAAACAGTTGCGACTTCTTCATACTTGCTGTTTCTTGCCGTCCACTCGATAGTCAATTCGTCTTGATCCGGATCCTTTGCCTTGACCTCTAGTTCGATGGTTTGACCTACAAAAATCTCAAACGGTTGATCTAACTCTGACAGAATATTCACATCTTCAAATTCGGGGGGGTCGTTTTGACCACAACCAACGGTTAAAAGACTTAAAATGCTACAAAGAAGGAAGATAGAATAGTAATATTGGACTCTGACCATAATCAATTAGCTGCCTCAATTGCCCGAACTCTTGGTCGCAACTTTATCATAATTGCTTAATAATGTCAAACCAAAACAAGCGTACACGTACTAGTATGACGACAGACTTAAAACCAATCATCATGGTAATAGCTATTAAACAAACAGAGTAGAATGGGCAATGAGTAGATATTCCTCATCACAATGCGACTAAGAGTCGTTGGTTGGGTATTACTGGCCTTTACTGGCTTTTCTAGTCTCAACAGATTCAAAGCGATTGGCTGAAGGATAACCAGGTTAGGAACCCCATTACCCTAGCGAATTCGATAACTGCCCTCCTTCAAAACCACATCCAACCCTCAATGACAGTTGTTTTTAAGGCTCCAGTAGCCTTGGCCAACCGACATCGGGCGCATACACTATGTAAGCAAGAGAAGGGATATAATTGGAGAGTTTGTCCTGAGTGAAATTGACCCAAGGACATATTTGTGCAAACTTGTTGTCTGCTTTAAAACTAAGCTGTTTCTTTAATTTCGCTACTCAGTGGCATCACCCTTTGAGGTAGAGCACTACCGGTTGTCTCGCATCAACTATAGTTTTTAATTGAAAACCATAAGTGCCAATGATACCATTTGTCGCTGAGTTGGTCTGATTAACAGACTCAAAAGTTTCGCTAATTACCTCTATTACCTCTATTATTTCCTGTGACAAGTTTCATGGCGAGGTGGTATACACCTTCAAATGGATTTCGGCACGGCTCACTTGATGGAGATGGGCAATAGCAATATTGTAGAGTATTTGTACTAAATCATAAAAATAGACCTTCGATAGAGAGAGCTTTGAGATGCGTCAGGTCGGATTGGAATTTGTTTCAAAAGGGAAAGTAGGGATTCGGGATTTGGGGCCACCGCCCCGCTTAAAGTCCACTGAGATATTGCTGGAGACAGCTTATACCGGAATTACAAACGGTACCGAGCGGCACGCCTTTCTCTCTGAGCAGGGGTACAGCCAGGGAAGATTTCCCTGCCAACACGGGTATCAGCACGTAAGTAGGGTTGTCGCTATCGGCCAGGATGTGGCCCATTTTAAGGTAGACGACTGGGTTTTCTATGGGGCATACGTCGGACACAACGGTTGGAATGTTGCAGACCAGAACAGCCTGCTGGTTAAACTCCCCGCTGGAATCGATCGAAAATTCTGCGCGTTGTTCGGTGTGGCTGGCGTGGCTCTACGAAGTGTACGGCGGATGAATGTGAGCCATGGACAATGTAGTTCGTAGCAGGTCAAGGCCCGATTGGTTACTTCGTAGCTCAGATGGCCAGAGTTGCTGGTGCCAAGGTAACCGTGACCGATCAGCTTCAGAACCGCTTAGATACGGCTAAAAATAACGGCATTCATATTACCCTGAACATTGATGATAAAGAGACCGAGGCGCGCCTTATCGAAGGCGGTCCCTACAATTATGTCTTCGATTGTTGCAGTGCCGGGGAGTTGCTTTCTGATCTGTACCAAAATCGGATGTTGGCCTATGGAGGTACGTGACATGGTCAGCTATCCATGGGGCCTTCTGCACGGTGTAGAGGCCAGAATCGAAACCTCCTGTCATTTTGACGCAGACGATCTGAGAGTACTCCTCTTCTTATACCAGCAGGAACTGGTTAAAATCCCCTCCATGGTTTCGCATACCGTCTCAATTGATGAAACTGCCCGGATCTACCAAATGCTGGCCGACGGGAACCCGGATCTTTTTGGTGGCATTTTTGATTGGTCAGAAAACGCCTGATTAAAACACCTCTTAAGTTTGGCAAACTCAATCCGGTAAAGATGAACAGATGTACATCCATACCTCTGCAAAATTCTATAGCAGCATGATGAATTTATCGGTTTATACTCCATGTGAGTGTAAAAGGCAGTTAACGAGATGCCCTTTTGCTCAAGCACATACGGGAATTGGTTTGACTCTGACTGTTGGCTGGTTATGGGATTGTTTCCAAACAGTAGCCAACTTCTGGGTCGATAGTGTCAGAGCCGGGACCATCGAAGCCTTTGAAGATTCAACGGATGCGGTCTGACACAGAATCTTCAAAGGCCTCAAAGTCGTTGAATCCACCCTTCAGCGGGAAAGGAACCGAATCAGTAGATCTACCCAAAACCCAAAGCACTGCATTGGTGGTCCTACTCTTGGCAGGATGCTGGATTGCTTACGCCTTTTATATGGGTGTCAATGGAGAAAGCAATGCTGAACTTTCTCCAACAGGTTCAGCAAAGATTGGCCTGATACTCCATCCCATCTTTGCCGTCTTGTTACTATTTCTGTTGTCAACCATTTGGTCTTACGTCTATCCCACGTGTGTTGCCACTTTTGAGATTATCTTCGTCAGTCTCTGGCTGTTTCTCCGTTTAGCCGATGTGATGATGCCATTTATTCTAGGTTTCGGTTTCGCTTATCTTTTCCGCTTTGTTATTGGAGAAATGCAGGAGATTCCCTTGCCGTTTGGTCGGCGGTTGCGGATTCCCAAGATTGTGGCTAGTCTCCTATTGCTTGGTCTGACACTTAGCCTTCTGTTTTTGGCCATCTGGCTAATAATCCCACAGATCGGTGAGCAGGGGATTGCCATGAGTCAAGGATTGATCAAGTTCTACCAGGAATCTGTCGTACCATTTGTCTCAGGAACAGAAGAACAGAAAGGCATTCTGGATCAACTCGAAAATTGGGGCAGTAGTTCTAAATACCAACCGATTCAAGGATTTACCCAATTCGCTAAACTAGAAGGGAAAAAAATTATCACCCAAATACAGGGCTATTTGACCACCAACCTCGGTATAATCGCCGAGAGTGGAACTGACCTATTTAGTCGTATTTTTAAGGGGTTTTCTGCTGTGGCTATCGGTTTCGGCGGATTCCTGACCACCCTCTTTTTAGCTTTGCTCGTTTTCATTTATGCCACTCAATCTCTGGAAGATTATGCTCAGCGGTTTGTAGAACTGTTTTCATCGGAACAGCAAGATGTCATCTGGCAGTATTTACGAGAGATTCACCAAAATATGGAATCCTTCCTGCGAGGGCAGGTGATTGTGATCTGCGTCATTAGCCTCATCTCGATTGTGGTCTATTCAATCATTGGTGTGCCATTCGCCTTAGTTGTCGGTTTATTGGCTGGACTATCAAATGCCATTCCTACCTTTGGGCCTTTTATCGGGGGGATATTTGCTTTTCTATCCCTTTCGATGGGATTTGCAACGGGTGGCTTCACACTGGTTGGATTCCTGTTGCGAATGATCGCTGTCCTGGTTGCTATTATCGGTATTCAGACTTTAGACAACGCACTCATTTCGCCCAAAATTATGAGTAGCGCAGTCGATATTGACCCACTAATGATTATGTTTGGTGTGGTGGCCGGTGCTGCTTTGTTCGGTTTTTGGGGCGTGATTCTAGCCATCCCGGCCTTAGTGGTCATCAAATCGATTCTCAGCGTCAGACAAAAACTGGCCAGTTAGAATCGTTAAATTAACCTACCAAACTGAAACCGGTAAAAACTCAAACCGGCAAAGATGCAAAAAATACTCATCGTCGCCGGTGAACCCTCCGGTGATCTACATGCATCGGAGGTGGTGAAACAGATCCGGCACAAATCGTCGGCTTTCGAATTCTACGGCATGGGTGGGGGACTGATGGAAGCGGCAGGAGTAAAGCTAATCTATCATATCGAAGACTCGGCTGTGATGGGAATTAGCGAAGTACTAACGGCTATTCCCCGGTTCACACAAAAAAGAGCCAAACTGAAGTGGTTTCTACAAGAGCAACGTCCATCAGTGATAATGCTGGTCGATTTTAGCGGGTTCAACCTCAACTTAGCTAAATTTGCTCACCGACTCGGATGTCCAGTCATCTATTACATTCCACCCAAAGCCTGGGCCTGGCGACCAAGCCGAGCCAGAACCGTGGCTCAAACGGTCTCGGCGGTAGCAGCCATTTTCCCTTTTGAAGCCGATTTTTACCGGCAAGCGGGGGCCCAAGCTCATTTTGTCGGCCACCCTCTTTTAGATATTGTACCAACAACAGAGACTGTAGCGGGAGCCAGGGCACAACTGGGTCTAGATCCAGAGCGGCCGGTTGTCGGATTGATGCCAGGCAGTCGGCGACGGGAGGTCAATGCTCTCCTTCCGGTTATGCGAGAGGTGGCTAATCGTCTTTGCCGTCAGTTTCCCGATTGCCAATTTTTGTTACCCCTCGCACCGGGTATTACGATATCGACCAAGTCAACGCGCAGTATGCACCAGTTAAGCGATTCACCATTTTCAGCCACTATTACGACCGTCGATTCGACCCAAGTTCATGCGGCTATAAGGGCATCAGATCTGATGATTATCGCTTCTGGTACAGCTACCCTCGAAGCCACACTTATCGGCACACCGATGATTATTATCTATAAACTCTCTACATTGTCCTGGTGGCTCTCACAGCGATTGGTACAACTGACGCACAGTGGGTTACCAAATATTATCGCAGGAGAAGAAATTGTGCCTGAACTATTGCAAGGAAAGGCCAATGTGGAGCGGGTTACGGCGATTGCCGAGGAACTATTAGCTAATCCAGAACAACGGATCGCCCAACAACAACGATTAGCTACTATCCGGCAGCAACTTGGGGCGCCAGGTGCTGCTACTCGTGTGGCTGATCTAGTTTTATCTTACACACAGCATTGACCTGCAGATCAGACCATGTCTTTACGCTTATTCTTAGAACAAACCATCACCCAATCCGAAGGCTCAATGGGAAAAGCTAATTCCAAGAGTTTTTGTCGATTGTCAGTAATGCTCCGTCACCTGCTGGTTCCCTTTAGTTGGATCTTTGGCTTGGTCGTCAGTTGTCGGAATGGCCTTTACGATCTTGGATGGTGGAGACCGAAACGTCTCCCCGGCCAAGTAATTAGCGTGGGGAATATTACTGTTGGTGGAACCGGCAAAACGCCACATGTGGTCTATATCGCCAAACTGTTGCATCAGCAAGGCGTAAGGGTAGCTATTCTGGCGTCCGGTTACCGATCTCGGGCAAAACGAGACCGGGTTATCGTCGTCTCGGAAAATACACCGGTCAAACGCTGCGGCGATGAACCGCTGATGATGGCTCAGCAACTATCTGCGACATTACCGGTCGGAGGTGTTCCAGTGCTGGTCTGTCGGAGTCGGTATCGAGCTGGACTTGTAGCTATTCGTCAGTTCCGATCACAAGTGCTGATTTTAGATGATGGGTTTCAACACCGGCAACTGGCTAGAGACCTGGATATTATTGTTTTGAATAACGGCTTGAACGATCTATCTGCACCCCGATCTCGTAGCCATTGGTTATTACCTGCCGGTCCTCTGCGTGAGCCACTGTCTCAATTGCGCCGTGCCGGGGTCATCATCAATAGATCTAAACAGTTAAATACACTATCTGGTCAAATCCCGTCTGGTTTTATCAGTGCTATGGAATTATCAGGAAAGCCTGCTTTTACTAGTTACTACCGTCCCACACGCCTCTATCCAATCCATCAGCCATCTCAAACAGTAGCCTTAGACCAGATACGGCACCAACGTATCTTTTCCTTTTGCGGTATTGGGAATCCGGCCAGTTTCGGAGAGACGCTGAAAAACCAACAGCCAGACGATTTACAAGTGATGGTGTTCGCTGATCACCATCAATACACTAAGTCTGATCTGGGTCGAATTCAATTGGAAGCCAGTCGATTTGGGGCAGATATGATCCTCACCACAGAGAAGGATCGACCCAAAGTCGCCCCTTTAGTAGATCAACAAACCATCTATGTTTTAGCGATCGAACCTGTCATTCAGGACACATTCAAGCAGTTGATTAAATCTATTGCTGCCAAGAGCGGAAATGTGTTCACTGAAATTACTCCAATCTAAAAGTCGTACATTCAGTATCAATGGTTATTGTAAACCATCCTCAGACGAGCGGAAAAAGAAAGTTGTTTGATTGGTCCGCTCCTGGAGTTTTCAGTTTTGGAAATGAATGATAGGTGGAGTCGCAAGTAGATGATGTACTGAGAATTACAAATAGCGAACTACAGAAAAATTCCTGCATTTCTGCAGACGCTTGGTTAGTGTGGGCCGTATTGATTAATACCGCAAATTCAAAGAAAATACGATATTATTATCATGGAGTTTTAATCAATAATCGCTTGATAGGTCAGAACACGAAATTGCGATAAAAACGGGTGCGGATTCCCGAGTAACTGTGTCATTAAGATGGCGATCAGCTCTTCCTGTGGATCAATCCAGAATGTCGTCGCTGCTGCTCCACCCCAGCGAAAAACCCCTTCCGAGCCCAAAATAGCTGATTGTGCTAGGTCGGTCACCACTGAAAAGCCGAGCCCAAATCCAATCCCCTCCATGCCAAAGGGATGTTGTTCCTCAGACAGATGGTTCCGCGTCATCATCTCCACTGTGGGCCGACTCAGTAACTGTTCGCTATCGAGTTGGCCTTGATTGAGCATCATCCGGCAAAAACGGAGATAATCGGCGGCAGTCGAAAATAAGCCTCCACCACCGGAGCAGATTTTGCGCGATTTACCGGAGGCATCCAAACGGGCGATTATAGCATTGGTAGATTTTTCGTATTTGCCGCCTTCGGTGGCACGGTAGAGGGCGGCATATCGGTCTAGTTTATCCAGATCGGCGTCAAAACCGGTATCTAACATACCCAACGGCTTAAAAATTCGCTCCTGTAAAAACTGGTCGAACGGTTGACCGGAGATCACTTCGATCAGGCAGCCTAAAACATCGGTTGAAAACCCATAGTGCCACTTCTCACCTGGATGATAGACCAGCGGATAACCGGCCAGCTTTTGCGCCATCTCCAGCAACGATTCTGAATTATAGAGATCAGACTCCTTATACATTTCGCTGACCACATTGCCGTTGAAATCGTAGGTCAGACCGGAGGTGTGACGGAGCAAATCCCGAATGGTCATCTTTCTCTCCGCTGGTACGGTTTCAGTTGAACCATTTTCCAGATTGGCTACAACTTCTAGGTCGCCGTATTCCGGAATGAACCTAGCGACAGGGTCGTTAAGTTGAAAATAGCCTTCCTCGTACAGCATCATAACGGCCACACTAGTAATCGGCTTGGTCATAGAGTAGATACGGAAAATGGTGTCGAACTGAATTGGCTCGGTATCATCTTGCTGACCGAACTTTTCCAGATGTGCGACCACACCATTTCGCCAAATCATGGTGGTCAACCCACACAGTTGCTTCTGATTGACATATTGCTGCATCACCGGGCGGATCCGAGCCAGGCGTTGGCTAGAAAGGCCAACACTTTCTGGTGCAGCAATTTTGAGGGTCATGAGAATACCTCCTTTAGATTAACACTTATTCCAGGGTGAATGGCCACATAAACCAAGCCAATCCATATAGGTTCCATAGAGGATAAGTGCGATCATCCCCTCTGAATGCTTCCTTGAAAAAACGCACATGGGAATAGCACGAAACCAACTAAACCAGATCAGCTTCCTTTAGGCTGGTGTAGTCACGGTCGCCGATAATAACGTGATCCAGCACCGGAATCTGAATATATTCGCCCGCTTTCCTCAGTTGTTTGGTGGTGCGGATATCTTCTGAGCTCGGTGCTGGATCACCAGAAGGATGGTTATGCACCAAAATAATTGAAGCCGCGCTCTGCTCAATAGCAAAACGAAATACTTCACGTGGGTGAACAATACTGGCGTTCAGGCTGCCCTCAAAAATCTGCCGCTTGGCAATGACCTTATTCTTGGTGTCCAAGCATAGCACTAGTAGAACCTCTTTCTGCAAAGCGCGAAGTTCCGGCATCATCAAACGAGCGACATCGGTTGGTGAGACAATTTGTGGCTTTTCTTCGTGTGCTGTCATCATTCGCCGACCGAGTTCAATAGCAGCCGAAATCTGAACTGCCTGTTGGATCGAGATCGTTGGACACTGCTCTACCAGTTGGTGGCAGGTCAAGTCATTCAAGGCACGCAAATTGCTAATCTTGAAGGCCAGCAAGTCCACTAAGGCTTGGTCTGGTTGTTTAGCCTCGGGGTTGGTCACCACCGACAGCAGATCAGCCGTTGTCATTAGTTTAGCGCCGAATTGTTCCAATTGCTGGCGAGGCGATTGCGATAATTCGAGGGATGCTTCCTGAATCTGGGTACCTGAGTCAGAAGAAACCGTATCATTGCCCTCGATATACTGTTTCTCAGTACCTCTTTTCTCGGAGATCAATGGCCCGGGGAGTTGATAATAATACTTCTGTTCTAGCATCTCTGTTTTACCCCGCTAAAGCTCCATCCACAGATGTAGCCGGCCTTCAGTGAGCAATAATAACCGCATAGCGGAGTGGCGTGGAGCCTACGTTTCGAATGCCGTGTTCTACCTGGCAATCAACCAGGATCGCTTGATTATCGCTCAACTGGTGTATCTGTTCTCCAACGGCCACCTCACTGTTGCCTTCAAAAACGTAGAAAATTTCCTGCCCATCGTGGGTATGAGAAGGATGCGCGCGTGTACCTGGATCCACTTGTGAAATATGCAGATGTAGTTTGTTGTCATCCAATCCACCCTCAAAAATAAACTTATCAATACCTTTAATGTCGGTCCGAACATCAGCCATCAGTTTTATCTCCTCTATTCTGAATCGTTAGTTTCTGGTTCGTGCGGTGACCTGCCACTGATCGATACAGTTTCCGGTTTCATCGACCACGTAGTAAAACTCGTGCAAGGCGACAGTCGGACAGATATGTGTCGGGCAGACGTAGATCTCTTGTCCGAGTGATACTTCTGCCTCGGGTGGAATATTGACCGCCCAGTGCTCCTCGTGCTGGGCGTCCAGTGTTGCGCCAGACAGATTCAAGATCTGACCTCGAACCCCTTTCGGGTCAGCACCGATGGCCTTGTGTCCCAGGTCGAGGGTAATTCTACCGTCTGTCGGTAGGCTAATAACGCGAGTCAAAAGCAGTGCCGCCGGCACGAACCCTAGGTCGGGATACCGGGTCGAATAACCAGAATCGGTGAAAACAAAGGTGCCGGGAGATGTTTCTACATTCGGTACTTCAGCATAGATCGGAAAGGTCGGTGTTCCGCCCATCACCACATTGGGTAAATCGGCAGTACCTAATTCCTTCTTAAAAGCCTCAACCAGGTCTAAACTCTGCTGACAGGAGCGCTGACGATCGGCTAACGATCCGTCGTGGATATGGCCGTCATAGACGTGCAAACCCCAAGCGGTTAGGCCCACTGACTGCTCGATTTGGCGGTAAAGGTCTGTTGCTCCATTTTGAAGCACAATCCCTGTCCGATTCATGCCGACGTTGAAGTCCAGCATCACCTTAACTGTTTTCTGACTCTGGTGCACAGCTTGAGACAAAGCAGATACTGCATCTGGATGATCAGCAATGACCTGAAAGTCCACACTGGGGAACTCATCCATCATGTCGACTAACCGTGTGATATTGGGGCCAATCATCTGGTAGGCAACCAGGATGTCGGTAGCGCCGGTACCGGCCAACATCCGCGCCTCTCTTAGCGTGGCGCATTTATGCTTGCTGATACCGGCTTCCAACTGCAGGTTGGTAATCTGCGGTGTCTTATGGGTTTTAACATGTGGTCTCAGTTTGTCCGTTTGCCCATTGACCATCTCTATGGCACGGTCGATATTGTATTTGACCATATCTAGATAGACAATCAGGGACGGCGACGGAATCTGCTCAACATTTTGGATCAAGTATCTTTTGTTCATGGCTCTAATTGGTAAATCTGAAATGGAGTCTAGCATGTTTGGGGTTGAAGTTCAACTGCGACTCTAAACATTTAGCTCTTTTTGCGTAGTCCCAACTCTCCGGTATAGTAGGAACTACGGATTTCGTTGTGTTGTAAATTTACCTTAGTTACCTCTGAACCGTACGAAGTTATGGTTCTTATTAGCGGCGTTAGTCACGCTTTTACCGTTGGTTAGACGTCACACTAAAGACAGCGATATAATAGATGGGGCACGAAGATATGATTGTTGGTTAGCTTGATTAGTGACATGTCCAAGATGGAAGATGGAGCGAAGAAATAAGACAGATCCAAAAGTCCCAGAGGCTAGCATGCAGAAACCTAGTCGGCTATAAATTGGGGGATAGCTCATGGATGGCCTTCGTACTATGGTTGGAAGAGAATACTATCCATGAACCATCATCATGTAAATGTAATGCGACCTAAGACGCTTGTCTGGTTTTGAGTGGATGGGCGTTCTGTCTTAAGCTCTTTAACTCACGAATCTGTGAACTGCCTGTCTGTGATGTGGCACGAGGTAAGGTGAATTAATCTTGACAGGCAAATGCACTTATGGTAAGATACGCCGTTCGGCTTTTGTCATTAGTCGGTTATACAACAAGTTTTGTTGTTTTATTAA
>Ga0208128_1000545_pt1 | contig 15089 bp, 15 predicted proteins | sample ETNtaG_35_FD_185758 | JGI IMG/M metagenome (GOLD analysis project Ga0208128, IMG submission 185758) | Marine microbial and viral communities from oxygen minimum zone, Eastern Pacific Ocean - ETNP201306PF51B (SPAdes) (version 2) | ecosystem: Environmental > Aquatic > Marine > Oceanic ... | reverse complement strand
GAAGCAGGTGAACGGGACAAACAGTGATCAAGAATTGGATTTCACGAGATAGCTGATATATTTCCGCTGATGACGGAGTACTTTCCTTAGGTTTTGAAAGACGCACCATAGCACCTATCTCAACAATGCTACATTCAGGAGGGCATTGACTATGAGCAAGAGAATTGCAGCAATTCGATCGCGCGTGATGAGAAGCACCGGGATTCTAGATCCGGAAAACCAGAAACTTCGAGCGGAGTCCTTCGGTCAAACCGCAGATAAATTCGAAGTGATTCGCGAAGCAAAAGCTATAGCGCATTACTTTGAGAATCGAGCCCTGGTCATCCACAACGACGAGATGATCATTGGATTCCAGGTCATTATTTCATTTGAGAATTAGAGATATGACGCAATACTTGAGCATAGTTTGGCTTTAGCTGTCGCACTTTGTTTGAACCTCTAGCCGTCGTGCCAGTAAATGGCGAAACCAGCTATTATAACCCTCAACTGTATTGGTCTTCGCTTTTGATTGTCTCTACATTTCTTCCGGCACAAAGTGCTAATCCGGGTTCCATTAATTGGTTCTCAGACGTTCGATATTTTTGTCCTGAATAGTCCCACAACTATTGTTCTGTCGCGGTACCACAACCACCCAATACGCCGCCAATAAATCTTTCCCCAGCTCTGTCAACAGCAATCCAGATCCCGCAGTAGCTTTTATTGATATGATGTACAGATGCATTTCATCTATTTCCACTACTGCAGACTTTTATCAGAGTGAAGTTCTTGTGCCGTTCCACCAAAGGCTTGAATCGAGTTATAAACAGCAAACTGCTACGGTTCAGAAAACGTGCGAGAGAGTGGAATTCTAATCCTTTCAGATAGAGGGCAGTGTTTAAAGTTTGACTTCAGGGCTTTTTACTGGTTGTGGTACGACATACCTGTAGCTACCACTGTAACATCGGTGAGGTTGCGGTTCTTTGATAATCTCAGCCCTAACATATAATCTTCAGAACTACATTTCGAGCAAATAGGCCTGACATCTGCTGTAGCTGTGTCTTGCAGAATGCTTGAGTATAATATTATTATCAACCCGGCTCATATTTAGTTTAAAAAAAATCTTTCGGGGTTATATTAAAAACTAAAAACACCTGTCTCAAAAATCAGCCTGTGGAACCAAAGGCCAACCAGAAGCAATTCGTAAAAAAGCGTTTCAACTCTTTAAAAATCTGGGACAAGTAAAGATCTCGCCGAAGCTTTAAGCGTGAGTTTGGTCACTGTTTCTAAATGGCGCAAGCGTTATAAAAGTGGTGGGAAAAATGGCTTCAAAAGCCAAACTCGTGGCCCAAAATCGACTTCCAAGAGGCTTCTCAGTCCAGAACAAGAAAAAACAATTCCAAAGCTGTTTTTAGATAAAGATCCAGAACAATTAAAACTATCTTTCGACTGATGGAGTCGTGAAACTGTTCGTAGATGAAGTAGCGGTTCGAACTATGGGAACCTATTTAAAGAAATGGGGTTTCACTCCACAAAAACGAGCCAAGCGAGCTTACCGGAGAAATGATCCAAAGGTTCTAGAATGACTGAATCAAGAATATCTATCGATTAAAGCTCCAGCCAAGGAAGAAGATACAGAAATTCATTGTGAAGATGGAACTGGATCTGTTTCAATGCCAGCAAATTTAAAGGGACATTGCCTAAAGGTCAGACACCAGTTTTGAAACACTCGGCGAAAAAATTCAACATCAACATGATTTCCACTGTTACGAATCAAGGCAAAGTGCACTTTATGATTTACGATGAAAAAATGACGGCACCAGTTTTGATTCGTTTTCTGAACAGACTCCTCAGAGAGACCAAGAAAAAAGTCTGTTTAATTCTGGATCATTTAAGGGTTGATCACGCTAGATTAGTGAAAAGTTGGGTTCAAGAAAACAAGGAGAAAATTAAACTTTTTCACCTCCCATCAGATAGTCCAGACTTGAATCCGGACCAAGATTTAAATTGTGATCTCAAAACAAATTCAAATCATAAGCCGGTGCCAAAAAATAAAGAAGAGTTAAAAAATAAGGGGCAAGACTAGTTGGCGTAGTATGAGAAGTGGTAAGTTCTATCATAACAAGTGAGAAACAAGTATGTTCAACGTTCCCGAATTTCTGAGAAGAAATTTAGACAGTTGATTCAGCTGTTTCCCTTGGATCTGGATGCGGTCCAAATCAGTCAACTTTCGCATCTCAACCGCAACACAGTCAACTGCTATCTCGCAGCACTGCGCACTCGCATGGCCGAGTTCTGTGAATTGGAATCCCCCCTGAAAGGAGAAGTCGAAATTGATGGCAGCTATTTTGGAGCTAAAAGAGTCAAAGGCAAAGGCGGCCGAGGTGCAAGTGGTAAAACAATTGTATTTGGAAGATTCAACCGTAATGGAAAAGTTTAGACAGAAATTATCCCCGATGCTCGTCGGAAAAGGCGGCAGGATATTATACGGGGACGAGTAGAAATGGGAACAGTTATTCATTCAGATGGTTGACGTGGTTACAATGGATTGGTTGATTAACTACCTGTGGGTGGCCATGCGCGATAACAGCGGTCCGAATAGTAGGAGCCCAGACCGCGGTTTTCGATGCGTGTCAGGATTGAATTTTCTTACTTCTGACCCGTCCGCAGGAGTGGATTTTACCAGAGACGAAGAACCTGGCATGCTTGGGTTAGAAGTCAAAACCGGGGATGCAATTCTATTTACCGAAGCCCTTCGTCATAGTGGGTTCACGAATCACAAAGATGAAACCCGGATGACGTTACATGTCGGTTACGGACCATACTGGATGATGTCACCGAACATTGCTACTATGGATGAACCACTATTCATTAAACCAGAAACTTGGAAACGTTATAACGCAGAACAAAAAGAACTATTCCAACCTTGGTTACGACAAGGCCCAGAATATCAACTAACATAAACCGAAGAACTGTCCTGATCCAATTTTTGGGACAAGAAGATTACCGAACCTGAAGCAATATTTTGCGACTAGTTATCTATTCATAATATCGAGGTACTGGAAATGGATTTAGAATCGTCGAACCTAGAGATCTCTTCTGAACGTCTAGATTTAGCTGAAAAAGATTTGCGAACTGTAGGATTCCATATTGTTGAAAATGTAATTACTGCTGAAGACGCAGACAAGGCACGCCAAGCCACGCTGGCCCTCGCTGAAACTGAGGCTCAAAATGGTAAAGGCAGTATCTATGGAGAAGACAAAATCCGTCGTGTCTGGGCATTAGTTAGTAAGGGAACTATTTTTTGCCAACTTATCCAACATCCAACAGTGATCGCCATTTGGAAACGATTTTTGGGTGAAGATGTGATTGCTTCCACTTTTACTGCTAATATCGTTGGCCCTGGCGCCCCTGCAGGTGGCTGGCATATTGATTATCCTTATTGGGCAATGTCTCCACCCTTTCCTGAAGGATCTTTAACAGGACAAACTGTTTGGATGTTAGACGATTTCACACCGGATAATGGACCAACAGCTTGCATACCGGACTCACACAAAACGCTACGGCCACCTAAACCGGGAGAAGCAGAAAAGCACCAAATGGCTGTTGCGACTGCACCTAAAGGATCCATACTATTTACAAATGGCGCTATATGGCATCAATGTCTACCAAATACCACCAAACAGTCACGTGTTGGACTATTAGGGATGTACAATCGCTCAGTAATTTACCCTCAAGAAGATATGCCGCGTCAACTAACAGACCAAGAATTAGAAAACCACAGTGATATGTTGAAACAACTTCTAGGCCGAAAGATGCAGTTTCGCGATCCAGACAATGGCCTTATCTGGCATCGAACAGAAACAGGATTTGACACGCAAGATGCCTCCTAGCCCTAAACACATAGTTTTACCAAATTACATTTATTTTAAAAAAAATACATGCAAAACAAAACGTACTCTGTTTTGACTCGTAACTCAGGAGGATTTAGTTTTTTATGAAAAAAGAAAAATTTCAGTTTTTACGGATTTTCTTGATTGCACTAACGATTGCGCTGTCCGGCATCAATTGCCTCACTGTTGCCAAACAAAACAACCCAGATCAGGACACCAAGATTAGTTTCAACAGTGACATTGAGCCAATGCTCGCTGCAAAATGTTATCAATGCCACGGTCCCAATACGCAGAAAAGCGGTTTGAACCTTCATGACCAACAATCAGCTCTACATGGTGGAGGATCCATGAAACCAGCTATTGTGCCAGGCAAAAGTTCTGAAAGTTACTTAATCCAACGCATCACCAATGAAAATAAAACTGAACGCATGCCACCAGCAAACAGAGAACCCGTTACTCCTGAGGAAATTCGCCTCTTACGCATGTGGATAGATCAAGGTGCTGATTGGCCAGAAAAAGCCGATCCCCCAGTTGGGAACCAACTATTCAAACAGGATCACTGGGCATTTCAGCCAGTTGTACGACCAAAGGTGCCAATTTTGAATAAAGCCGCAGATAAGGCCCAAGCACGAAACCCAATCGACAATTTCATTCTGCACAAACTACATAAAAGGGGTTTATCCTCATCGGCAGAAGCAGATCGAACAACTCTAATTCGACGATGGAGCCAAACCTTGACTGGATTACCACCATCACCTGAAGATGTTGAGCAATTCGTAACAGATCAAAATCCCGATGCCTACGAACGGCTTGTGGAACAACTGTTAGCTTCACCACATTACGGCGAACGTTGGGGACAACATTGGCTGGATATCGTTCGCTTTGCAGAAACAAGCGGCTTTGAGGTCAACACCCCTCGACCAAACGCATGGCATTATCGAGATTATGTCATCCAAGCTTTCAACAAAGACACACCTTACAATCAATTTATTCTTGAGCAATTAGCAGGAGATACCGTTGGTGCTGATATTGCTACTGGGTTTCTTGTTGCCGGACCAAAAGACCTAGTAGGAAGCCCTGACATCCGTCTAACTTTAGCTCAACGAATGGACGAACTTCACGATATGATCAATACTACCGGTATGACATTCATGGGACTAACAACAGGTTGTGCCCGTTGTCATGACCATAAGTTCGACCCAATTTCCCAACGTGACTATTATGCTATGCAAGCAGTGTTTTCTGGAGTCAAGCACGGCGACCGCGTGCTTAATTCCGCTGAATATGAAGCAAACCAAAAAAAGACCAAAGAAACAAAAGAAAAACTCAACCAAGTCAAAAATCAACTTTCAAAATTTGAGCCATTAGCATTTACGAGAAAAACACTCATCATCGATGATCAACTCCCAGGAAAAGAAAAAACCAGCCGAACCGATGTCACAACCATGATGAAAATTGGAGGTACTTCGAGTTACACAAGTGGAAAGAAACATGGTGAGAGAAGCGATCCTGGAGATTTAGGACGATTGCCGAACATAGGCAAAGAGTATACTTGGTGGAAAGCAGCACAGAAAGACGTTTTCACTTGGAATCCGAGGCTATCAGGACGTCACCAAATTTGGCTGTCATGGGGGTGTGGACTTAGTGGCCGTTCCAATACAACAAAAGCACTCCATACGACTGATGCGGAATACCACCTTGACCTAGATGGCGATTTGGAAACACAAGATGATCGCAAGTTAATTGCTATTATCAACCAACAGAAATTGGCTGATGGATCGGAAGCACCTACCGAGTTAGTAGGTGCTTCCGGCAGCAAAAACTTGTGGAGTGGATTATATGCTGCCGGTATACACGAATTACATCCAACCAGTCGTATCATTCTCCGTGGAGGATCGTCAAACGCACCAGTAACAGCTGATACTATAGTATTCCAGCAAGCTATTGATTCTTTAAATTCTCAGGAAGCTACCCCCCAATTAAGGCCAGCTGTCCAAACTCGGCAAAACTCTGAACGGTTCAAACCTATAGAGGCCAAGTTCGTCCGGTTTACGGTTCTCGAAACTAACAGCGGACAACCTTGCATCGATGAGCTTGAGATCTATACTGAAGGTTCAATCCCACACAACGTCGCCTTGGCCAGTGCAGGCGCAAAAGCTATGGCATCCAGCACTTTGCCAGGCTATGACATCCACAAACTTCAGCACATTAACGATGGGTTGTATGGAAATAGTCACAGCTGGATCTCGAACGAAACCGGCAGAGGGTGGGTAGAGATTGAACTAGCGCAAAAATCGGCTATCAGTAGGATAACCTGGGGACGTGATCAAAAAGGAAACTTTGGTGACCGAATACCAACTCAGTATAAAATTGAGGTTGCTGTCGATGCAATGAGGAATTGGAGTCTAATCTCCAGTGCGGAAGATCGCATTCCATTTGTTTCAGCACCAAAAACAAACAGTTCACCAAAAAACAACGGCGGGCTTTTCTATCCTATTAGAGACCTACCTAAAGATGCCATTATGGCCTTAAAAGACCTAATTGACCAAGCCAAGGCTCTCGACGAAAAACTGGACAAGCTAGTCACGGATGTTCCAATGATTTATGCTGGGCAGTTTGATGAACCTGAAGAATTAACACATTGGTTATACCGTGGTGATCCATTCCAAAAACGCGATGTTGTTAAACCGGGCGGGATTTCTACCTTCAAAGGAAACCTCAATTTGGATAATGACACTTTGGAATCACAACGTCGATTGAAATTGGCCCAGTGGATCAGCGATGAGAAAAACCCATTGACAGCAAGAGTAATGGTCAACAGAATTTGGCACTACCATTTTGGAGAAGGTATTGTCAACAGCCCATCTGATTTCGGTATTAATGGCGGGCAGCCATCGCATCCTAAACTTCTGGATTGGCTCGCTTCAGAGTTCAAAGATTCCGGTTGGAGTATCAAATCAATCCAACGACTTATCTTATTATCCAGCACCTACATGCAGTCAAGTAGCCCCACCAAAAACGGACTGGAAGTAGACGCAGATTGTCGTTTACTGTGGCGATTCCCACCACGCCGTTTAGCAGCCGAAGTTATTCGTGATTCTATCTTGCAAGTGAGTGGTGCCATAGATCTGACTATGGGCGGAGTTGGGTACGAGGTTTTTGAACCAAATACAAACTATGTCCGCGTTTATAACCCAAAAAAGGAATTTGGGCCAAGCGAATGGCGCCGCATGGTTTACCAGAGAAAAATCCGTATGGAAGGAGACGCGACTTTCGAAGCCTTTGATTGCCCTGACGGGGGACAAGTTTGTCCTAAGAGAACTCGTTCGATAACAGCCTTACAAGCCCTGAATCTACTAAACAGTCATTTCATAGTCCAACAAGCAGACTTGTTTTCCCAACGTTTACTGCAGGAAACAAGCCAAAATATTTCAGACCAAGTTCATTATGGTTTTCAGCTAGCCTATGGCCGAAAACCAGACCAAGAGGAGCTACAAAAATCAATAGCATTGGTAGAATCGCATGGATTACCAATTTTCTGTCGAGCGATTTTCAATACCAATGAATTCATGTTCATTAATTGATTAGTATTCTAGAATACGATTTCCTAGCACGACTTCAATATTACTAGGAGGATGAGGGGGATGCCTAAACACTCAATATCACATTCTGGGCGGCGTTTGCTCAGTCGCCGAACCTTTCTGCAAGACACCAGCAATGGACTTGGCGCAATTGCCATGACTTATCTACTAAATAGTCAGGGATCACTATCTGCACAAACTAAGCAGGTCGCTATTCAACCAGATATTGATACGCAAAAGCCTTTAGCAGCAAGAACACCTCATTTCGTCCCCAAAGCCAAGAAGGTGTTAGTCATATTTTGTTCAGGCGGATTCAGCCATGTAGATTCGTGGGATTATAAACCCGAACTGATCCGTCGCCATAATCAACCTATGCCGGGAGCATCAGATCTGATTACTTTTCAAGGAGAACAAGGCAACTTAATTCAAAGCCCCTACACTTTCAAACCCAGAGGAGAAAGTGGAAAATACATTTCCGACCTAGTACCGAACTTAGCAGAATTAGCCGACGGCATGTGCTTCATTCATTCTATGACCGCTCTTAAAAATACTCATGGCCCAGCAGAAAACCAGATGAATACAGGTTTTGCCCTAGATGGATTCCCAAGTATGGGAGCTTGGATATCCTACGCACTTGGCACAGAAAACGACAATCTACCCGCATTTGTCTGCATTCCCGACCCCAGAGGTGTGCCACAATCAGGCCCCAACAACTGGAGCAACGGTTTCCTACCCGCGGTTTTTCAAGGTGCTCCCTTCAGCGCAAGTAAGCCAATATATAATTTAGCCAGACCCAAAGGAATCAGCCGAGATGATGACTTGGCTACCCATGGCTTCTTACAGTTCATGAACGATAAACACTTGGAGAAATTTCCTGATGACACTGAACTGAGTGCTCGAGTGTCAAGCTACGAACTAGCCGCTAAGATGCAATTAAGCGTACCAGATATCAGCGACCTATCGAAAGAAAGCCCAAGTATCATCAAACAGTATGGGGCAGATGATCCTGACCCAATTAGAGCCAGTTTTGCCCGTAATTGTATTCTGGCCCGACGTTTATTAGAAAAAGGGGTTCGTTTTGTTCAGTTATTCAACGGCGCCTATGCTATGGGAGAAGGTGTCGGTAACTGGGATGGTCATAAAACGCTTAAAGCCCAATATGACATTCATGCACCTATTCTCGATAAACCAGCAGCTGCCTTACTAAGAGATTTGAAATCACGAGGGATGCTTGAGGACACGCTGGTTGTTTGGGCTACTGAATTCGGTAGGATGCCAACTTTTCAGATGGGTGCAAGCGGCCGTGACCACAATCCCTATGGATTTACAACCTGGATGACTGGAGCAGGAGTTAAACCAGCCTTTTCATACGGAGCGACAGACGACTTTGGCTACCAAGCGGCTGAAAATATAGTTACTGTTTATGACTTTCATGCTACCATTCTACATCTGTTAGGACTAGACCATACTCAACTTAGTTTCTATCACAATGGTATTCAACGCCGTTTGACAGATGTACACGGACATGTAATTAAAGATATTCTTGCCTAAAATAAAAAGTTGGAGAAAGAATACATAGATGGACAATATAGAACAATATGAATTTGATAGACAAGGCTTTTTAGTCTTGAAAGATTTTTTGACCTCTTAAGAGGTAACTGCACTCGCATCAATAATAGACAAATTAGTCGATCACGGAGAAGACCATTACACACAAGAACCACGGAAACAGAGCAAATGGGGACCAAACTACCATTTCAATGCTGAGAACGGATATCATGTTAGTGGTGGGACGAAAAACGGTGAAACGATATAACTTTTAACAAGGACGTTAAGGGTGAAATGATAGGTAACGCCTGGATGACACTGCCTTTGATCCAGGCTAAGAAGCAATCGCCTGGCCCAACGGGAGAGATTTGCTGGACACTTTTTCTCAATACATCTAATTTCAGCGGGCCAGTTGCTTTCTGGATTCCCGAAATCTGGAGCCACCTATCCCGCAGTTATCCAGTTATCGATGGCCGAGGCTTAGATAATCGGCCCGGACGGATGGCCAGTGGTGCTATGGAGATCAACACGGCACCCTATTTTGAATCAAAAGATGCCGATGGCAATATCTACAGTCGAATTCCCCGTCTCCATTTCCCGCTCAATCAGGATGGGTTAACCATTTTAATGAGAGATGTTAAACTCTACTCCAGACTATGCTCTCTATCAGCAGGTCAAAGAGCGGTCGGAGGAAAAGCCGTTTCCTGCAGGTAGATTTGACGATCGACCGAATGCTTGTTGGATTCCCGAAATAAAAAGCCACCCTTTTTCGCTCAGACAAGGAGAGAAGAATATCAGCTGACAACATATTAGAACCAGTAGTAACGGAACAAGATGGTTCTTATGCCTTCGCCTTGAAGTGGCCTTCGTCAGAAGCCAAGGGTATTTTGCCTGAATATTATAAGCTGCAAGACCAACAAATGAGGCCAATAGAGGTCAAAGACGTGCCACCGGAGACTAAATTAGTCGGGCAGCGATTTGTAGAATATGACGTTAAAAATCCATATCAACCTTCACCCGTGGATAGTCAACTGGAGCTAGATCAGCAAATAGCCGCCGGGCCATTTGAGGTTGAGTTAGTAGATGGGTCAATAGTTACCTATTCCTGGTATCGTTTCATTGATCAACCGGCCCTAAAGCACCTCAACTGGGATCAAAAGGAGAGGAATAGATTACAAAGTGTGGTTGAAAAGATTCATTCAGAATGGAAAGTGAGAAGGGAGTTTATGTCAGCCATAAAAGAAGGAAAACTAGTTGAATTAGATCCGGCCCTTGTATTGACGCCACCAGTGGGACTAGAAATTGGATTTGTGCCAGTTGCCAACCAACAATCAAATCGATAGGTCCAAGTTATGCGTTTGGAACAAGTCATGATTAACCCACTTGACGTTAGAGAGCTCAGGTTAGACCAAAAAGACCTATCTGAGTTACCAGATGATATTTTCCAGGACTAATCTAACTTTGTTTGATATTTCTTTTAATAGGATTTATAAGTGAAACAGAGCGAAATGACGGATGCTGTGCGGCGGAAGTGGCTTTTTTCAAAGTGCTTCACGCACGCAAAACAATAATTTTTATACGGCAAATTTGCAAGCGAGGCGCAAGGCAGGGAGTTAGAAATGGCAGGTGAGAAATATCGCGTAGGCATTATTGGACTCGGTCGAATGGGCAGCACGATTGACGATGAGGGGCACACCCAACTTCCGTATTCTATCGCGGCTGCGACTAAAGCAAGTCCGCATTTGGAGCTCGTCACAGGAGCCGATGTTATAGAGGACAAACGCTCTGCATTTTCCGAACGTTGGGGCGTTGAGGCTGTTTACGAAGATTTTCGTGAAATGGTTACGCTTGAAAAACCTGATTTGGTAGCCGTGTGCACTGCCGCATGCTTACCCAAGCCGGCCAATGCTTCGCCCGGTCCGGACCATCGAGACGATGCCCACGCAGATTTGACCATGGCACTGACTGAGCTTGGTGTGTTCATGCTTTACGTTGAAAAAGCCATGGCCTCATCTATGGAGCGAGCCGATGGGGTGCTGGAGGCGGTTACGCGCAGCGGTGCACAGTTTAACACGGGCGTGTTGCGTCGCTTTGACAATCGCTATGCTGTGGTACGCGATGCGGTGGTTGCCGGAGCGATTGGCCAAGTACAGGCAGTTGTGCACTATGCGTCGTCCAGTCTGATGCACGGACATATTCACTCCATTGATACCATCTCTTTTCTTATTGATGACCCGCCTATTGAAGCGGTACGCGGCGAGCTCTTGCCACGCGATGTGGGTTTTTCTGGGCGTCATATCGACCACGATCCAAGGGCTACCTACCAGTTGCACTTTGCTGGTAACATTGAAGCGTATACGGTTCCGGCTGGGCATTGGGAATTTGAGGTGCTGGGTAGCGAAGGCTGCATTCGCTTGCTCAACAACGGTGCTGCTGTCGTATTACGTAAAGGGAGCGGTAAAGCTGGGTGGCAGGAAGAGCCGTTCCAATTCGTGACACCGAAAAGCCCCGTTATCAGCTGTTTAGAGGACTTAGTCCAATCCAAGATGACTGGGCGGCCGACATTAGGCAATGTGAATCTGACGCATCATATCACCGAAGCATGCATAGGCGTAGCAGAGAGCCACCTGCAAGGCGGTGCATGGATTGAACTACCGCTGCCGGCGCGCGATCTATACATTTTCCACGTTTAGGAATCGCTTAAGCTATCGTATTCGCCTATTCACTTGTGTGCCACGGGTCGTGTAGCCGTTGATGTCGTCGGAACTCTGCCACCGTGTCTCAGTACAGCGGCGTAAGACTATTCAATAGGCTGTAGCATTTGCGTGCCTCCGTTTGATGTGAAATCTAAAATCAATAGTTAGACTATTTACTGATCAGGGAAGGGTATTACCCGAATTCAGGTATAAGCAACATGTTAAAGTAGAAGGTAACCAAACGACAGAGATGAATATTGAGTTGATACTCATTTGGTCAGCCTAAGTTAGAAAAAGACCTGGCTCCTAAGGGGCGTTTAATTTTTCAGAAATAACTAAGTGGTCTACTCATTGGTGGAGGTACCGTTCTGGTTGGAGCAGGTGCCGCCTTTTTGTTACTGGGTGGAGATGATGAAGGGGAGAAAACGGCCACTGTTAACTTGGCCATTACTTTGCCGTAGTCAGGAGGGATATTAATTTAGTCATGAATAGGCTAATAATCAGGCATGGTTTTATTGCTTTCAGTCCTAGGATGTCAGACTGAGCCGGACGAGGTTTCCATCCGAGTTTCGATCATGATGGCACCATCTATTACTCTAGAGGGAGACTACAAGATTAAGGTTAGTATCAGTGGGCCTGATATGGGCACTATTACCGAGACAGTACCGGTATCAGTGGCAGTGGGTCAAGCTCAAACCCAGATGGTAACCATCTCAGCAGTGCCGGTGGGCGAGGAGCGAAAGATCAAGATCCAAATCTTGGAAGGAGACAAAGTAGTTAGTCAGCAGAGTAAAAAGTAGATCTGAAAGACCAGTCTATTAATAGCTTGGCTTTCCAATTTAAGCCCTTTGCTGAGGAAGAGAAACAAGAAGAAGTAGTCAGTCAGCCCAAAAAACTTGGAAGAAAGATGGTAAAGAGATGGTGTTAATCCCAGCTAGCTCCTTTGAGATGGGTGATCACTTCAATGAGGACAAGAATAACGAATTGCCAGTATACTAAGCAAATCGCCAGCTAAGAACCCGCCAGGGCCGGGCACCGCCCCACTCCGAATGGTAGGTAGGGGCAACGACAACGGGTTTCGTGTGTCAGGTCCGCCTTAATTACCTTTGAACTCTTCCGAGGGAAAGGTCTTTAGTCGCAGTATAAAAGATTATGCCTGCATACTTTGGAAGAATGAAAGGGTTCATTAAACTCTTGAAATAGATGACTTATAGGGCCAAGTATGCAAATAGTCATACGATACCAGTACGAGGGGTAATCCGGCGAGTATCAAGTCCCCTTAGCCTTTTCCATCTCTCCACTCGTTTCCCCTCCGATCAAACCGAATAGTACATAGAAAAACAACCGGCAACGACCCAGGCAATCTATCCTTTTGTCACTCGTGATTGGGAGTTTCACTGATTAACTCTTGTCGCTGTCACTCAGAACCAATGCTTATCCTCTGGCGAATACCGCTTTTTACCATTGCAAAGACGCCCTCTCCGTAGCTTCGACAAATGTGAGAATCTTGCGAGACTTTTTCATGATCTCGGTTATCTGAATAATTACTGCTAATCATGAGGGCGTTCATCCGTGGTACTGCAACAACTTCCACTTTATTTGCCAGGGAACTTATATAGATGCTTGAGTTCCTTTTTGTATCTAATTTCTCACAGGTTTTTCCTTCTTTGAGAGGTCTAACCCTTGTGATTGTCGGGCAAAAAACCACGCGAAGGTACTATCAAGCATTTAACTCGATCACAGGTTTTTGGATGGCATCTCTTGACCTTTAGATCGCCAGATAGTGCAAATTAGGGGCTAAGGTTTAGTCAACGACTTCACCCAGAGGAAGATGGAAGCAATAATAGCGAGAGGTAAAAACATTAGGATTCCTGCCGTCAGGTAGTAGGCATTTTTCACCTCTTCCCCTGTTTGAGCCAGGCAATTCGGACAGGCAATCGATAAGCCTGGATACAAGAGATATAAGAGTAATGCGGTAATAAATAGAAGTGTGAAGCGAAGGTAGTTCATAATGACAGAACCTACACACCTACAGTGCGGTTTTTGACCTCTAGTTTAGTTATACTCATTTGTCTTATAATAACTTATAATAAGTAGACTAAGATATAGAGCAATGGCCAGATACCTACCACAAAGTACCAGTATAAGCTACAAAGTGAGAGTAAGGGCTGGTTCCTCGTGCCGAATCCAGAACGAAAGATGACAAAGATCAAGATCACCAGTGCAACTGCTAAATGCAGTGCGTGACAACCGATTAAGGTATAAAACAATCCACCGTAGATGCTGGAGGTAAAAGTCATACCGTATCCGACTAACTTTACCCATTCAACCCCTTGAATCCCCAAAAAGAGTGTTCCGAAGCCAAATGTTGCCACCAGCCACCTTTTTCGCCTGTGCCCTTGAGTGGCTTTTACGGCACGAAACATTGTTGCCCCACTAACTAACAGAAATAAGGTGTTGAAGCCTGTTATGAGAATTGGGTATCTGGGTTGCCCCGGTGGAGGCCAGCTTGAAGTCCCAGCCCTCAGAATCAGGAAAGAACTGATTAAACCAGCAAAAAACATGATTTCAGTGCCGAGAAAAATCAGCGTGGCGAGTGTGGCTTTATCGACAGAATCAGATCTTGAAATTTCTGGGCTATACATGACTAATCTTAACCATCCTTAAAAATCTGGCAACTGCTAAACCGGTAATCAGCCCTTTTTGTCGGGGAACCGTCTGAATGATCAACGCCTTGACTATGACCGTCCAACGATTTCTGATGTGCGTACCAGTTGTCATCAGTTTCCCATTTCGCGCACTCGGTAGCGAAGCGGTATTCAGCTTAGTGTACCGTCGATTTTGGCGCTTCCAATTTTTGTGTTGCCGCCTCAACCGGATTATAAACGATATCAGGTAGGAGTGAAATCGTCATGATGACAAATAGTATAACCGGAACAATCGCAATGGCTAGAATTAGCTTGCCTTCAATTTTCAAGTGCATGAAAAAAGAGGCAACTAGCAACGCTTTGACTGCCGCGATTACGAAGATCAAAATTACCGTCAAAGTTTGCGAAAACGGCATGTAAACCGCTGCTAAACTGACCACGAGAAGTAGTAAAAGTACAACCCATATCATAAAATAGTTCGGATGATCGTGTGTTTCAGTTGCCATTTTTTCCTCCAATTAATAGGATAGGTAGAGTAGTGGGAAAAGAAAAATCCACACAATATCAACGAAGTGCCAGTATAATCCGGCGACTTCGATTCGATGCCCCAGGTCTTCACGCCACAGCGTCCCTTTCACCGCACCGATGTAAAGCACCAGGTTGATGACGATTCCCACTAAAATATGCAGAGCGTGCAGCCCCGTCAAGGCAAAATAGAAGTTCCAAAAGATGTTCGTCAACGGCGTA
>Ga0208128_1000544_pt1 | contig 15154 bp, 14 predicted proteins | sample ETNtaG_35_FD_185758 | JGI IMG/M metagenome (GOLD analysis project Ga0208128, IMG submission 185758) | Marine microbial and viral communities from oxygen minimum zone, Eastern Pacific Ocean - ETNP201306PF51B (SPAdes) (version 2) | ecosystem: Environmental > Aquatic > Marine > Oceanic ... | reverse complement strand
ACATTCTTTTCCGCAAAGCCGGCCACCTCAACCAGCGCCTGGCTGAAAGCTTCCACATCCGCTACGCAATACTTCAAGCTACTAATCTCGTCCGGATAATCATTAATCCCTACTAACAAGGCATACTTCTCGGCTATAACAGGTATAGCGATTAAGGTAATTAACAATACTAATCCAACCAGTCGTTTCATTTGCTCAACTCCTATTTTCCTCTACCGATACTTGCAGGTGACGGTGATATTTTACCGAAATCTTAGGGCAGAGTAAAATCTGCGTTTTGGATCTCTAGAATCTCTAGAATTGCACCTTGGTCGGGCGGGTTAAATCCCATTACCTGGGCAAAAAGTAGAGTTCCGCTTGCAGGGGCTGCATCAACCGCGCTAATAGATTCATCCTCGGTCTGGCGAGTTTCACCCATCGTTCTTCCAGGAACAAAACCGATCCTCGATGACCATAACTAATTTCTGGTCGCAACTTTGCTTCTCCCAAACAATAATCATTTCAGGAGGAAATGATAAACCAAGTTAATTCTTCTCACAAGAAAAAAGTGTTAGCTGCTAAAGCCGGATGATAAATTTTCGGCTTGCTATTCCTCGTATTCCTCGTTAAGTGCAAGAAATGGTTAGGATCGAGAAAGGAAGAAAGGTAGTATCTTCAAATCAGTCGAAAAAGGAGATGGTAATGGAAACCTTCTTCCTACGGATATTGATAACCTACCTCTCCCCACTTTCGTCAAGCGTTGTGCTAAACCGTTATGTGGTGGATTTATCACTAGCCTTGCTTAATTGTATAGAGCCTCTACTTTTAGTTGCGTCTATTCGCAAAATCCGTATAATGGTAAGCACAGCAAGTCTAAGAGGTAAATGGTAATGAGTAGCCCGATTTTGGCTGGCGAAGCTTTTAGTGCCGAAAAACAGCAACAAATCGCTGAACAATTTTTCCGCGACGGTTATGTCCATATTCCTAATGTATTGACTGAAGGAGAGATCACGGCGCTTCGAGACAGAACTGATCAACTGTTGGACGACCCGGAATTGGGCCGTCAAACCAACCCTCATCTGGCCGATGTCCGCTATGTTCAGTTGGGTAAGCACCAACCGAGTGGAGAAGATATTCCCTTCATTCTGAGAAATACCATCGAACTGGATCAGATGTTCCGCGATCTGCTCCTGCGGGAACCGATCTTTAGTCTAGCCGAATGCATCGTGGGTAAGGACAGTAAGTTCTGCGGACAAAACGTTTTGCGCAATCAGCCCGGATTGTCGATTGACCGCTGGCATGTGGACGGCAGCGTCCATTTCCCAGTGACGGAAGAGATGGAGCGTCACGATCCTCGACTACGGATACCCGTGATGTGGTTTACCGTGCAAATGGCTCTTAGCGACATCGAGATAATTGAGCACGGCCCCACCCAGTATGTGGCTCAAAGCCACTATTCAGGGCGTCATCCTTACACTCAGGATAACCTGGCCTTTGAAGATAACCAGCCGGTCTCTATTTTCTGTCGGGCCGGCGACATCTACCTGCACGATCCGCAATGTTGGCATCGGGGCGCTCCCAATACGTCAGACCGCACCCGATACCTCCTGCAATCACAGTATGCGGCCTCATGGGCTTATTGGCGATTCAGCTTGTGTAACCGTGTGCCGGTGGACGACCAGGCACTGTGCGAATCCAGCGACCAACTATTGAACCTGTTAGGACGGCCTCGTCCCGGTGAACCAATCAATTGACGACTGGTAATCTATAAAAATGGAATTTACAAAACTGACCGACGAGCAGAGACAATTTTTCGACGATAACGGCTACCTGGTGGTACCCAATGTGCTATCAGCAGAACAGGTTAAGCATTTGGTACAAGTTAGCGATCGACTAATCGAGTTGTTTGACCGCGATAGCCCCTATGTTCAGCGACGCCCCGGCATCGTGGAGGAAGCCGAATTCCACCCACTGCTGGCTATGTCGCCAACGGTACCGCTGGTAACGCAGTTGCTATCGCCCAATATTCACCTACACACTACTGCCATTATCTACAAACGGCCTCAATCCGGTAATGATCCGGAGGTGGTCAGAGAACGGGGGTGGCATCGTGATATCGGTATGACTGAGGATCTCGGACACGATAACCTGTTTCGGGCGGGCATCAAGGTTGGCTATTGCCTGACCGATTTCCCTCAACCTCGATCGGGTTTCACGATGTTGGTTCCCGGTTCCCATCTGATCCCAACCCCACTGCTAATTCCGAAGAAGGAGGTGGATCCGGTTGGCACCGTCGATCTATGCCTCAAGTCGGGTGACGCTTTTCTGTTCGAAAATCGCATTTTTCACACCTCGGCTCCGAACTTGAGCCAGCGTACGTCCAAGGTGATTCTCTTGGGCTACAGCTATCGCTGGATGGGAGGGCGAAAAAGCAATATGGAACAGGTGCAACCCGACAAAAGCGTACTGGATCAGGTCGACGATATCCGCCAGCAGTTGTTAGGCGGCGATAGCGATGCGGTAATCCACTGGGCCAGGGAACACGGTATTGTCTCTGACGAACCGTTTCAGTGGACGATGGCGGTTTAGTGGTTGAGCGTTATACGAATTTACTCTCAAAATATATTAGACCTGTTGCATAAGCCAGAATTTGAGTTTGAGTTCCAGATTGTAGATGGCAGCCATCAAATTAAAACCAAGTCACAAACCTCGTCGCCGCTTGCCATAACGCCGGCACCGAATAGCACAGACCTTTAGTTGGCCAATCACATGCTCAATCTGAATCCGCCCTCCGCCTAAATGCTGAGGGGTCATTTTCTCTGCTCGGCTTCAGGGGCGAGATTTAAATCTCTTCTTTGGCCGCCGGCTCTTGGCAGGCAAATTAGCCCCGCCTTGATGGCCAGAATCGGCTAGACAACTAATCTGCCGGCTGATTGCCGTTTGGCCATCCTGAAATAACTGAAAATCAGATTTAGATCCTCTACTGAAAGCGGTAGCCGACCTTCGGTCGGAAATGATTTGTCAGCTCTGTTGGTTGATGATTAGTTGGGCTGGCGGTGCCTGTTTTTTTCTGGCTGCTGTAATGTCGAGGCTGTTTTTTAGCTCGTTCCATCGGTTGCTCGCTGACATCTACTATCACCTCTTGGATGTTGGTTTGGCTTTCAAGCAACTCTCTTTTTATCTCGAAGGTGGAATCGAAGCATTAAAAACTGTTAATTTTGGCCAACACCCAGCGGTTACTCTTAAACAAGCAGCAGCGAAAATCAAAGAATTGACCGAGATCAAGTGCCGTCAAAATCGTATTCGACTCTTTCTAAAGTCGATCGGTCTCAAACGTTACAAAGTGGAGGCCATTCCAGCTAAGGTCGATTAAAAAAAGAGTTGCAGCCACCTTTGGAGGAAGCTACAACTGGTGACAGAGCCGTCTTTTCTTGGTTTTCTTGGGTCGTTGACTCGAATTTTCATCCAAGCCCCGGCTAGCCGAAAGCGATTCAATGTTTTAGGGGCCTTAAATGCCACTACTGACCAACTAATAACCGTAACTAATGAGACCAAACATTAAGGCCGAAAGTGTCGGTAGTTTACTACGCCAGATTGCAAGGCTTAATTTGGGCGTTCCTATAACCCTGATAATAGATCCGGCGAGAGATCAAAAATGTAAAATTGTCCAGCGACTGGCCTCCGTTCTCGTTATTGAGTTACTTGATCTTCCAACCTATTGCCCGAACTTGAACCGGATTGAAGGTTTCTGGAAATTTCTCCCAAAGAAATGCCTGTATTCAAAATATGATTCCGAGTTTTCAGCTTTCAAAAATGCTATTATTGATTGCTTGAGTCAGACCTACACCAGCTACAAGCAAGAACTCGACTCTTGACTTTGACCCCGTTTTCAGACCTTTAAAAACGCTCACCTTATTGCACGTTACTACGGTGTAAAGTATAGCCTGACTTCAGGGTAACGTTGGTAACAGTTAGCTTATAGTACATATCTAAGTCAGTTGCCTTAACCAAAACTACGTATTTGGTTAGGGTATGGAATAAATCATAATACTTGGTTGTGTTTCAACCATATCCGTAGGAATTTCAGTCTACCTACATTCCCCATAGATTCTGATTCTTACTTACTACTCCTATTCAGACAACCCGTCGGCATACTCACTACTTGTCGACGCCCACCCATAATCACTTTTATTCGTACAATAGACAGTCTCACGGGGTAGTGGATCTAAGTAGGGGCAATCTTGATGTGAAGCCTCTCTTTGTACCAACCTGTAGCACCTACGAAGTAGTTACTACTATCCCTTATATTCCTTATCCGTGTAGTTTGCAGTCGTCCTCCAACAAGCCGGTGACAATGCCCATAATTCGCAGATCGTCCAGTAGCGCGCTCAATTTACTCTTTCTCGGTGTAGGTCTACATTCAAATAGTATTTCTTATAAATGGTGATAATGGTAAAATACTAGGGGAGATAAAAGCTGAACGAGAGCCTTTCCTGATCTACCTATCAACCGAAACCTGCTCTCTGTATCTACTACCGCCTGTGCTTATTCGCATGTGGCAGACGACGTAATCTTCTTCAGTTGCCACGCTATTCACTAGTTAGATGTTGAGCTGATTAATGGTGTAAATCGAAGTCCGGATAGGTTCATACACCAGAGATGAAACCGTACAGTTAAGAGACAAAATTAACTTACTGATAAAACGAGAAAAAGAAGAACGATTGGTGCCAGTTTTTTTTCGATATCGCAACGGAGGTGAATACAATTGTCGATTTTACTTTGGGAAGTCGTGGCCGAGCCGACTGAACGCTATCCGAGTTGTCACTGTTCAGTTTTAACTGAGTTGGAGAATGGAGATTTACTGGTGGGCTACTATGCCGGTGAAGGGGAAGCCCGTCCGGATGCAGCTTGGGTCCTGGCAAGACGCCGACCTGATGCTCCGCACTTCGAGCCGTTGACTTGCGTTGCCGATACACCAGGCAAGCCAGAAGGAAACGGAATTTTATTCCAGAACCACGGCGGAACCGTGTTGCTAATCTACGGCACAATGCACGGTAAATTGGACGGGAAAGCTGGTCCTGGCGTTCGCTGGGTCACCTGCGATTTACGATTAAAACGCTCAGAGGACAATGGTTATACCTGGTCAGATGTGGAGATGATAGAAGAGGATTTGGGGCATGTTCCCAGGTGCAAGCCCGTCCGCCTGCAAAATGGCGAGATCCTGTTTGGCACCGAATTTACCACCTGGCACTCCCAAATCTGGGGTAGTGCCGACGATGGAGAGAGCTGGGGTATTCGCGGTTTCATTCCCGGGGAGCAAAACCAACACCCCTCACTAATTCCGAGAAGTGATGGATCAATCCTGGCCTTGATTCGCCCCTCGGGCCAACATCCAAACGTGTTGAAAAGCACCTCACATGATAACGGTTACACCTGGTCCGAAGTAGAAATAACCGAGAATCACTGTCCTTACGCTGCCTTAGATGCGACTCTATTGCAAGATGGTCGCATTGTTATGGTTTGGAATAATCATCCCAAACACCGAAATCCATTAACACTTGGGTTGAGCCAAGATGGAGGGAACACTTGGTTGCACAAACGGGATCTAATTCGAGGTGAAGGCTCTTTTCATTACCCCGCCATCATTCAGACTAACGATGGCTTGATCCATTTGACCTTTACTAATAATCGCCAAGCGATCGACCATGTTGTTTTAACACCTGAGTGGATTGAGGGTGATGGTAATAGCGGAGTCTTTCAAGATGGTTGTCGGCTTTTTTAACCCGATCTCCTTTCAAGGCAAAATTAGCCCCGACTATAGTGACTGTCGTACCGCTTGTGAACAGTCCCACTTTGAGTGGCCAACATTGTAAATATAAGGCCTGTTCCTGACATCAATTGTGATGGATTGGAAAAAGGTGCTTCTTCTCCAAAAGAGGCACCTTGGCCGCTGGTAAAGACCCTTCCTGCGGAGGATCCGAGGGTAAATTCGATCTTAACACACATCGAAACCTGTAGCGGCTACTCCTATATAATATGGTCACGAGTAGCCCATAAAAATATACACCGTATTATGAATGGCGGCTAAAAAAGAGTCTGAATTTTTACCATCACCTGTGGCCATTCCACCCCACCGTTTTAGATGCCGGAACGCATTTTCGACTCTCTGCCGCCTTTGATCTCAATCTGGGTTGTCATTTCGCTGATTTTTCTCTTTTTCTTTGGCTGAATAACCGGCCGCATCTCAGCTTAATTGGCTTTTGGAAGAATAGCCTGGCCATCATAACCCCCATCGGCCAGTCAATGCTGAGCCTGAATTCCTGGTCTCAGATCTTCAACTTAAGAACAATTGGCGGTTGTGCCTACCGCAATCATCGCTCGGGTAGGCCGACCATTCTGATCCCGGGCCAGATCTAATTTCGGTGTTGAGCCTTTTTGGTTCGACTCATCTGCTGATTCCCTTTTTCCGCTGCCGTCGCAGGTGACGGAACTTTGATCTGACCGGCCTCTATCATTAACCATTAATCATCCGGCTTATCGGCTAATGGTTCCAATATTTTCCCCCCACACCTTGGTTTCTGCAGCTAATAAACCGGCGGTGGCTACTGCTTCATCCCTCTACACCTTTCAGTTCAATCCGCCCACGCTACCCCGGTGCTGAAGATGCAACAGAGCCCATTGATCAATGGACAATTATTCTTAGCTATTGCTCCCCATAGCCCCCTTTGGTCCAGGTGATAGCGGCTCTAATAACAGAAATACCTTGGTCGGATATATGGTGGTAGTCTGGAACGGATTTCATTTTTCTAGCCCGGATCTTTTTTCGGGCCTTATGCCATTTATTTCGTGACTATACGACCTAGAGTAACTCGAAGAAACAGAGTCTGTGAGTTGCGCTACCAAATCCAGATGGTGGGTTACCTTTTTTGTCCATGACATGCTTCCAGAGTGAAACAGCTATAAGTAAGCGTGTTCCCGATTATCAAGATAGGTTCATACCTGATTTCTTGTACCCACCTCTGTGAAGTATGCTATAATTTTGCATCGAATTGGAATTTTTGCCACCGTGGAGGAAAAGATGTTTTTTGAATTGCGACAGTATGTGTTGAAGCCGGGTCAGCGTGAAAATTGGGTTAAATTAATGGAAGAAGAGATTTTACCCTTTCAACTCTCTAAAGGGATGGTCGTTGTCGGTAGTTTCCTGAGTGAAGAGGAGGGAGGTGAGGATGGGCTGTATGTCTGGATTCGCCGTTTCGATAGCGAAGAGCAACGGGAAGCCCTTTACGCTGCCGTCTACGAAACCGATCATTGGAATAACAACCTCAGCCCGCGTGTAGCAGAGATGATCGACCGGGAGCAGATCTCGGTAACACGGATTGTACCTACCAACAAATCGGTCTTGCGCTAACCTCCACTCACTGCTTTCACCAGCACACCTATGCAGGATCAGCAACAACTTAAGGGTCTAGAACTGCTACAGCAACAAACGCTGGACGCTTGTACCCACTGTGGCCTCTGTCTGCCGACCTGCCCTACCTACCGGGAACTAGGGTTAGAGACAGACTCACCAAGGGGCCGGATCTACTTAATCCAGGCTGTGATAGATGGAGAGACTCCGGTCAATGAAGACTTCGCCAAATATATCTATCGCTGTTTGGACTGTCGAGCCTGCGAAACGGCCTGCCCTTCTGGAATCCATTACGGTGAGATTATCGAGGCGGCACGCGCTATTTACGAGATGAATGTTGAGCGTCCAAAAGAGGTGGAATTTTGGCGCAACCTGGTCTTCAACCAATTATTGCCTTATAAAGACCGCCTTGATATACTGTTTGGGTTGATGTGGTTTTACCAACAATCAGGACTACAGACGTTGACCCGGAAGTTGGGTCTCCTGAAGTTAATGGGTAAGATGGGCGAGATGGAGGGAATGCTGCCCAAACTACCTAATCCAACCAGGAAAGCGGAAATTCGCAACTTTATGCCGGCTGAGGGGAAAGCCAAATACCGGCTCGGCTTTATACCGGGCTGTGTGATGAACCAGATCTTTGTCGATACCAATCTGTCCACCATTCGGGTGCTAAACAAAAATGGGTGTGATGTGATGGTGCCGAGCCAGCAAAACTGCTGTGGTGCCCTGCATGTTCATAACGGAGCTTACGATACAGCACTCAAATTAGCCAAGCAGAATCTGGATGCTTTTGACGATGAAGTGCTGGATGCCATCGTTATCAATGCAGCCGGTTGTGGTGCCACCTTGAAAGAGTATGAAGTCCTGATGAAAAACGAATCAGAAGCCTATCAACAAAAAGCGGAACAATTTTGTCGTAAGGTGAAAGATATCAGCGAGTTTCTAGCCGAAATCGACTTCCAGTCTCCAACTAACCCAATTAAGCGTAAAGTAACCTACGATGCGCCTTGCCATCTGGTCCACGGTCAGCAAGTACAAAGTCAACCCCTTGAACTGTTGCAGTCGATTCCGGGGCTGGATCTTATTCCGCTGCGAGAATCCGACTGGTGTTGCGGCAGTGCCGGCATTTACAACATTCTACAACCTGAGATCGCAGATAAGTTTCTACAGCAGAAAATTGAGTGTCTGACCGAGACAAAGGCCGAAATCGTAGCTACTGGAAATCCGGGCTGTCTCTTGCAGATAGAGGCCGGGATCAAGGCGAATCGGTTGTCGATGCAGGTGATGCACCCGATCGACCTGCTCGATTGCGCCTACCGTGGAATTGATCCATTGGCTTAATGGATAAATCACAAGCCTCCAAGAAACTGGCCTTCCTGACCGTCATGCACGGGGTAGTGGATACTTATACCACGTTGTTGCCTCACATCTTGCCCCAACTGCTGGCCAAGTTAGGTACGGTTACGGGACAAAATCAGTTGGCTGGTATCTTGATGGCTTCAGGTAATGCCTTTAACTCTTTTAGTCAACTAATAACAGCCAGGTTTGCTGACCGAACCAAGTCGATTCACTTCTTGACACTGGGTGTGGCCTTGCCAGCGGCCGGGATCTGCTTGTTAGGGCTAGCTCCCTCCTTGCCTTTCCTGATTATTTTACTGGCTGTAGCAGGGGTTGGTGGAGCTATTTTCCATCCACCAGCTACCGTTCAAGCGGCTCAATTGTCTGCCAAGAGCAAGGGAACCGGTGTCTCTATCTTCATTACCGGTGGCAATGTTGGACAAGCAGTTGGCCCATTTCTGATTATCCTGTTTCTCGATAAACTCCACCTATCACTACCGTGGTTGAGTACCTTGATTGTGCCAGGACTACTAGTGGCTATCACGGGTGGTATTCTACTGAAAGATACTATTGAGCAACAGGCCAAACGCGCCCTGACCAAAATTCCTCTTTGGCCGGAGATCAAACGGCAATCTCTGCCACTGTTCGTGCTCTATCTAATATCGATGTTGAAAACCGTCACCATCATTGGCTTCGTCACCTATCTCTCCTTGCTATTGGCCCAATTAGGGTATGCTCATACTAAGCGATCGATGATTTTAGCAGGCTTTACTTTTGCCGGTTCGATGGGGATTCTAACTGGTGGCAAGTTGTCTGATGTATTGGGCGGTAGTTTAGTGCTGTTGGTTTCACTGGTCTTTTCCACCCCCCTGTTGCACTTGTCAGCTGCCTCCATTACCGATAACCCGGTTGCCTTCATCGTCCTACTATTTGCCGGTAACTTTGTTTTAGCCAGTTCATCTTCGGTTAATATCGTTATGGGTCAGCAACTCTTGCCCAATCATCAGAGTATCGCCTCCAGTTTTATGATGGGTGCTGCCTGGGGGGTGGCTGGTCTGATCACCATTCCGCTGGGGAGCCTGGCGGATCAAATTGGGCGAGTCAGTCTGCTGAGAGGGTTGTCCATATTGCCCTTCCTGACAGCCGGGTTACTGGCCTTCTTGAGGATGCCGAAAAGTCACAGCTGATATAGTCTTGAACCGGCCGGCATCAGCAGACCGGCCAATTGACAATCCAAGCGAATCCATGCTATAATCGCCGACCGAAGGACGGATGCGTTTTGATGCAATCGCTCGACGCAAGTTCCAACAGATAAGGAGAACAGATATGCCACTAGGCAGAAAAGTGCGTTATGGAATGGTTGGCGGAGGTCCTGGTGCTTTCATCGGGGAGGTTCACCGAAAAGCGGCCGCCCTCGACGGTGAAATTGAATTGGTCGCTGGTGCCTTTTCATCCGACCCGAACAAATCACGCCAACAAGGGGAAGAACTCTTCCTTGATCCTAGCCGTGTTTATGGTTCTTACCAGGAGATGATCGACAAAGAGAGCCGATTGCCGGACGGCGAACGGATTGACTTCGTTTCGATCGTGACCCCCAATTACGTCCACCATCCGGTAGCTAAAGCAGCCATTGAAGCCGGTTTCCATGTGGTCTGCGACAAGCCGATGACCCTGACGGTGGAAGAGGCTGAAGACCTGTGCCGATTGGTCAACGAGCACGATGTTGTTTTTGCTCTTACCCACAACTATACCGGCTACCCGATGGTTAAGCAGGCTCGGGAATTGGTGCAGAACGGCGAATTAGGCGAAATCCGTAAGGTGGTGGTCGAGTATCCACAGGGATGGCTGGCTGAATTTTTGGAAGATCTGGGAGAAGAAGAAGCTAAACAGGCCGTTTGGCGAACGGATCCCCAACGGGCTGGCGTATCGTCTTGCATCGGTGATATTGGCTCTCACGCCGAGAATTTAGCTCGCTATATTACTGGGTTGGAACTGGAGGAAATTTGTGCTGATCTAACCACCTTTGTCCAGGGACGGTTGCTGGAAGATGATGGCAATATTCTGGTCGGATTCCAGGGCGGTGCCAGAGGTATTTTGCATGCTTCGCAAATCTCTGTTGGGGAAGAGAACGACCTGAACATCCGTGTCTATGGTACTAAAGCCAGCTTGAGGTGGCGACAGGAAGAGCCCAATTATCTACAGCTAAAGTTCTCTGATGGTCCGGAACAGGTCTACAAGCGAGGCAACGATTACCTGTCCGAAGTAACGCAGCACTTTACCCGTATTCCGTTCGGGCATCCAGAAGCCTTTATCGAGGCTTTCGCCAACATCTATATCAACGCGGCTCGAACCATCTCGGCTAAACTGGCCGGTGAGGAACCGGGGCAATTTGACACCGACTTCCCGACTGTCCAGGACGGTGCTGTCGGGGTACACTTCATCCACAAAGCGGTCGAGAGCGGTCAAGTACGAGCTTGGGTCGACGCCAGCTACACGCCACCAGAATAAACAGCCTTTAAACTTATACATTCTATCTAACCCTAAGGTTAGGCTTACACAAGAGGAGAAAAATATAATGGCACGACCAGTTACCCTGTTTACCGGTCAGTGGGCAGATTTGGACTTTAATACCATCTGCCAGAAAGCCAAAAGTTTCGGTTATGATGGTATCGAACTGGCCTGTTGGGGCGACCACTTTGAGGTTGACAGCGCACTATCCGATGATGGATACGTCAGAGGCCGTTGGGACATATTGGCTGCGCATGGGCTAACTGCCTATTCCATCTCCAACCACCTGGTTGGTCAAGCTATCTGCGACCGGATCGACGAACGACATCAGGCGATTCTACCTCCAGATGTTTGGGGGGACGGCGATCCGGAAGGAGTTCGTCAACGATCGGCTCAAAAAATGATCGACACCGCCAAGGCTTGCCGTCTGTTTATTGATGCCCGACCGGGCGGAGAAGAGTTTCCGGCTGCGGTCAACGGATTTACCGGCTCTAGCATCTGGCATTCGATTTACGCCTTTCCGCCTACCACTCAAGAGTATTGGGACCAAGGATTCAAGGATTTCGGTCAGCGATTCACACCGATTTTGGATGCCTTTGATGAAGTCAACGTCAACTTCGGTTTAGAAGTCCATCCAACTGAAATCGCTTTCGATATCGCCTCGGCTGAACGTGCCATCGAAGCCGTTAATGGACACAAACGGTTTGGCTTCAACTACGATCCATCTCACCTTGGCTATCAAGGTGTCGATTACGTCAAGTTTATTCGCACTTTCGCCGATCGTATTTACCATGTCCACATGAAAGACGTTTGGTGGGGGCATGGCGACGGAACAGTAGGCGTTTTCGGCGGGCATACCGACTTTACCGATCCACGCCGTTTCTGGGACTTCCGTTCACTGGGACACGGCGATATTGAATTTGAAGATATTATCGTGGCACTGAACGACATCGGTTATAGCGGTCCACTCTCTATCGAATGGGAAGATGGCCGAATGGATCGAGAACACGGTGCAGCTGAAGCCTGTGCCTTCACACGCAACGTTGACTTTCCTACCTCAGATATCGCTTTTGACTCGGCTTTTGAAGAATAAAGAGAGTCTGATTTTTATCCACAGGAGTTGGGCAGCTTGTCTGTTTGCTAATACGAAATTCCTACTTTTCCGTTCTACTAAAGGTTTATTGGCTGACAACCGATGTACACATCGGCTAAACGGCTAATCTAAAAAGGATTCACAATGAAGGTTGGTTTTTTAACCGGATATTCAGAAGAAATTGTACGCTTTGCTGGGGCGGATTCTTCTTTCGATTGTCTCGAAATTTCTGGCCCACCCAGCGAATGGGTAGGTGATAGTGGAGAGGCCACAATAGCCCGTCAAAACGCTTTATCCCTGATCCACCAAAACGGCCTAACGGTTGCGTCTTTTCTGATCAACTGGCCTTCGATCAGAACCGGTCAAGCAGATCTACCTAACGCCCTGGCACAGCTAGGTCAGGTGTTTGATGTCTGCAAAGAGATGGACGACGCTGTCGCCACCGGTGCCGGGCCTATGGGTTACAATCCGGACATCAGCTTAGAAGAAAATATATCCCTTTACAAAGCTGTCTATTCTTATGTTGCAGAACTAGCCGAAGAGAAAGAGGTCAAAATCGGTTTTGAGAATTGGCCCGGCGGCGGTGGCCCATTCAGTGACGGTGGCAATCTGGCTGTTACACCAGAGGCTTGGGGATTGATGTTCGAAGCTGTTCCTTCACCTGTAATGGGGTTGGAATTTGATCCGTCCCACCTGATTTGGCAAGGAATTGATGTACACTTGGCACTAGACGAATTTTCCGACCGGGTTCATATCGTCCATGCCAAAGATACAGAGGTGTTTGATGATCAGGTACAGCGTTCCGGTGTCTTTCGTCGGGGAGGCTGGTGGCGGTATCGGCTACCGGGATTTGCCGACTTCGATTGGCAGAGATTTTTCGCGATGTGCCATGAACGGCAAATCGACTGCCCGGTGGTGATCGAACACGAAGACGCTGTTTTCAGTGGTGATCGCCGACCGGAAGGCTTTACACGTTGCGGCGTTTTTCTACGTAGTTGCCTGTTACAAAATTAGACGTCCTGGCACTGTAAAAATAGCCGTCGCTTTCGAGTTCTTACTTTCGAATTTATGGCTTTTAACTCTTAGCCCCAGCTTCAACTGGGGCTTTTTTATACCTGTTGATGTTTGAAAGCAACACTCCTTGTTTTTTTGCTAGTGATTTTTCGGGTAGTATCGTAAAGATTATTGATTCTAGGGTTATTGGTTCTACTTCCATTTCAAACCTTCTCTATGTAAAAAAAGCCCTTTGGTAAGGGGAAGGTGGTCTGAAAGGCAAGAGAAGGTTTTCTTTAGTAGATTGTTACTTCTGGAACAGACCAAAACTATACATTGAAAATGGGTGGAATCGAAAAGAACTCTTTCGCCAAAAAACGATAAAAATGATGGGGAACTGGATCAGGGCCTATGAGCAGAACTGTCGGGAACAATAGGAGAAGCCGCAAGTAACCGCCCGGTTTCGATTGTAGTATAAAAACATGAAATGGAAAAAACGGGCAAAGATTTCCAAGGATGAAATATTCGGGCAAGGCTATGAAGAGAAAGACTTATTATCAAGTGAGATACTGAAGACGATTGAAATATCTCTAAATATCTAACAACCACTGACTTGATTCCGTCGGCCTCACTGCTTATCCTGAGCAACGAAATAAATCGAAAATATGGAATAAATTCGGAATAGAGAGAACACTAAATGGTAGAACTTTATGACACAACATTACGCGATGGTAGTCAAGGCGAAGGGGTTGCTTTCTCGATTGAAGATAAACTGCTGATCATCAAAGTACTGGATCAACTCGGTATCCACTACATCGAAGGTGGTTATCCGGGCTCTAATCCAAAGGATATCGAGTTTTTCAAACGAGCACAGACCTTAGATCTGCAAACATCGGAAATCATCCCCTTTGGTAGTACCTATTATCCTAAGTATCGACCGGAAGAGGATCCTAACCTGAATGCACTCCTGGATACAGGAGCACGGACTGTCACTATTTTCGGTAAAACCTGGAAATTGCATGCCCAGGATGTGTTACGGATAAGCCCAGAACAGAATTTGGCGATCATCAGGGAATCGGTGGATTTTTTGGCCACCCAGGGGCGGTCGGTGATCTACGATGCCGAGCACTTTTTCGACGGTTTCAGTGATGAGCCTGACTATGCTTTAGCTTCTCTGAAAGCTGCCGCTGATGGTGGTGCACAGTGCCTAGTACTGTGTGATACCAACGGGGGACGGCTTCCACTGGAGATCCAGGATTCAGTTCGCCAAGTTGTAGCTGAACTGAATTTACCGGTTGGCATTCACGCTCATAACGACTCTGGTGTTGGTGTTGCCAACTCAGTACTCGCCGTACAAGCGGGTGCGTCCCATGTACAGGGCACCTTCAACGGTTTTGGAGAACGCTGTGGTAATGCTAACCTGTCGGGTATTATTCCAACCTTGAAGCTCAAACTTGGCATCGATTGTATCTCAGACGATCAATTGAAGCAACTGACTGATGTTTCTCGTTTGGTCAGCGAGCTAGCCAACTTACCCCACGACGATCGACAAGCCTATGTAGGCAGATCCGCTTTTGCCCATAAAGGAGGGCTGCATACCGATGCAATCCGTAAAAATCGACTCACCTATGAACATATCGATCCGGAGTCGGTCGGCAACCAGCAGCGGATTTTGGTCTCCGATCAAGCTGGCCGAAGCACCATTATCAAGAAGATCGAGAAAAGGTATCCTGACTACGACAAAAATTCGCCTGAAATCATAGCCTTATTTGAACAGATGAAGGAAGCGGAACGGCAGGGCTATCAGTACGAAGCCGCCGAAGCCTCCTTTGAAC
>Ga0208128_1000543_pt1 | contig 15159 bp, 5 predicted proteins | sample ETNtaG_35_FD_185758 | JGI IMG/M metagenome (GOLD analysis project Ga0208128, IMG submission 185758) | Marine microbial and viral communities from oxygen minimum zone, Eastern Pacific Ocean - ETNP201306PF51B (SPAdes) (version 2) | ecosystem: Environmental > Aquatic > Marine > Oceanic ... | reverse complement strand
CTGCAAAATTTATACAATGAGCAGCCTGCTCCAATGTTGTAATTCCTCCGGGTGAAGTTACGTATTTTTCAAGACAGCCTGACCCTTTACTTATATCCTGTACGGTCGTATATCCTTCACAGCAGGAATTATCCTGTTGAACCACACAACCGCATGAGGTCTCCGCTGGGACCATTGTGAGATTTATGTCATCCCAATATTCATCCTTTATTAAAGCCGTCTCCTCTACGCCGCACGGGCCATACTGCTCCTCACAGCTAGGGCATTTACTCCCCACACTAGTTTCTCCCCCACATGGGCAGCTCTTCTCACAGTCCTCAACACAAACGCCAAAACCCTCACCATCTGGATTCGTGTTTAAGCAATAATCACAATCTGAACAATCTGAATCTTTTTTACATTTGCAAATCTGTTCTGCTATTGCCTCTTCAGTCGCCTTGCATATCCCCCTAATTACAAAGTCGGTCTCAACCGTGTTGCCTGCATTGTCTACATATTCACCCCTAATTCCGCAGCAAGCATCTCCTTGATATTTAATCCGTTCACATTTTGAGCAATCCCCACAATGGGCGTCTCTATAGCATTCATCATATTCCGGTACGTCTGGGCAACCATCACAAGCGATATCCTCAGGTTGGCCCTTGCACCATTCAGCAATATCACGCTTAAGGGCCTCTCCAGTTGGCGTGAACCCTTCCCTAGTGAATGCATAACTAGGGTTTTCAATAGTATCCCCATCCCTATTAATCAATTCACAATAAACTGGCCCCCTAGAGCAACCATTAGGTGAATATTTTGTTGTGGGGTGATCAGAATAATTAACACAAACGCCTTGATGATTATCACAACACTGATTATTAGGGCATGGATTAGTGTCATCACAAGCGCATTTTGTGCAGAATCCCTCGCTGTCACAGCACTTCCCATCAACGGCACAAGTATCCTGCTCCTCTTCCCCAGGCTGTGGATCACTTGGGTTATCATCATCTTCATCATCTTCATCATCTTCTTCATCATCATCGTCATCTTCATCATCTGGAGATGTACACCTATTTGCCTCGCATGTTTCATCCTCAGCACAATCATCCGCACTATAACACTCCAAAACTCCCTGGACTAAATCAACACAAATCCGCCCACTACATAGCTGACCCCATGGACAACCAGCAGTTGAATCGCCCCTGTCTCCATCTCTAACACAAACCTCCTCTTCACAGACAAACCCATCAGGGCATCCGTAATTGTCTCCAATTTGTGCCATACATGTTACAGTCCGGGCCAATTCCCCTTTAGCCTTGTTTAAATTTTCTTCTATAGAATCATATTCATCACCGGGTGCCGCTGCAATTAAATCTCTAGTTAACGTATCTACAATAGAGGTATAAGCCTGATTCTCCTGCTCACAAAGTGCGTATCTTTCGCCCTCACATGTGAATTCTTCAGCCGCCGTGCCGCATTCATAACCACACCAACCTGTAGAACCACAGCCTTGGCCTTCTGGACAGTCATCATCCCCACCACATTCTCCACTGAGGCAGGCCCCATCTAGACATCTTTGGCCGCTCTCACAATCCTCAGCCGTAAAACATGCCCCGCCTTGACGTTCACAAGAACCCTCGACACACGTATATAAATAGCCAGCTCTATTCAGATAATCACAATCTGTCTGGTCTTCACATTGGCCCGAATGGACTTGGCAATATGAGTTTTTGCAAATTAAGGAGCGTCCCTCTTGGTATTCGACCTCATATAAAGCCTCGGCATAAGAATTGTCATAGGTAATTTGTTGTTCAGGACTCGCAGAATCGTAAGCAGTATCACCTGACTGTGGCACTGCATCACGGGCAGTATGGGCATCTATTAGATCACCATTACAACCTATTGAACTAGAACATGACTTTAAGCATTTAACGCAGGGGACCCCCCTTAAAACACCACGCCCTAAGTTAGAATCATACAGCTCAATCTCTCCGCAAAACTCATCAACCAACGTTTGGCAGGTTGAACCAACTGGACACTTATCAGCACAGTTTGAACACGTATCACCATATTCTAGGCCCTCAAAACAATCGCCAGTTGATAAGCCGCTATAGCAGGGTGTGACGCAAGCATTGTCTTTGCAAACTAAAAGATCATTTGAATAGAGGTGATGGCAATGACTATTTTCTATGCACTCAACGCACTGTTCTTCAAGGCACACTCCACGCCTGCAATCAGCATTAGAGCTGCAGCTATAATCTTCTGGCTGGCAGAATCCATCAATACACCATTCACCATTAGGGCAATCTTCATCTGTCGAGCATGTTTTACGGCATACCCCTTCCCCCGTGTCAGGATCCGTCCAGCAGCCTTCGCCAACTAAGCAGTCATCATCTGAGTTGCAGCCGGTCTCGCATTCCCCATTAATGCAAATCCCGTCATCACAATCTGAGTCTTTGAAACAAGTTTCTGAGCAGAATCCCTCGGCAGTACATATCCCACAGGGGCAATCATCATCAGATAGGCATTTCCCTAGGCAGCGCCCTCTAGTACATTGTCCACACTCGCAATCCTCTGCCATAACACAACGGCAAGGCTCACAAAAATATCCCTTGTCTGCGTGACAACATTGATTCAGTCCACACTCAGGGCTATCTACTGAAGGTGTGTCGTCATCAAACCCGCCAGGGTCTGTTGGGATGGTAATTGCATCGTCTGCGGGGTCTTCTACCCGTTTACATTCCCCATTGTCGCAGCGTTCATCCTCCTCACAGTCATCAGTATTTGAGCACGCAAATCTACAATCTCCATCAAAGCAACGCTCACTGGCCTCAACGCAGTCGCTATCATCTCGACAGCCAGGAATGCAGTAGGGGCCATAACCTAACTCTCCACAAATTTCTCCCCTAGGGCATGCGTCATCATAGGAACATCTAACCTCTAAAAAACAAGGCCGCAAACACATGCCATCCTGCACGTTACATATAGAATCGCCTCCGCAGTCACTGTCATATTCACACTCTCCACAAACGAAAGGGGAAGATCCTTTACCCAGTAAGCAAGAACAGCCGGGGCAACCATCATCATTAATACAATTAATGTCCTTACACGTCCCTAATGCCGAGCATGTTTGACAGGAGGAACAATGCTCCCAGCCATCATCTACGGGGCCACTGGCAGGGGCCGCCTTGCAAATACCCCCAAGGCAATTGGTTCCATAGCCATTCGCTACACAATCTGAATCACTGGAACATCTAAACTCACACTTATATTCAATACAACTTTCTCCGGGGAAACACTGACTATCTGAACGGCAGCCCGCGGCACACTTGCCATCCCGGCAAACATCTCCAGAACAGTCATTATCATTATCGCACGTATTTGGGGTACTAGAACATCTGCTATCTGTGCAAACATCACCAAAACCCTCTGAGATACAATCAGCATCATTACTGCAGACAAAAGCGCAGCTATTTTCTACGCATGTTTCAGGGGCCGGGCACTGGCTGTCGTTATCGCATCCTGTTATACAAACAGAATCGCCACCGCAAACCATTGCATCTGGGCAATCCCCACTGTTGAGACAAGGGATTATTGGAGTACAGGCGAGATTGCAAAAACCACCCCTTAGACAAACTTCGGGAGCTGTGCAATCAGCATCAGATGTGCAAGGAAAATCACAAGCACCATCAATCGTGTCACATACTGTTCTACCTAGGGGATTGTTAACACAATCAGAATTATCATTGCATCCAGGTATGCACAACCCATCAACGCAAATACTCCCTGACGGGCACTCTTCGCCATTCGGGCAAATCGCTTGTTCGCATTGACCTAGCTGACTGCAAACCTCTGGATTATCGGGATCATTGCATCCTAATCGGGGATCTAGGGGATTGTCATCTGTCGCCTGCCCTTGCACACATTGCCCCCTATGGCAGACTTCCCCGATATCAGGATTACATCCTTCAGTACAAAGTTTTACGCAAGTGCCGTCAAGACAGATTGATGATGAATCAGTTAAACAACTATCGTACCGGCATGAATCCAGACATGTCTCATCTTTAGGGCAATTGCCAACACAGACAGCATCACCCTCGTCGCATTGATTAAAAACACAGTCCTCATCATATGGACAATCATCAGCACATGTTGGATCAACCGGGCATGGTTTAACACAACTTGCATTATCCCGGCAGCCAGACACACATCTACCATCCCCATTGCAACGCTCATTATCTTCGCAATCAGAATTAGAGATACAAACAGCGCCAACATTATTACAGCTACCACCATTGCAAACATTAAATTCTCCCTCACAATCATCATCAGAGGAACAGCTAGTCACGCAACCGCCATCAACGCAACTGGCTTGCTGGCAGTTACTAGCCGGGCAGTTGTCTACGCAGTTTGAATCTTTAGGGCACGCCTCTATACAAGTTAAATCACCTTGAGCGCATTGAATATATACACAATCAGAATCCTGGGGACAAGCATCAATACAGCCCTGATCTGGGGGGCAATCTCTCAGACATTCCTCATCATTTCGGCAGCCATCTACGCACTCGCGAAGAGCGCCCCCTTTATCTGTTATCCCCCTAAAGGGGTAATCCGTACAGATCGTTCCAGCTTCACAATCGTTTGTTGTTACACACCAGACGGGTGATGTGCAAGGCGTTAGGCAATGGCAGTCTATGCAAAAACTATCAGCCTTCGCATCACCAGTGGAATTAGATTGCCCCGGTATGCATTCTTCATCTGAAGTACAGCCGTCAGTACAATAGCCTATAGATTTATCACATACCTCACAATCTCCGCAATCACTATCAATCTGGCATGTTCTTCGGCATGCCTGATCTACACAATAGTAACTACTATTTTCACTTGGTGGACAAGGGCATTCTGAATCATACTGACAAGGCCGCTTAGGGTCTCGTGGGACACATTGATTGTTTTCACACCACGAACATTTATCACAGTCAAACCATGAATAGCAGAAATTAGCATCTTGGCATTGAACACCAGCAGCACAATTTGAGGGCAACCATTCCTTACTCTCTGCTGTGTCTGGATGATCAGCCCAGGATTCTTCCTTAGAATCACCTGCAGCTAGATTAGCCCCAGCCTGAACTGATGCTTTGCCTGCATCCTTATAATATCCTCGACCACTCGGCCCCGTCCCAATCATTGAGGCCTCACCATCGCTAACGCTCTGATGTCGGACTAGCTGGGCTTCTGAAGATTTATCGGCAAAAAGTTGCGCGTCAATGACGCGAATTTCTTCCTGCGTTTTCAGGATTGAGGAAAGAAGATCCGCTTCCGAGGCCATTAGCCACGGACCTCTAGCCACCTCGTTGTATCATCATTGCCCACATATAATTTGCACGTCCCATTAGATGTTTTTACCGCAACGAGCTGCCCTGGAAAAGACGGTACGTTCCCTGGTGGCTGAGCTGAGATTGGGCTTCTAGACCTAAAAGGTATTGCAGTATCTATAGCAAAGGCATGCGCCGTAGTATTAGCAATTGACGGATTTGTTATAGCCACAGCAATCAAATAGCTGGCTTAGCATTCCACAGAACCCATATTTTCCTATTGCCAATCCACAAAATTTCCAGAAGGTGTTCTTCTTAAATTGACTGATGAGTATTTCTTTATACAACTACTAGACAAAACCTCGCAATAATAAATAATACCCTCATACAAAACCTGGCCCTCACCATTATCTGAAAATCCTAGCCATTGTCCGGTTACATCAACGCGGTCTTGTTTCAATCTCTCCACTTCCCTATACGCCATGAGCATCTCTGCTCTATTGGCAATCCTCAAGATATCAATATCGTCGAGTAAGTCCGCCAACTCTAACCAGCAACAAAAACACCGTAGACTGTGACATCAAAAAAATATATAGCGGTCTGCCCATCACTTAAAGCAGTGCGTTTTGCGAGCTTGGCGACAGATTCAATCTCAGTACCGCCAGGGCTGATCAAAACAACATGAGAGAATCTAATCACCTCAGATGGTGTTCCATCATGAACAAATTGTGCTGCCTTTCTTGATAGCGCAATTTTACCATCTTCAAATATTCCCTCGTCGGTCGGGACAAAGCCTATAGTTTGGCGTGCATATCCCCCAGTCCCGGCGGCTACTTCCCCCGCTAATACTGTACTATAAGAATCATCAGCGTCAAATGTCGTGCCTGGACTATCAACCAAAGCCACCTCATAATTATTCCCGATATAAGCGGCATTGGTTATTCTGCTTAAAGCATCAGCCGATATAGTCGCAGCGGTTGCCATTACTTAATCCTATCCAGTCACATTAATAGTGCCGCCCATTGATGCTGTGCCTACTGCATAATAATACAAGGTATTAGGAGCCCCAGAATCAACCTCAATCTGAAAGAATCTGGACGTTGCAGCGGCAAAATTGCTAAGGTAATTTGTCCTATTGACCTCAACATTGTTTATCCAATAGCTAACACCAGTCGAATATGCAGAGCCAGCGTTGTTCTCCCCATCCGATGTCTCTGAGAGTGTTAATACGTCTGCTGAGTTACTTGCGTTAGATTGATCAAAACGATAAATACTCCCGCGGGTGAATGCTAGCGTGTCTTGAGCTACTCCGTCTATATAAAAGACAGCCATGATTAAGATTTGATCGTCGGCTCTAGCTTTCCGAATCGGGTGACCCCGAATTATGTCCCAATCGTCACGGTGAACGTCGTGTCAGGAATAGCCACCCCAACCGTAACGTCTAATCTTGTCCCAGTTAGAACCTCAACGGTCTGAGTCGGGAGGGTTGGCCCAACAGCTACGGCGAATGTTTTAGCTTCTGATGTGACAACAAAGGTCTTGTCTGCGGGTTTTGCGTTAGTGGTGATGTCAAAAATTTCAGTCGGCGGGTCAGCCGAAACTGTGACATCAAAAGGAGCCTCAAAAATATCAATGATTAGATTATTGACAACCTTAACTGCATAACGTTTGCCATAGATAGTTGGCCCTCTTGTGATTTGATATGTTTCGGTTGGGGCAGCAGGCTGCAGAGCGCCTTCGCCGCCAACGCTAACCCCATACTCTTGATCTGGTGTCGGGGCAGGGGGTAATCCCGTTGTTATTACATAAACACGATTAGCAATTGCGACTCCAGTCGTGACAACAAATGGGTCATTTGTAATCCTGATATCAAAGGTCTTCGCCGGAGACGTTGCCTCTCTTGTTACTGTATAGATTTCATCAGCAGCACTCGGCCCCACAACAGCGTTAAAAATCTGATCGGGTGTCTGAGCACCACGTATTACGGTAAACTCTTGGTCAGCCTTAAGAACTTGTAGTACCGTAATTACTTCGATACCAAATATCTTACCAGCGGGTTTTGCTGATACAGCAATATCAAATAACTGATCAGGAATTTTTGCCTGAACTAGGATCTGATATGTATTGTTAGGCGGGAGTGGTCCAGTAGTCACCAGATATTCATCATCTACCCCAGGCTCTACAAGAGGATCAAACAAATCAGGATCGATAACTTCCTCGCCTGTCTCAAGGATTAAGCCATCACCGGACAATAACCCCCCAGTCACGTCAAGGCCTAATAATTCAGATTCCTTGGAGAGCTTCTGCCCCTCTATGTTTATCCCGACATTAAAGAAACCAAGCGTTTCAACAGGCTGATCATGAGTCTCGATAATTCCAAACCCATCATCACCATTACCAGTAGAGAAAATAGCCCCAATGCCAACCTTGATCTCTATAACCTCAGTTGCATCAACGCCACCTCTTCCGGTATCTATATTTGTTTCTGTAGTATTGTCTATAGATGGCGCGACAAAAACGCCCGTTGTGTTATTCCCAAGCGTTACATCAGCATTACTCTTGCCAATAAAAATTCCATCAGTTGAAAATAACCCAGATTTATCATTCACACCCCAAGAGCAGGCATTCATTCGTAGCTTAATTAGAACCCCTTCTGTAGGATCATAAAAACTAAATGGCATCCCTGGAAAATAGTTAAATATTTCGGAGCGCATTGTTTCCGCAATTCTGATACCCGCAGCGTCTCCCTCTAGCGCCCAGCGCATATTGGAAGCATAAGCTACAGCCATTGATCTGGCTTCACTTTGGGTTTGTGAAGTTACCACAAAGGGCACTGTATAATTTTGTAAGATTGACCCTGCTGATGTTGGGGTATATTTATAACTATTATCTATAACTGTATCGCTCTTGGTGTTAACTGGGACACCTCCTGGATTGCGTGGGGTCTGGTCAGGGTTAACTAATCCACCTCTTGAGGTTCTTACCTCTGTAGTTTTTACCCCATTTTCATATGCACCTATCTCCAGTAATTCTCGATCCCCGCCCTTAGAATAAATGCCGGTCTGTCCACAGGTCGCTGTAGATGTAATAGTTTCTCTTGTCTCTACTGTCCTATCGTCAAAATACTCCCAACTGGTAATTGAAACTTGGGAGAGAAATAATCCATCAGGGATTTCAGTTAAGAAACCTCGCATTACTTGCGTTGCTGGTTGAGTGGGTGAAGTCGCTGCATTTGTCGGCGTATTCCCGCTGGCCCTCCAATCCTGCTGAGTCATTGCATTTAATAGATGCCTGAAATGATATTCATGAGTTCTAACAACCTCACCGGCTGAGCCGTACTCGTATGTTTTTTCTCTTCTATCCTGAACAATATTTTCTAACCCTCTTGGGTTAACGGCCTCTTTAGCTGCATCCCCAGAAGCCCTTGCCACTTCCCAGCTATAACGTTCAGCATAATAAGAACCATTTAATTCAACGGCTGGGCCTTCGGTTATGGAAACCTCCGAGCTTGTTGACCCCCCCGTTGCCCCGTAATGTCTCTGATTCCTGTTGGTTTTGGTGACGCCAAATGTCCGCTTCGCGTCCTGCTGTATAAAATCAGCACACTGCTGATTACCATCTGGCGTAGGTTGGCAAATTTCAACCTTGCCATAAATATTGGCTGGGTGTTCTAAGAAATAATTACTCTCTGTGGTGTCTTGATCAATTGGATTCCCAGAACTGTCTTTATCGCCCTCATCTTTGCCACTGTCTTCTACCCATGAGAATGTAATTACAATCTTGTCTGGTACTGGATTGCCAACCCCTAACGGGCTAGCTGACAAGGCCGTCTGATCGCGAATACTTAACCATTGCGCCTCATCTTTAATAGAGGCTTGACCGTCATTACCAAAAAAGTTTCTTTTCTGAATAACACCATCTTTATCTACATAAATAAACTGATTCTCAGCTTGAAGGGCTGACGATAACTCGCTAAATCCCGCACCCTTTGGCAACTCAAAACTAGTATGGTTCTTTATATTTTCAATGTTATCCGTCATTGCATAAAGTGTTAGTAAGCACCCCACTTCAAGAGTCACTGATCTTTCTTCAGTGTTGTAACCACTATCTAATACTAATAAAGTCCCGCGAGGATGACGCTTAACAGAGCCATCTATTTCTAGGTCTAGTCGAACGGGGACACCACGGGCAAATTTTTCTTTAGTGTAATCCTGAAGGCTCGGAGTTCCACGGCCCTCCCTAAGCACCACCGAGCCAACTGTTGAAACAATCCCACCCATTACTATTGAGCTATCGCTAACTTGATAGCTAACTAACGTAGATGATAGGTCTACATTATTAACTTTAAGAATAGCTTTAACTGCTGAATTATTAACCCACCCCATTTGATTAAACCTCCGTCAGTCCTATGGAGGCCGGGAACCAGAATGGGCCAGTGCCGGGGCCTGGGCGTTCTGGCGGGGCCTCGATGATTGCCTGAGCAGTCAGTGGCGCTGCTATTGAGTGCGGGAAGGTTTCATCGCTTACTTCAATCACAGCCACAGAACCTGAGGCCTCCTCGGCTCTATATTCCTCCCATAAATCAAGAAGTATTCTTATATCATTCTCCTTAAGCCATCCCACAATTGTCCACATCCTCAACACTCCCTGACTACTCCCAGAAACCAACGGTGTGCCTGTTGCGGAATAGGTGAGGCTAGTATCATCTATATAATTAAGAGACGTACTATTTGAGAGCTTCTCAAAGCGGACTGTATATGTTACAGGGGTAGCCGCTGTAGTTGTATAAGCTATTTCGATGCCAGGGACTGCCACAACTCAGAGAGACATCAATGTCTGCTTAGGCTTCCGCTATCGGCGGCGCAGCCTCAGTCTGGCCATCTCCATCGTCATTCTTGAGGCGTCTTTACTAGGAGTGGATGACGTTATCTGGATGTTATTCGTCTGATTCATCCCTGAGCTATCTAATTTTTTAATAGCTCGCAATAGCTGACGTGAAGCGCCATCCCCTAGCTCTGTAGTTGTTGAGCTGTTGCTAATAGATGATGAATTAACCTGCCGGATAGCCGCATTCACGCTCAGGGCCTGGGCGTTATCTCTTACTGACTGAGCTAAACCTGCAGGTACGACCGTACCGCTAGTGGGCGCTGTCCATTGTGCATTGCTAGGTGCTGTGATTTCACTGAGGCGGCCTGAATTAGAGAGAAACATCTCACGCCCTAATTCATTGACCGTATATTGCTGGCCCCCCTCAACTGGGCCCCCGCTCCACATCTTGGTCCTAGTCTTACTAGCAGCCGTTGCAGCCCGCTCTAATGCCTTGGCCAATGTTATAGCCCGGCCTGCTGCACTCCTGAGGTAGCCAGGAACGTGAGATAAATATCTAGAAGTATTTTTAGAATACTTGGTGGCATCCGATAACTCCTTAGATATTTTGGACTTAGCTATATCACCTGCCGAATCTGCAATTGTTTCCATACTATTTTGAAAATCTGAGACATCCAAATTATTCAAGGAATCTTGTAATTCCGTAATCGGTTGAACTATTCCCTGTTCAATTTTTTCTGCTAATTCATCAGCCGGGAACTCAGAAGCAAGGGTGGCAAATTCATCAATTGCTTGATCTATTGCTACACTAAATGACTCACTAAATGCCTCAACACCGGAGCCAGTCCCGTCTGCAACGGCTTGTTCTATTTTGTCAGCAATAGTAGAGCTGAAGTCACCAATTGCAGCCTCCCCATTTAAAAGCCCCTCAGAGAAACCAGAGGCAACAGCATTAGCAAGGGGCCGTTCCATATCCTCTACTGCGTTTTTAATTTCATGTGTGACAATTTTTGCGCCTTCCTCAGCACCTTTTTTGGCACCCCTGCGGATATTCCCACCCAAGTCCTCCCCGGCCTTGCTCTGCTCTAAAACTTCTCCTAAGGCCTGAACCCCAATATCCCCGCCCTCCTCAATAGCTGCAGTCAGGCGTTCGCGTACAGCGCTCTTAGGGATTTTATCTGGCAATCCATCCATATATGAATTAAATGCCCTGACACCTTCGACCGTGCCCGTGTCAAATGTGGACCGAATCAATTCGACCAATTCCTCTCTCGGGATTCTCTTCATCCCCTGCATTAATTCATTGGCCTTGGCCACACCAGCCCTGGTTCCCTCTTCTATCGGGGCGCTAATATCATTCTGGATAGCAACTATTTGATCATTTGGGAATCCCATTTCTTGCATCTCTTGCTGCCAACTATCTACACCATCACTAGCCCCTCTCCTGAGTGTGTCGTCAAGTTTGTCAACCATCGCCTCAGCGGCTGCATCATCGATACCTAACTCACGGAACTGTTGCTTTAATCCTTCAAACGTAACCTTATCATTAACAGCACTTATATTGGCTGCGATTTGATCGGATATTTCATTAACTTCATTCGGTAACTGTTGAAGATTTTCACCGATGCCTGATAACTCACGGCTGGCCTCAGTGATTTTCCCCTTCATTGCTTCGTATCCGGCATTGACACCCTCAATAGTCCGACGTTGTCCACTAATCGCCATATTGATCCCATTGGTTTCCGCTTTTGTTGCTATTTGATTCTTTGTGGTTTCGTTTTGCACCTGAGCAATACCAAGCTGCAAATTCTTTTGTGTATCAAGAATATTTGTATTTGCGTTTAGTAAAGTACCAATATTTTGCAAGGCTACTAACTCACGTTCTGAGGCCCCAGCAGCTTTTGCTTTTTCTATGTTTATCATGTTTTCCTGTATTGCTATCTCATTTTTAATCTGTGCTAATTGATGTGCCATTTCTATTTCAGCTCTTTTGATATCAAGAGTCGCATTAGCCATCTTCAATTCAAACTGAAGAGAGTCAGCCATAATTCTCTTTTTCTCAGCCGCCGCCTCTGCCTCTGCCTTTCTCTTCATATTCTGGAATCTAATTTCTTCCTCCTTACGTTTGGCGTTATAGTCTCTTTCGATTGCTTTCTTGGCAGATGCATTGTCCCCAGCGGCACGTAATGCTGCTGCTTTCTGCACATCAAGTGAACTTAGCGCAGCGTTTTTCTCGTCACCAATAGCTCTTAATCTAGCGTCCTTGACTCTATCAACCTGAGCCATATCATAACTAGTAATTGAATCAGCCAAACTCTTGAATGCGCTGACACTCGAAGTGGCAAGCCCATTTAAGGTACTTACCATTGAGCCTAGTTGTTCATAGCCTGACGCAATCGCCTGGACCTCTTCCATATATTTACCCATCCTCGCGTCAATTGCCGCCAATACCTCTGCAGTTAATTGCTTCTCTAACTCAGCTCTCTCCTCTAATTCTTTTTCAAGAGCTTCGGTTGTCTGCGCTTGCATGTTGCTTGCTTTCTCATATAGGTTGCCCTCATCATCAACCTGTTGGCCCAAGCCAGCTATATATATATTCATTGCATCTATTTTAGAATTAGATGCTTGTAGATGCATTGCAGTATTCGATGCTAGCGCCTCCTCCTCTAGTTTCAAACCTTTGCGGACTGCTACCGTATTTTTCAGAATTCCAGCCTGTACTTTTGTATCCATCTTTTGCTGCTGATCTTGATAAGCCCTCGTCAATGTCCCTATAGTTTCGACATAAGCGACTGTCTCACCTTTCAAGGCTTTCACCCTCTTCTCCTCATCGCCATACTTCTCAACCTTTGCCTGAATGACGGGCAATTGCCCTTCGAGTTTTTTCTTTTCTTCAGCTAATGTTTTCAACCGTTGTACGGTTATCCAATCTCTCTTCTTAGTAGAATTTATTTCCTTCTCAATCCATGCGATACGGCCCTTTATTGCATCCCTTTGTTGGTAGGCAATGTCAGCATTCTTACTTGCAAGACTTATATATTTATCACTGGTTTCGCTTAAGCCCTCCATCGCCTTTTCATTCTCACCAATAATCTTATCACCTCTCCTAAACTCATTAAGCATATCTCTAGTTGAAGCTCTTACGGCATGTGAAGCTGCTATAGCTTTTATTGCTGACGTGTCAAATGGATTGAACAACCTATTACCCATTTGCCATAAATCTTCTTGTGCCTTAAATGTATCTTTTGCTCCATCCTCGACTTCATTTAGCCCGTCCCTAGCTTTTTTGGATCCCTCTTCTAATGTATCCATAGACGCTGCTAGTTTTTCATTAGCGGCAAAAGCCTCTTTCCCAGATTCTGTATAGGCATCCATCCCGTCCTTAATAGTAAAAAATACCGCCGTCAATACTGCTACTGCCGCTGCAACGGCTGCAATTAGAGGTAGTAGCGGGGCCAAGGCAACCCATAACGTGCCGATTCCTGCTGCAGCCCCTACCGATGTAGTCCCTAATACAACGTTCCCCGTTGACGCGACTCCAGTCGCAGTACCAAATAGGGCTAGTTGCGTAGTGCTGCCTGCTGTCGCTGCTGTCATGGCCGCAAATGCTGCTACAACCGCACTCTTGATTGCCCCTGCAAGGCCAAGGGCATTGTTTGCTGCGAAGGCCGCGTTAAATGCATGCAAGCCTACAGTAGCAATCTGAACTGCTTTCACTAAGTTCGATCCTAGTGAAAGCGCAAAAAGCTTTATTGCTGACGCTGCGTTAGTAATGTTCGATACGATATTCGCCGTGTTGAAGGCCTTCAAGGCCGTCACTATGTTCTGTATATTTGTTATAATACCGGCGGCAAATGTTGTAACCATTTCGGTCTTTAGAATGGTCATGGCAATCGCTACTATGCCAATAGTAGCCCCCAGTAATGCAAGCCCAACCATAATATCTTTTATGGGGCTAGGTATTGCACGGAATACATCAAATACCAATTTGAGCACTCTCAATAATGGCTCAAAACCTATCGCCACAATTGAACCGATGTGAGCTAATGCCGCGCTCATTGCAGAGTTCAGTTCCTTAGTAGCACCGTCTAAGCCAGCCATAGCCTTGGCCTGAGCCTCTGCAGCCGAGCCCATTCGACCGCCCATTGTCTCGGCTAATTTGTCTAGTTCTGCATCTGTCTGGCCAATCAATGAAGTCAACGCAGGCAGTCCATCCGCCCCCGCCAAAACTTTTGATATTAATTTCCTTTCGCCGGGATCTATATTCAACATCCCATCACGCACCTTCCTAAGGAGTTCATTCATAGGGAGCAATTCACCATTGGTCTGTGTTATGTCAACCCCAAGCGTCGACAATGCGTTGCTCATGCGCTTGGAACCGCGGGACAATTTAGTAAATTCCTCGCCAGCTCCGGCTGATGCAATACCTAAATTAGTTAGTAAGGTTCTTAAGGCAGTACCAGCCTGACTGGACTTGATTCCATTATTAGCCAGAACCATCAATGCTTGAGAAACATCCTGTAAGGATTGGCCACTTGCCGTAGCAACTGGGCCCACATATTTTAAAGCTTCGCCCATGTCTCGGACGGTTTGGTTACTACTATTTGCTGCAGTTACTAACGTATCAATGATATCCGTAGCCTGATCAGCAGCTAGGCTGAACTGCCCAAGAGCAGCAACAACAATGTTAGCCATATCCGCGTAAGCCGTGCCTGTGGCCTCTGCTCCAACAACAATCGGCTTAAGGGTTTCTCCTATCTCATCCAGGCTTAAGCCCGCCCTGGCGAGGCTCTGGGCCACTTCAGCAACCTCTAAAGATGTGGCCGCCGTACTAGCACCAACATCCATGATCGTATTCATTAATGCGCCGAATTTATTTGATGCTTCTCCAGCGATACCCAACGTCAGCCGAATAGAACCGTCGAGCTTCGTAAACTCTGCAACAGCTAGAGGGATAACATTGGCAAGCTCCTTAATAGGTGCAAGGATGGCGTTACCAATTGCCATGCCGATCCCCGTGGGGATCCCTTGCATCATC
>Ga0208128_1000540_pt1 | contig 15247 bp, 8 predicted proteins | sample ETNtaG_35_FD_185758 | JGI IMG/M metagenome (GOLD analysis project Ga0208128, IMG submission 185758) | Marine microbial and viral communities from oxygen minimum zone, Eastern Pacific Ocean - ETNP201306PF51B (SPAdes) (version 2) | ecosystem: Environmental > Aquatic > Marine > Oceanic ... | reverse complement strand
TAAGTTGATGTCCAACAATTATGAAGAAAAGAGTGAGGGCGTACAAGCCCGAGGATCTTTTTTTTTAATTTCTTACATTTAATCCCGAATTCAGGTTAAGTACTTTATTGGTCCTTTAACCTCTCCGTTTCGTTTGTCAATTCAACTATTTTGGCCTTAATTCGATCCAATTTGTGTTCGAGTTCAGGCCGATACTGAGCCATGTTGATAAACTTTTTATAAAATATGAGGCTGGCACTGGTCTTCCCTAATTGTAGGTAGACATCACCTAAACTGGCATAAACATCGACCAGGTCTGGCTTTTAATCGGCTAGCCAATTGGTAGGCGGCTAACGCACGGGTGACGTTACTAGCTCGATTGGTCTGAACCAAGATAATAGTAGGTTGTCGGGTTGTTTGGGTTGAGATTATTGGCAACCTCCAAATGCTTCAAAGCCTGGTGAGGTAACTTTTGTTGATGTGCAATTAGCCCCAAATACTTGTGAGCATTACCGTGTTTCGGATAATATCGAATAATCTGCTGAAAGATTTTCTTCGCTTCATTCTGATAGCCAAAGTGATCGATGACGAAAGACTAAACAGAACAGCCACATTCGACGCCAAACGGTCTTGAAGCAATCTTGACAGAGGTCAAAAACACTTGATATACTCATTGGTCGCGTGACTTTACCATCTCTTTTTGGACTGGTCAAGTCACGCAGTTGGGGTGCGGTAAGTAGGTAGGCGCAAGTTGGTAAGGGCATGAATCCTAATAAACAGTGAATTTTAAAGTTATGAAGCGGACGATTGAAACCATCCAGAGCATGAAACCGGCAGGAGAAAAAGTTGTGGCTTTAACCGCCTACGACTATCCGACTACCCGGATTCTGAATCAGGCCGAAGTGGACATTATCCTCGTCGGCGATACATTGGGGATGGTCGTTCTCGGCTACGAATCGACAACTTCGGTAACAATGGACGATATTGTTCACCACACACGAGCAGTTGCTCGTGGTAACCGAACTTGCTTATTGGTAGCAGACCTGCCTTATCGCTCTTATACCTCTATTGATCTAGCAATCGCAAATGCGCAACGATTATTTGAGGCTGGAGCGGAAGCGGTTAAGCTTGAAGGCTGCCATCCAGAAATCACACAAGCCTTAGTTGAACACAACCTGCCGGTAATGGGGCATATTGGATTATTGCCACAGACCACAGATAGGTTTCGCGTCCACGGCCGACGCACCAAGGAGGCACAGGAGATTTTTGACCAAGCCGGAAGGCTGGAAAAGGCCGGCTGTTTCGCCTTGGTTTTGGAGGCAATAACTCGGCCATTAGCCACTGAAATTACGAATTTACTGGCGATTCCAACTATCGGTATCGGTGCTGGTGTTGACTGTGACGGACAGATCCTGGTCTTACACGACATGCTAGGTCTCTTCGATCGCTTTACGCCGACCTTTGTTAAGCGCTATGCTGATCTGGGCAAAGTTATCTCACGTGCGGCTACCACCTACCGGCTAGAGGTTCAACAAGGGCTTTTCCCACATCCAGATCATACCTACAAATAACCAAATTAACAATTTAAGATAAAAGGCGGATGGTAACTAAAGTGCCGCTTCGCCATCGAGGCTGCTTTATTAATGAAGTGAGCACATCCGTTAGCAAGGGAAATCAGATGTTCAAAATTGGTGTTATTGGTGACGAAGTTTCACAGGACTTTCAAACAGTTGTTAACCTCTCGACAGAATTTAACCTCGATTCAATTGAGGTTCGTTCTGTTTGGGATAAACCGCCTCAAGAATTGACGTCCAAAGATATTGAGGAGATGAAGCGAATTTTGGAGGGAACAGACCTGCAGATCATCGGTGTGGCTTCCCCCTTTTTCAAGTGTGATATCGACGATATGGAGGCGCGAAAAGAGCATCTACAGATCCTGAAAGACTGTATTCGACTCGCACACCAATTCGATGCCACGATTATCCGAACTTTCGCTTTCTGGAAATTCGACAATGTTGAGGATCGGTGGGATGAAATTGTTGCGGCCTACGATGAACCGGTTCAAATGGCTGAAGGTGAAGGCGTGATTTTAGGGATGGAAAATGAATATTCAACTTCACTGGCAACAGCCCTATTAACGGAACGGTTTATTCGACAGATCGATAGCCAGAGCGTTCGTGCCATCTGGGATCCAGCCAATGAAGCCCATGCGGAGGACGATGGAGAGACGCCATACCCGGATGCTTACAACCGCCTCAAGCCGCTGATGGTACACGCTCACTTAAAGGATGCAGACCGAAATCCAGAGAGCGGAGAAATGGAGTCGGTGCCTGTTGGCGATGGTCAAATAGATTGGCCGGGACAGCTGCAATCTTTCATCGACGACGGGTATGATGGGCACTTGACACTGGAGACCCACTGGCGACCTACCCTTAAGTTAGCAGATGATATTGTTCATACTCCAGGTGGTAGCGAATTCTCTCAGGCAGGTGAACAAGCCTCGCGTATATGCTTTGAAAATCTGTTTCGGATTATCGAGAATCTAAATCGATAGAGAGGCCAGAAAACTCGGTCGTCAACAACCAACTTTTAATTTTCACTCGATAGCGGAGCGGCCTCGATAGCGAAGTGGCCCCGATAGAGTTAGCAGGCAAAAGTTGAACTAGCCCAATCTTGAAACATTGATCTATGTCACGAGATGCAAAGTCAGGATTAGCAGAGACAGCAAATACAGACTTCATCGAAATCCGTAGTGCCGGTGAGCATAACCTGCGAAACGTAGATCTCTGCCTACCCAAGAATCAACTGATCGTCTTTACGGGTGTAAGTGGATCCGGTAAATCTTCGTTAGCGTTTGACACGATTTACGCCGAAGGTCAACGTCGCTATATCGAGTCGCTCTCGTCCTACGCGCGTCAGTTTTTGGGGCAAATCGAAAAACCACGGGTCGATTCTATCGCAGGCCTTTCGCCTGCTATCTCCATCGATCAAAAATCGGTCAGTAATAATCCTCGTTCGACAGTTGCCACCATCACCGATATTTATGACTATCTGCGGGTGCTGTATACCAACGTTGGCGAGTTCCATTGTCTTGAGTGCAGGCAGCCACTGGGTGCGCAAACTGCCGACCAAATCATCAACCAGATCCTGACATTGCCGGATAAAACCCGTTTTCTAATTTTGGCCCCCATCGTTCGAAGTCGACGTGGTCGACATAAGCGAGAACTCGACGATGCCTTACGATTGGGGTATACCCGTGCTAGAATTGATGGGCAGATTTTTCAGTTAGTCGACGATATCCCACTTGACACACGCCAGCGACACAACATCGAAATCGTGATTGACCGCTTGATTCAGAAGCCTGGAATCCGACCACGGTTAGCGGATGCTGTCGAAACGGCCCTACGAATGGGAGAAGGGAACCTGATTCTTAGTGTAGTTGGTGATAGCAATCAGGCTGAACATGCAGAGGATCAGTTTTTAAGTAGAAACTTGACCTGCGGTAGCTGCCAAATCAGTTTTAAGCCACCAACACCTAGTGATTTCTCTTTTAATAGCCCCTCCGGCATGTGTACGGTCTGTCGTGGATTGGGAACGGTTGAAATGGTGGTGCCCGACCGGATTGTCCCGGATGAATCACTCTCCATTGCTGACGGTGCGGTGTTACCTTGGGGTAAGCTGGAAGATCGGCGAACCCTATTCATCGCTCATAGCTTAACCGACTATTATCAGTTTAGTTTGGAACAACCCTGGTGCGAATTAGATTCATTGCATCAGCAAATTGTTCTGGAGGGGACCCAAGGGGAGCAGATCCCGATGATCTACCGTTGGTATAGAAACCGGCGGCATAAAAGGCGACGGGCTTACGATGGAGTTCTGGCAGACCTGATGACCGAATTCGCTTATGCCCAGGAGACCCAGGACACTAAATGGCTGAAGTCGGCAAAGCATTACTTAGCGCCACAAATCTGTCCGGAGTGTGACGGAAAGCGTATCAAAAAGTCGGTGCAGGCGGTGACCATTCAAAATCAATCTATCATTGATCTCACCGAGATGACGATCGACGATTGCCTCCAATTTTTTGAAAGTCTGATTTTACCTAAACGAGACCAGTTGATTGCCAGAGAACTACTGAAAGAGGTTCGAGGTCGCCTCAAGTTTTTAACCAATGTCGGACTGGGTTATTTATCCCTTAACCGAACGGCACCAACGCTATCAGGCGGAGAGTCGCAACGGATTCGGTTGGCCTCGCAGATTGGGGCCGGTTTGCAGAACGTCATCTACGTTTTGGATGAACCTAGTATCGGCCTGCACACACGTGACAATAAACACCTGCTAACTACCTTGAAGCATCTACGGGATCAAGGCAATACGGTGATTGTGGTAGAGCATGATGAAGAAACAATGTGGTCTGCAGATCTGCTGGTCGATTTCGGGCCTGGGGCTGGTGTCAATGGTGGCCAAGTCGTGTCGGTTGGCACTCCTGGTCAGGTGGCAGAGAAGGCTGACTCGCTGACAGCCAAATATTTGCGAAAAGAGCTCGAAATCGCGATTCCCAAAGCCCGTCGAGAAGCTAAACTCACTGATCAAGGCGATCCACTTTATCTCGAAATTCGAGGGGCCAAACACAATAATCTAAAAAATGTCGATGTCCAAATCCCTGTCGGTGTATTCACCTGTATAACAGGGGTTAGTGGATCTGGAAAAAGCTCATTAATAAACGATATTTTGCACAAAGCTCTGGATCGAGATTTAATGCGAGCCGGGACCACGCCTGGCGAGTATCAGGAAATTCGTGCTGTAGCCGGTGACCAGGTTGTTGACGATTTACGTCAGGTGATCGATAAAGTCATTGCTATCGATCAATCTCCGATTGGGCGAATTCCCCGTTCTAATCCCGCCACTTATACCAAACTCTTTGACCAGATCCGCAACTTTTATACCGAACTGCCCGAATCTAAGGTTCGGGGATATAAGCCTGGACGTTTCAGTTTCAACGTCAAAGAGGGGCGTTGCGAAGCCTGTGAAGGCAATGGAGCCAATAAGATCGAAATGCAGCTTTTGGCAGATGTTTGGGTAACCTGCAACGTCTGCAGTGGGTCTCGATATAATCAAGAAACTCTATCGGTAAAATATAAAGGTAAGTCGATAGCTGATATTTTGAACATGGACGTACAGGAGGCACTCCACCACTTCAGTGCAATCCCCAAAGTGGCTAAAATTCTGCGAACCTTAAAAGATGTAGGGATGGAATACATGAAAGTTGGGCAACCATCGCCGACCCTGTCGGGAGGAGAAGCCCAACGAATTAAGCTAGCAAGAGAACTCTCTAAGCGGAGTACGGGTAAAACGCTGTACGTTTTAGATGAACCTACAACGGGTTTGCACTTTGACGATGTAAAAAAACTGTTGCGCTCATTGCATCGATTTGTCAATTCTGGTAATACCGTGGTGGTAATCGAACACAATTTGGAAGTAATAAAAACGGCGGACTATATTGTAGATCTGGGGCCTGAAGGCGGCGAGGCCGGCGGTCAGATTATCGCCGTTGGGACACCTGAAACCGCAGCGCAGGCTGAAACTTCATATACCGGACAGGCACTAAAAGCCGTACTTTCTAATAAAGAGGTCAAAAGTGCCCCATCGCAGCCAGTAGCCACTGAACAGGCACTCCAATCGCAGGTCGGCGTCTTCGGTGGGAACTTTGTGGCCAGAGGCCGGTCTAGGGAATTGTCACCTCCACCAACTCGGCTTCCAGCCACACAACCATCAACGATTAGTGTTTTTGGCGCCAGTGAACATAACTTGAAAGGGTTGACCGTAGAAATCCCGCATGGAAAACTAACGACCTTAACCGGGGTGAGCGGGTCTGGTAAATCGTCGCTGGCACTGGATACTATTTATGCTGAAGGGCAACGGAGATATATCGAGTCTCTGTCGGCTTATGCACGTCAGTTTCTAGGACAAATGGAGAAACCGCAGGTGGATCGAATCGAGGGCTTATCTCCTGCCATTGCCATCGAGCGTAAGGATCAGAATAAAAATCCACGTTCAACAGTAGGTACTATTACGGAGATCTACGACTATCTTCGGGTACTGTACGCCAGAGTTGGGCAAGCTCATTGTCCGAACTGTGGTCAGTCGGTTCAAGCTCAGACTGTACAACAAATTGTAGCTGAAGTTCTCAACTTGCCGGACCGATCCCGGATCTATGTTTTGTCGCCCTTAGATCTGCAGATGCATTACGATGATGAACCGTTGGCCGAAATTCTGCAGCACCTGATTCGCGAGGGATATGCACGCGTTGAAGCCAATAAGCGGATCTATCCGCTTGATCAAGTGTCAACCCACCTAATTCCAAAACCTTCCTCACTAAACCTGGTCATAGACCGTTTGGTCATCTCCCAGGATAATTTGGAGGAAGGCCGGTTGGCAGAAGCAATTGAAGTTGCTTTGGCTAAAAGCGAAAGCGTGGTAGTAATTCGGATTGAGCCAAACCAGACAGAGAATAAGGCTGAGCCGATTTATCGGGCTTTCACCACTCAGTTTGCCTGCGTTCCTTGTGATGAGATCTTTCCAGAATTAACACCGCAACACTTCTCTTTTAACAGCCCAATGGGACAGTGTTCGACCTGTCAAGGGCTCGGCACACTCGGTAGAGATCCGACATCTTGTCCAGACTGTCAAGGTGCAAGACTTCAGCCTTTTCCACGTCGAGTAACCATACCAGCTCTTGACCCAACCCTCGGCTGTCGTCTTGGCGGAAGTGTGTCCTCGACCCAACCTATGGTTAGCCTGAATGGAGACGAGGATGGGGGTAATGAATTGACTTTAGCTGAAATTACGGACTTGTCAATTAGTGACGCCGCCCAATTTTTTCAACAGGTTAACCTAAGCGACTACCAATTGACGGTTGGGCAAGAACTGCTGAATGAGATCCAAAGCCGTCTTCAGTTTTTAGTCGATATCGGGTTACACTATTTGACTTTGAATAACATTGCACCAACTCTGTCAGGAGGTGAGTTACAACGAATCCAGTTAGCCAATCAACTCGGTAGTGGTTTGACAGGAGTAACTTATATTCTAGATGAGCCGACAATTGGCTTGCATCAGCGCGATAACCGGCGACTGGTCGATGCACTGAAAAAATTGAGGGATCTTGGGAACAGTGTATTGGTGGTAGAACACGATGCATGTACCATTTCCGAATCCGACCATCTGCTCGATTTTGGACCTGGAGCGGGGCAGTTTGGTGGACAAATTGTGGCCCAGGGCACACCAAACGAGGTTCGAGCTAATCCGGCCTCTTTGACAGGCCAGTATCTGTCTGGGGCCCTACTTGTCGACGCTCCAACTGAACGACGGCTAGCTTATGCAGGTGTAGGGGTAGATCAGGAACAAACATGTCCTCAATCCAACCTTTGGTTGGCCCGGTCAGGGATCTCCAGAATTGAGATTCTCGGTGCAAGTACCCATAACCTAAAAAATATCGATGTCACTATTCCAGTTGGAACAATAACCTGTGTGACAGGAGTTTCGGGATCTGGTAAAAGCTCACTGATAGAACATACCCTATTCCCGATTATCTCGGCCAATTTGAATCGAGCTACAATTCCTGCGACTACCCAAGCACAAGGGATTCGTGGACTAGAGCATGCTAATACTATCATTAACATTGATCAGAATCCGATTGGTGAAAGCCCCCGATCTAATTTGGCTACTTATACCGATTTGTTTACGAAAATCCGGGGCCTGTTTGCGGCTCAAGATGCATCTCAAAAGCGCGGATACAACGCACTTCGTTTCAGTTTTAACATGGCAATCGGTCAGTGTGAAGCCTGTCAAGGGCTCGGGTATAACCGGATAGAGATGTACTTCTTACCCGATGTATGGGTTAAGTGCGACACCTGTGACGGTACCGGCTACAACCGGGAAACGCTCGAAATTCGCTATCGAGGAAAGAACATCGCCGAAATTCTCCAGATGACAGTAGAGTCAGCAGCTGACTTTTTCCAGGATCAGACCAACATTTGCCAACCGCTACAGATGTTAAAGGATGTGGGCCTAGAGTATATGCAGTTGGGGCAACCTGGAACCACCCTATCAGGGGGCGAGGCACAACGGATTAAACTGGCTAGTGAACTGTCCCGTCGAGGGCGCGGTCATACCCTCTACTTAATGGACGAACCGACGACCGGGTTACATGCCGCCGATATCCACAAACTAATGAAAGTGATCAACCGCTTGGTTGACCAGGATAATACAGTGGTTATCATCGAACATAATTTGGACGTTATCAAATGTGCAGATTGGGTAATTGATCTGGGACCAGAAGGGGGTCATGAAGGTGGAGAACTGATTGCCTGTGGAACACCGGAACAGGTCGCCGAAGTCGAGGCGTCACACACTGGTCGATTTTTAAAACAGATTCTTGCAAACTAGCCGTTATTCGCGATCGATCTCTCCTGAAGGAAAAGGATATTGGTCTTTGTTGTGTATCTGCATTATTGCCTTTCCCATCACTATCTATCCTCAAAATATCGACCTAGATTTAGAGCCTAAAAAGACTATCATTAGTTGCATCAAGATTGTTGGAAACACAATCTTGAGCCAACGACAAATTAGGGATCTATTGGTAACTGGTGTCGATCAGGAGTACGATCCAGACCAACTCCTGATCGGTTTAGATCAGGTTCTCACTGCCTACCGACAAGAAGGCTACGGTTGGACACAGATCGCAGTAGATAGCGAGTCCTTGGCCAATCAGCAGATCATTCTCAAGCTTCAGGTCGAAGAGGTCAAAACAGTTCAATTAGGTCAAATTGAGATTGTCGGCAACCAACGATTTACCAAAACAGAACTGTTAGAAAAACTTGAACTGGATAGCACCCTAACGCAGTCTGGTTTACAAGACGGAATAGATCGGCTGTTGAAGACCTACAGCGACCACGGTTATCCCAAAGTCGAAATTAAACTGACTGCATTGGAATTCACCTCAAATCCTGCTAATCGAGCTAATCGTCGTTTGAGTTGTCGACTGGTAATTCGGGAGGGGCACCAGACAGAGATTGGTGTATTGCGGATTCACGGATTACAAAAGACGAAAGCGGATATCGTCCTGAGAGAACTACCGATCCAGACAGGTCAAGTATTCGATCAACGAAAGATCGACCAAGCAGTACACCGTCTGCGGAATTTGGGATATTTTTATCAAATCCAGCATCGGTTAGTAGACCGGGGTCAGATTGACTTTGAAGCTAATGTAGTAGAGGCGAAAACTGGCCGTTTAAGTGGCGTAATCGGTTATGCACCGACGACAGAAGCGGACCTTTCGTCGGATCGACCGCGCTTGACAGGCATGTTAGAAGCCTCAGAAAGCAATCTGTTCGGAACGGGACGAAAAATGAAACTTCTATGGAAGTCAGGCATCGCATCAATTTTTGAAGTCGGTTATGAAGAACCATGGATCTTTCAACAACCAATTTCTGTCGGTTTATCCTATGCCAAAATCAGTCGGTCTTCACCAGCCGGTTCTTCAACCTTTTACACTCCTGGATTCAACTCCCGCTTCTCGGCCACAGGCGACCGTCAACCGAACCCGCCCTTTTCTGACACCCCGATTGATGAAAGGAGAGCAGATCTATATTTGAAGACCCGGTTCCAACACTATTTTGAAAGTAGGTTGCAGGTCTCCTATAAACAGATTTTCACTCTGAATATGGATGGGTTTGACGCTCGGCGGCAGAAATATGCGCTGGTAGTTAGCCTGTCCAGAGATAGCCGTGACTTTTATCTATCGCCTACGCGAGGGCGACGAGAGCACCTTGCTTTTGAATGGTCAAGAGGAGACCTAAATCTCAACAAAGGATGGATCGACTTAGAACTGTTTTTTGCCTTGTGGGTAAAACAGGTATTAGCAATCGGCTTACACGGTGCAGCGGCTTGGGGGCGTGATCTGACAGATCTACAGGTTCTTCCAACAGAGCGTTTTTTTCTGGGTGGGGCCAATACGCTACGGGGCTACGAGGAGGATTGGTTTTCTGGGATTCGTCGACTGTACGCCAATATTGAGTATCGCTATCATTTGAGGAGTCGATCGCAGATCTTCGCCTTTTTGGATTTCGGATCAGTAGCTCAAAATAGCTGGCGTTTTGAGCCCATCAAAATTGGTTATGGCCTTGGTGTTCGGTTGGAATCGCAAAGCGGTATCCTTCGACTCGACTACGGAATCAACCCTGAGGGATCGTTTTCATCGGGGAAATTACATGTTAATTTGGGGACAACCTTCTAATTTTAGACCAAAAAACATCTTGCATTGGACTATGAGTTATGATATTCTTCCGTCTAGTTTGTACGGTTCGTGCTGTCCGTGTATTTGTAGCGGTGCGCATTATTAGGCGTCCAATGTTAGGCTAGCTAGCAGTCATATATTTTCTCTGTACTTATCTCAGTTTGAGGATCTAGGGCTGAGAGTATAAAGAGTGGGATATTTCTCCCGCTCTTTTGTTTTTTACAGGCAAATGTCTACAGAATCGCTAAAAACGTCAATCACCAATTTAATAGATCCGATTCTGAATGCAGAAGGCGCAGAATTAGTCGACGTGGAGTTAGAGAAACACCGTAATCATAAGACGTTGAGATTGTTAATTTATAAATCTGACGGTGTTTCTATAGAGGACTGCCGTCGTGTTACAAAGATGTTACAGCCGGTTCTGGCGGTTCATCAACTGTTGGCTGATGATTGGAGCCTTGAAGTCGCTTCCCCAGGATTGGATCGACCATTAAGGACCTTTGGTGATTTCCGTCGCAATTGCGGTCAACCGGTAACGGTCGACTATATCGATCACGGACAAAATCGCCATTTAGTAGGAATTGTTACGGGTGTTGCTAACGGGGTTGTATCGCTACAGTCGATTCCAAACAATAAAACCAATTCACCTAAGAATCATCAGGAACAGATAATCGACATTCAGATCGCAGATATCACCAAAGCTAAGATTGAGTTAATTTGGTAGCTAAAAACACGGTCTGCACAAAGATAATGATAGTGGGGATGAAACGATGAACGACTTAATCTCAACCGTTCGCCAAATGATGGGGCAAACTGAGTTGTCACAAGAAATCTTTATTGATGCCATTGAATCCGCTTTGATGCAAGCCGCACGCAGGCGATATGGCACTACCGATGGTATAAACATCGAAATCGATAGAGATCTCGGTGGAATCCGGTGTTTTGTTCCTAAAAAAGTCGTCGATATCATGAAAAGCTATGCCAAGGAAATCCCAATCGAGGAAGCAAGGCTAATTAAACCAGATGCGGTTATCGATGAAATTATCGAAGTTGAAGCAGATCTGAAAGACTTCGGGCGAATTGAGGCTGCTACTGCACGACAAATACTGGCACAGAAAATTAAGGACGCGGAAAAAGAGCAGGTTTTGCAAGAGTTCAATGATAGGGTAGGCGAACTGGTAACAGGTTATGTTCAGCATATTGAAAACCGGAACATCATCTTAGAACTGGACCGGACAGAAGGGGTCTTACCGTATAGCGACTTGGCCGAGTTTTCTTCTCATAGCCGACCTAACTATCGGCGAGGAGACGCGCTGAAGTGCTTGGTGACAAGCGTGGAGGACACACCACATGGGCTGGAAATCCAGCTTTCCAGAGCTGGTAATGGCCTGGTTGCCCAATTGTTCGAATTGGAGGTTCCGGAAGTCGAAGATGGTTTGGTCGAAATAAAGGCTATCGCCCGCGACCCGGGGGATCGTTCCAAAGTCGCTGTTCATTCCAACGAACCAGGAATAGATCCGGTAGGAACTTGTGTTGGGATCAGAGGATCACGGGTCCGTGCTATTGTCGAAGAATTGAAGGGTGAAAAAATTGAACTAATTGAATGGAATGCAGATCCTACTATCTTTGTTAAAAATTCGCTTCAGCCGGCTAAAATTGCCCGGGCAACTCTTAGCGAAACTGAAGACGGAGTCGTTAAGGTGGTGGTGCCGGACGATCAACTCTCTCTAGCAATCGGTAAACGGGGCCAAAATGTTCGCCTCTCAGCCCGTTTGACAATGCACAGAATCGATATCATTAGCGAAACAGAAGCCGTTAGCCAACTCAAAGCAGAGATGGCTGGTGTCTTTTCCAGCAAAGAAGCCAAAGATAAAAGTCGTCCTGCGGATGTATCTACTCTTGACGGATCTCCGGTGGTAAATGATATAACCGAAATCCATGGCATTGGCCCGAAAACGGCAGAGACCTTAACTACGGCGGGCTTTACTTCCATTGAAGCTCTTGCCGAGGCGGAAGTGGCAGATTTGGCCAACGTGCTCGGCGAAAATACAGCTCGACGAATTCACCAATCAGCACGAGCTTTACAACAGAACGTGGACGAACAAACTTCCCCTGATACTGAATAAGCCGAGGCTTCAGCAGGATGAATCGTCTAGCTCATACCGACCGCCTCGCAGTTGACTGCCAGGCACGTTCTCTTTCCCATGTACCGGTTCGAACCTGTTTGGGCTGCCGAAACAGGTTTCCTAAAAATCAGTTAATACGGTTAGCCATAGATTTGAACGGGGTCATTAATATCGATCTAGAAGGCAAGTATTTAGGAAGAGGGGCTTACACTTGTTCGTGTCTGAAGTGTGTCGAGCAAATTACAGGGGAAAATGACCAGAGCAGGCGCAAATCTGCCCAGATCCTGAGCAGGTCTCTGAGAAAACGAATTTCTGAGAAAGAGGTGGCAGAATTGAACGCTATATTATTGAAGCTACAGACCTAACAGAATGCAGGTGGAGCGGGGACATCCATCGCTGGCACCTGCGAGTCAGCCTTTAGTTGCACAAACTTATACATCTGCCACATTCGCGTGAGCCTTTTTGAATAGGAGGCATCAAAATGACAAACCAACAAACATCAAGTAAAAGCAAGAATATTCGTGTTTATGAACTGGCCAAGCAGCACGACCTAGCCAGTAAGGATTTTATTGAACAGTTAGCAAGCTACGGGATCGAAGTCAAAAGCCACATGAGTACGCTGGATCCGGAGACAGTGGATCTAATCAGGTCTGAGATTGAAGGCGGAGATATCAAGTCTGAGACCGGAACTGTCGCGGCCCCGGAACTGGCAGATATATCCGCTCAGCCGTCCGTAACTGAAGCTGAAATCACAGAGATCACAGTCGAAACTGAAACATCACCGGCGGAAGCGGTAACACCCAAGAAATCGAGGAGAAAGAAGAAATCGAAAAGTAAGGGGGAAGTCAGATCTGGCCTTTCGAAGACGCCTTCTCCCCAGAAAAGACCATCTAAACTAGAAGTTGCCGAGAACCCAGACGAAGGTGCTAGCGACATCTCTGAAATCGTTGAAGGTATTGCTGTTGGACAACTGGCAACGGCACTCAAAAAGAACTCAACAGAAGTAATTATGCAGTTGATGAAATTGGGAATCATGGCTAATATTAACCAAAAATTAGACTTTGAGACACTGGGGATGGTTAGCCAAATCTTTGATTTCACTCCTGTTCGACAACGCTCTTTAGAAGAAGAAGTTCTTACCGAGATAGCAGATGATCCTGTAGATTTGGTTGCCAGATCACCGGTAGTGACGATTATGGGGCATGTAGATCACGGTAAAACGTCTTTGCTGGATGCCATCCGTCAATCGAATGTCCTACAGACTGAAGCCGGTAGCATTACCCAACATATCGGTGCTTATCATGTTGAGCTAGAAGGTGGTAAGGTGGTTTTCTTGGATACACCAGGTCACGCTGCCTTCACAGCTATGCGGGCTAGAGGGGCCGAAGTGACCGATATTGTTGTCCTAATTGTAGCTGCTGATGATGGCATTATGCCACAAACCGTGGAAGCCATTAGTCATGCCAAAGCGGCAGAAGTACCAATCGTAGTCGCTATCAATAAAATCGATGTCGCCGGTGCCAGATCTGACTATGTCAAACAACAATTAATCGAACACGATCTAATGCCGGAGGAGTGGGGGGGACAAACAACCGTAGTAGAGATTTCAGCGCTAGAGCAGACCGGTGTAAGCGATTTATTGGAGCTTCTGCTTTTGGAAGCTGAGTTGCTAGAATTGAAAGCCAATCCGAATAAATTGGCACGTGCAACAGTCGTTGAAGCCAAATTAGACCGAGGGCGTGGTGCTGCAGCTACAATTCTGGTACAAGAAGGAACACTTAAGATCGGCAACTCTTTTGTAGCGGGGATGTATTCTGGTCGCGTCCGGGCCATGATCGATGACTGGGGGAACCAGGTCAAAGAGGCTGGGCCTTCAACACCGGTAGAAGTTCTCGGGTTCAACGGCGTTCCAGAAGCCGGTGATACCTTTTACGCGGTAGAAGCGGAGGGTATTGCTAAAGAAATCAGCAATAAACGCCAAGCTGAACATCGAGAGACTCAGTTAGGTTCAAATAGCAGAGTTACACTAGAATCCCTTTTTGAGCAGATTAAAGCTGGTGATGTCAAAGACCTAAACATTATCCTTAAAGGAGATGTTCAAGGGTCAGTTCAGGCTATAGCAGAATCACTCCAGAAACTCAGTAACAAAGAGGTCAAGGTGAATATAATTCACCAAGCGGTTGGCGGCATAACAGAAGCTGATATTTTATTAGCCATAGCGTCAAATGCAATTGTAGCAGGGTTCCACGTTCGACCAACAACAGAAGCCATTAGAACCTCAGAGTCAGAAGGCATTGATGTTCGAAGCTACGATATTATCTACGATCTCATCAATGATGTTAGGTCTGCCATCGAAGGTCTATTAGAGCCAGAAATACGGGAGATTGTATTGGGCCGTGCGATTATCCGCGAAATTTTCCATGTTCCTCGTGCTGGTGCGGTAGCTGGTAGTTACGTTAATTGGGGGAAAGTTGTCCACAATCAACCGCTACGGGTTCTACGGAATAACCGCTTGATTTACGAGGGAAATACCGACTCCCTGCGGCGATTCCAAGACAACGTAACTGAGGTGGCGACGAATTACGAGTGTGGAATTTCCATCGATGGGTTCGATGATTTCAAAGTTGATGATGTCTTGGAGTGTTATACTCAAGAGCGAGTGGCACGTAAACTTCAGTGAAGGCAACTCTTCTAAAGAAGAGGCATCTTCTGTAAATCGTACAGTCAAATAGCGAAGTTACCTTTGCCCAAAAAAGTCGAATTTGATCAGATACGAGTTCCGCAATGCATGTTGGCGTTTGCACTGTTTATCTCTCTATTCCAGCAAGTCAGTCGTTGAAAGATAAACGTC
>Ga0208128_1000538_pt1 | contig 15254 bp, 11 predicted proteins | sample ETNtaG_35_FD_185758 | JGI IMG/M metagenome (GOLD analysis project Ga0208128, IMG submission 185758) | Marine microbial and viral communities from oxygen minimum zone, Eastern Pacific Ocean - ETNP201306PF51B (SPAdes) (version 2) | ecosystem: Environmental > Aquatic > Marine > Oceanic ... | reverse complement strand
GCTTGCTGCGTCTGTTGAGCTAACATCTGCTCCAGTTGACGTTCAACTGCTGACAGCTTACCATCTGCACGCGTCCCAAAGGCTGAGGCTTTTTGTGGCTGTTTCTGATCTAAGGCTTGAGCGGCTTGTTGTTGAAGTTCCGCTGTTGTTTGCAGGTCTCGGTTTAACTGCTGGCCGGCTGTACCAGCCGAGTTAGAGAGGTTCGCTCCTTGATCAGCCAACATCTGAGACTGTTGTGACAATCGCTGTTGTCGTTGGCTATTCCGCTTCATCTGTCCCGACGAATTCTGGCTAGACTGTGCCGATTGCTGACTTTCCTCCGTCAACACCTGTTGTTGTTGCCTATTCTGTCGAACCCGATCCAGCATCTCCTTGACCTGCTCTCGCCGTTGTAGATCTGCTTCTTGCTGGTCTTGCTCAAACTGGCTTTGCAATTGATCCATTTTCAAGTCCAGATCTTCAGCCGCCTGTTGGTTTTGCCCGGACTGCATTTTGGTCAAAATTTTCTCCAGTTTGGCAGTCGCTTTAATTAGATTTTCCAGTGCAGTTTGCTCCGGTACCAAAGCCGAGTCCAGTTGACGCTGATCCAGCTTATCCGCTGCATCGGTCATCTGTTCTACCGCCTTCTCTAGCAGAATCAACATTCCTGGATCTACCGACATGGTGGTCATCATCCCACTGATTTCGTTTACTGCCTTTTGCGTCTTTTTCTGAAGATCTCGCTGAGCGGTTGTCGTCTGTTTAATAGCATCTAGATCAAGATCGGGTAAGGAGGAGAGATATTGCCATGTCTGGCGAATGATCTGCTTTTGTTCCTGAACCAGTTGGGATAGTGCCTGAACCGCAGGTGAATCGGCCTGCCCCGGCAGAGATTCCGTCTCCCGATACCGCTCGTTAAACGGCTTGATCTCAATGAAGTAGATCTCCGACCGGGCACGCTGACTGGCGGTATCTGTTGCTTCCACGAAGTAGGAGATGACATCACCAACTTCGAGATCCTGTTCTTCCAGGTAGAAGGTATAGCGCGGTTGTCGAGACCGGACGGTCATCTTTTGCTCAGTCTCCGGTTCCAATTCCTGTTGATCCCGACCACCTAACTGATACTTGAAGTGAGTCGATAACAGGCCGAAATCGTCGGTGATAGCTGCCTCAATCTGAATTTCCGCCAGCTTGGTGGTGCGTAAATCACGTTCTGGTTCTTTAATAACAACGATCGGTTTCCGATCAGGAATGGCCTGAATTTGGTAAACAATCGGGGCTTGATTAGCAAAACCGTCTACACATTTCAGATCGATTTGGTAAGTTTTCTTTTCGTTTCCACCACGGTATTTGAGTGTATGTTTAAACGCCAGCGCATTACCTGCTGAAATCGCGAGTGGAACAGGCTCACCATCTCCAAACCGAACAGTAGCAGATGAAATTCCTTTATTAGTTGTCAGCCGGATAGTAGCTTCCGTACCGACGATGGCTCGCAGATTGCCATCTTGATGCTGAACCGTGGGTTTGAAGCCTGTATAGGCCGGATAGTCGTAGCCCACTTCAATGGTTTCGAGTGCTGGTGGATCGAACACTTTGATGCTAAATACCTCCGACCGGGTCTGATTGGCTAACAGGTAATAGTTTAGATCCGATTGAAGATTGAAGAGTTCGTAAGCAAAGGTGCGGCCGCCTATCTGATGTAAGGAAACCTCTTTTTTCCTTGACGCAGGTTTCACCGTACTTTCGGTTGCCGACAGAAAAGTAGCAACAACCTGATCGGTTTTTTTACCGGTTGTTTGAACCGAGATTTTCAGGCCTTCACCACGCAGAATTCTGGCATCGCCAGGAGTGACGGTAAAGCGGGTGGCACGCACTGGCAAAAGGCGTCCCCACGGCATGAACAGACGGCGTAAAGCAATCTCCGTCTGGGTTGGAAAGTTGTGCTTGATCAACCAACCGATTAGCAACAGACCCATCGCTATCCAGACCACTTTGTTGAGAGGCCGCTTATCTATAGCCGCCTTAAAATTAATCTCGGTTGTAGCTGAAGCCGCATCCTGCATTAAACGAGCCCAGATCTTCTGCTGAACCGGATCTTTAGCTTCGCCTTGACCAACCTGCATTGCACTCACCAGTCGATCTTCGAGTTCTGGGTGCTCATGCTCGACGATCAGCGCCAAATCTTGGACCGTCATCCGTTGACGCAGAGGGAGGACTAAGCGATTCCAAACCGACCAACCAACTAGCCAAACTAGCCCAATAACCAACAGCCCTCGAATAGGAGTTGGAACGGGAAGCAGTAGGTCTACCAATCCGACGATGGCAACCCAAGCCAGACCGTAGACGGCAATCGTCATCAGGCTAGCGGTGACAGTTGTCCGCCTGAGCGTTTGGCGTGCCGATGCCAATCGAGATTCAAGATCAGATAAAGTGCTGTGTGTCGTGTTAGAGGCCATTACCTGGTTGCAGGTCTAGGGTAATACTGGTGCAATGATATAGATGTATGTGATAGTGCTGGCCGCAATTGCCAGATACGACATTTCTAAGCATAATGTATTCACTTTGAATTGTCAATGTTCAGGTCGATGCCACATAGAAAGTAAAAAGAGATAGATAGTGAATTCATGGGTGTCAACTTAAGCAGATAGGATGATTTCTAAGACTTGTGAGAAAATAACTTCGACGAAAAAGGTTATCATTTAAGGGTAGGCATTGAAAGCGCGCAGAAGAAATGGCAGCCCAAGTAGTCAATATTTCCCAGAAAAAGTACTCCTGGTCGTGGAAGGCATAGCTTCTTTTTGTAACACTTTGATCTTGTTGTTGATCCCTTCTGGCACTCCGTTGCTGATCCGGTAGGTGAAGCCGGCCAGTATCCCGACCTGCCACCGATTGATTTGTTTAGCAGACTGATGAAGGCCGCGACACCATTTTGCTCACTCCCTTCCACTAGTCGTCCAAAAAGCCAAGAATTCCTTCTTCGTCGGAGCAGACACCGAGATCCCGGAAATCCTCTTTTAGAGGATAGTAAGCCAGCAGCCGTATTTTGTTCTGTCCCATGATCTTTTCCGCATCAAAAATGGCCTATTATCGAAATTTGCTGTGCCCTTGCTTTTCTACCTGCGAGCGTATATTGTGATAGCCTTGGCCGTTTAAAAGTCAGACTATTCTAGGGTATGAGTTAAGGTTTGTTCGTGTGTACACAAGCTAATTTGCGGCTTCTTGCTATCTCATTTCTATTGTTTTTTGCAGGTTGTGAATCTTATTTCCCAACCATTTGTTGATACGGGGTTGCTGTGAACTTAGCCCCTTCTGCACCCCACCATTATCGAACTCAGCCGCCGACTTACTGTAGGTTAACACTTTATGGAGTCGAATCGTATGTCAAAAACAGAACGACACATTTGTTATAATCCCTTACCGAGCACTTCTCGTCATGCGAGAAACTCCGATGACATACATGTCTCTGGTAGCCATCAAGGCGTACCGGTAACTGAACGTTTACCCGGCAACTGCAGCCCTGAGTTGGAGGGCTGGAGAAACTGCATTATAATAAAAATTAAACTGGATTTTATCTTACATTGGGTTTGATTTTCACTCAATGGGAGTATTGACAGCAAATACCGTACGTGCTATAATCAGAGCTATCTCGATTTTATGTTAGAAGGAGCACAGAACAGATGAAGAAAAGTATCTTGCTATGTCTTTTGTTGACTTCGGTAATTGGAATTATAGGTGGGTGCTCAAAAAATGTAGGCCTGCTTGAGCCCAAACTAAAGTCGTATGATCAGATTGCCGTTGCCCCTTTCCTTACCGACAAAACATCCCAAGGAATGGAGCGTCGGTTTGCAATTGATTTAGCAACCAGACTTAGCTTGGCTGAAAAGGAAAAAACGTGGATCTATGATCAATCGGACGCATTAAACCCTATCGAAACGGCGCTCACAGAATTGGAACTTTTAAGCATTGAAAAGGCATTTACGGCAGCGTCCGATAAAAACTCCCCGGATGCTACCCTAGCGGCAGAAATCGGTAAGAAAGTTGGAGCGGATCTGATTTTGATTGGTAGTATCGAGAAACTCAAGATCGACGAGGAGATGGACAACCGACCGGCTTATGATATGAGTAATCAGGCCGGAATTTCGGGTACCACCCGATTTGTCCTCGTCTATCAAACCGCGTTGGTCGACATGCACGTCATTGCGGTTGACGTTAAGTCCGGCGATATTATCTGGAATAACAAGAAACTAAAAGGCTATACCAAATATTGCCGGGAGTTCCAAACACAAGATCCGGCCAAAGAGTATAGTCGTGTTTCCGAAGATCAGATTAAAGCGGATTTGCGGAAACACATGGTAGCTCGATTGGGCAACCAAATGTTAGGAAACCTTATTAAAGGCCGTGACATTCCAGAATACTTGATGAAGCCAACGCGCCGGTTAACTCGATCAGGTGGTGAAGTTCGGCTAAAGTAACTATTTCCTTAACATACACCTGCGATCAAGCTTCCCCAGAAATCGAAAAGCAAAAAGGGTTGTAGAACATATCTCCTACAACCTTCTTTGCGACATCGTGCTGCGATGACTCTGGAGGCCAGCTATCAGAACACACCTTTTCACTTGCTATTTTCTATTTTTCCTCACATTTTTTGCTGTTAATTACCGCTATCATTGGCTACAACTAAACTATCCGAAGGGAATTATTGTCTTGCGTAATTTTAGGCACTCTGATATAATCAGCGAACATGTGAATATTCAGTTTGTGCTTGTAATATGGTACTGTTCATAAGATAAGTGCAAGGAGATGACTCAATGAAATATATACAAGGTGTAATCATTCTATTGGTACTGAGTGTTTTTTGTGTGGGAGGCTTAGTAGCAGATAATCACGGAACCGGTGAGGTGTTGAGAATCGCTTGGGCAGAATGGCCCCCCGCCGACTACCTACAGGAACTCTCTAAGGATTTTACCAAGAAGACGGGAATCGGAGTTGAAATCGTTCAAATACCTTGGCCGAATTTCCAAGAAAAGGTCTCTATCTCTTTTAGTGGTCGGAGCGAGTTGTATGATATCGTCATCGGTGATAGTCAGTGGCTAGGTGTCAATTCCAAAGGAGGCCACTACATCAAGCTGACCGACTGGATTGACCGGAATATTGAGGTCAGCGAAATCTATGGCCCAGCGATGACGGCATTTGCTGAGTATCCGAAAGGGAGTAGCGAATACTGGGCTCTACCAGCTGAAGTCGATGCTAACGGTTATGTCTACCGGACAGATCTATTTGAGGATTCTGCTGAGCAGAAAGCCTTTCAAGATAAGTATGGCTATCAACTCGAGCCGCCGAAGACCTATAAACAGTTGCGCGACATAGCTGAGTTCTTCACACGTCCAGATCAAAATCTTTACGGCATAGCCACCTACTTCAGTAAAGAATACGATGGAATTACTATGGGTTTTCAACAGGTAATGTGGTCCTTTGGCGGCTCTTACGGTGATCCAAAAACCTATAAAGTCGATGGCTATCTCAACAGCGAAGACTCTTTGAAAGCACTGGAGTACTACAAGGGGCTTGTTGCTTTTTCACCACCTGACGCCCCTAATTACTATTGGCAGGAGACACTGGAGGCTTACAAGTCTGGGAAAGTAGCGATGGCAATGGATTACTTTGCCTTTTTACCTGGGGCTATTGATCCAAAACAAAACCCGGCTTATCACGATAAAAGTGGATTTTTCATTGCCCCCGCCGGTCCAAAAGGTCAATACATCAGTATTGGTGGACAAGGGATGTCAATATCCTCTTATTCCAAAAAAGAGGATATTGCCAAGCAATATATGAAGTGGTTTATTCAAAAACCGGTTCAAGAAAAGTGGGCCAAACTAGGCGGATTTACTCCACACAAGGAGGTTTTGCAATCAGACACGTTCTTGAACGCAACTCCATATAATAAAGCCTTTGCTGCAAGTTTTCCATATTTGAGAGATTTCTGGGCTATTCCTGAATATGCAGAATTGTTGGAAGCCTGTCAGACTAACTGGAGTGCAGCAATCGTTGGTGCTAAAGATCCCAAAAAAGCTTTAGACGCCATTGTTCGTAAGCACGAAGAGATTTTTGAAGATGCAGGATACTACAATGAGTAATCCTAATCCATCGCTCTTCCGCTCTATCGGGCCGATAATTGTCGGAGAAGTTGTTTCCACTAATCGAGTTGGATTATCCGCAGGGTTATGAGTTTGAGTCTTTGAAAGAAGGAGTTTTCTCTTGAACGAAGCAGAAGCACAAGAAAGTATAGAAAACGAAGAACTTCAGGAGAACGAAGAAGCAACTGAAGCAGGGGAAACTGTTGCTGCTACTCCCTCCGACGAAGAAACTGCAAGCGAAGATGAAGACGGTGAAGACGGTGAAGACGATGAAGACGGTGAAATAGAGGAAGCTGACGTTGTCCAAAGATCTCCGCTTCAGCAGAAGATCGAGGCTTTTCTCAATCATCGCGTCATAGTTACTTTAATGATGATTGCGACTGTCTATGCTCTGATTGGCCTAGATATGGTCGCTTACTTTCAAATTCCTAGTAAATACGACCTTTTTATCGACATCACCTCCGCTGTTGCACTGGCTCTCTTCTTTCTCGAATTTGGACTTAAAAGTTATGCCGAAGCCGGATATAACTGGAGCTTCTTCTTTTGGCTGGATTTTATAGCTGCGGCTTCCTTGATTCCAGATGTTCCTTGGATCGTAGATCCAATTAAGAACTACTTCGGCTTGGGTGTTGGTGGTTCGGCGCTCAGTCTCGCACGGGTGGGGCGGGCTGCTAGGGCTGGGGCGCGGGCCGGTCGGATCGCACGAGTCTTTAAGATTTTGAACAAAATCGGTCCTTTCCTTGACCGGCTTAAAGGTGTAGAGGCTGAAGAAGAGGATGAGTTCGATGATATGGAAGGACTAGAACCAAGTACCATTGGCTCCGTCTTCTCAGAGAAGATGACGCAGAAAGCGATTATCGGTGTCATGGGAATGTTAATTATGACCTCTATGTTCGACTACCAACCGCCAACGCCTTTCCCCGAATTTGCACTTCGGTCTCTGGAGGTTGATAGCAAAGAACGAGAAGATGTGATTCAAAGGTACATCAGCAACTCTAAAGAGGTCGATAAGGACGGGAAGCCGGTCAATCCACACTTGCTCTTTCTCGCGATTGCAGGTGTCGAACGTCCGGAGAATACCGGTCAACAGGACGTCATTGAAGAAACTTGGGACAGAGGCAATGTCACAGACGTCTACTTTGAAGGGAAAGTAACTGCGCTTAACGCTGATGGTGGTGTCTACGTCGAACTCGATAACCCTAGTAATCTTGAGAAACTAATGGCCAGAGGGAACATCTTTCATATTAAGGAGGGCGAGACAACCAGAACTACAGCACGTTTGGTAGTAAACGGCCTTCGATCGTCAGAAAAATCAGAGAATCAGATTAATGGTATCGACTGCCGCTTGGTCGATGAAGCCGGTAAAGCGCATAAACCACGTGGGCAAGATATTATCAAAGGCAAGAATGAAGTTGGTCTGAGCTCTATTGTGTCTTTGACTGACCTGCCGGGAGGTAAAACCGTATCTGTCGGAGATCGGATTAGTTACCGTAATTTTGACACCGAACTGTCGACGATTCGTGCCCGTGACATAATCTTCTACGAGACGCCCAATGGTAGTCGTGCATGGTTTGACAAACGCGAAATTAACTCCGAAATGGGCTTTAATGGTTTTGTGATTGTTATGTTTGTCGTGCTGTTGCTTGGAGCAGGAACGTTCGTTTTCCAAGCTGATGCTCAGACTCTGTTTATCACGCCGATTGAGCGGATGACTTTCATGGTCAAAACCCTAGCTGAGAACCCGTTGGCAACTGTTGAAGTTCAGCGGAGACGAAGTTCTCATGAAACGGGTGTGATTCAGGAGGCAATGGCCAAGATTAGCGGTCTCCTGCAGATTGGGTTTGGTGAAGCTGGAGCTAAGATTATCGCTCACAATTTGGCTCAAGAAGGAGAACTCAATCCAATGGTCCCGGGGCAGAGGATTGAAGCTGTCTACGGCTTCTGTGATGTTCGCAATTTCACCGATGCTACTGAGTGCCTACAGGAAGATGTGATGTTATTCGTCAATTCCGTGGCTGACATTCTTCATCGTTCCGTTGCTGAAAACGGTGGATCTCCCAACAAGAATATTGGGGATGCCTTCTTGTTAGTTTGGAAGGAGGATGGAACTAGTATTGAAAATCCTGCTGATGGTGCTTTGCGTGCATTCACACGCACAATACAAGAAGTTCGAGAGTGTGAAACCCTCCAGAATCTAACCCAAAATCCCAAACTCCAACAGCGTCTGCCAGGCTTTGAAACTCAACTTGGATTTGGTTTGCATATTGGTTGGTCGATTGAAGGGGCAATTGGCTCCAATCAGAAGATTGATGCTTCCTACCTATCGCCCCATGTGAATATTACGTCACGTCTAGAGTCCGCAACCAAACAATATAAGGCCGATATCTTAATGTCGGGTGAGTTCGTCGAAAGTCTATCTCCTGAGATGAGGCCGAGTTGCCGGAAGATCGATATTGTTACCGTTAAAGGAAGTGAGAACCCTATAACGCTGTATACAACTGACCTAGAAGAACCGGAAGAATTTACCCTTCTCGAGTACTACGATACCTTCGAGATTGCCGTCGACCACTATCTGGAGGGTGAGTGGGATGAGGCTATCGAAAACCTGACGATTTGTCTCGATGCTTGGCCCAGTGATCAAGTGGCTGAAGCTTTGTTGGCCTTCATGGCGGAACATGACAACGCGGTACCAGAAGACTGGGTAGGATACCGCTCGTTGGATTCTAAGTAAAAAACCTTAGGGGGGAATGCGAAAGGCATCTGTTAGCGGACTTTCTGCGCATTTTGCTGACCGGTTTTAACCCCTTTACATGGAGACGGAACCAACGGAATTTAATAACCCTCCCCGTGTAGGCTCATTTGCCCGTACCTCTACAGGGCTGAGCGACTACCAAGTCAAGATGGTATTTATCATGCCAACCATGATTTTACTGATCTTGATGAACATCTTTCCCCTTCTCTGGTCGTTGGTTCTTAGCTTTTATAAATATCGCGTCAATCGTCCAGACCTCCCACCTGAGTTCATCGGCTTTAAAAATTATGTTCGGTTGCTCTCTGACCCGGATGTGTGGGGGTATTTCCAGACTACGGCTTACTTTGTAGTAACGGCGGTTAGTGCCCAGTTTTTGATCGGCTTTGGCGTAGCACTGTTACTAAACCGTGAATTTCGCTATAAAGGCCTCGTTACAACCTTGATCCTATTACCGATGATGCTATCGCCAGTGATCGTAGGCCTATTTTGGCGGTTTCTATTCAAATCGGATACCTCTGGTTTAATCAACTACTTCTTACTTCCCTTGCTCAATTTTGTCCAAGCTACCCCTATTCCTTGGACAACAGATCCCAAGTTTGCCATGGTTTCTATTGTGATCGTCGATACTTGGATGTGGACGCCATTTATGATGTTAATCTCTTTGGCCGGACTGTCTGCTATTCCTAAGTACCTTTATGAAGCAGCGGATGTCGATCGGGCATCCAATTGGTTTAAATTTCGTTGGATTACCTTACCCTTGGTTTCCCCCTTATTGATGATTGCCATACTGTTCAGAACCATGGATGCTTTTAAAATGTTTGATATTGTCTACGTTCTGACCAGAGAAGGTGGCCCTGGTACTGCCACCGAAACTGTGTCTATGAACCTTTATAAATTAGCTTTTCGTAGTTTCAATACCGGAAAATCTTGTGCCATGGCTTATATTCTTCTGATTGTGATTGTAGCTTTGAGTAATATCTACGTTAAATATCTAAACCAATTGAAGAGAGAAGCCTAGGTACGATGCCAACCAGAAGAAATTTTTCTTATTATCTATCTCGTTTTTCGATTCTGCTGGTAGTACTAATCTATTTGATCCCGATCTATTGGATCATTGTTACATCTCTCAAGTATGGCAGCGATATTTCAGCTCCATTTCCCAAATTTTTCTTTAAAATCACCTTTGAAAATTACCAAAAGCTCTTCGCTTCCAAATATTTTTCCCAACTATTAAATAGTATCATCATAGGCTTCACCAGCACGATTTTAGCCGTTGGCATTGGAACGCTTTCTGCCTATGCGTTTTCGCGCTTTAAGATAGCAGGCGAAGACGATCTACTCTTTTTCATTCTCAGCACCCGAATGCTACCACCCATTGTAGTAGTAATCCCAATTTACCTCATGTATACAGTTCTTAAATTGAGAGATACTCATTTTGGCCTGATTCTGCTGTATACGACCTTCAACCTCTCTTTTGCCGTTTGGCTGATGAAAGGCTTTATAGACGAGATCCCAAAAGAGTATGAAGATGCAGCATTGGTCGACGGTTACACTCGCTTTCAGGCCTTCATCAAAGTGGTTTTACCACAAGCATCCACTGGCATAGCGGCAACGGCTGTCTTTTGCTTGATTACAGCTTGGAATGAATTTGCCTTTGCTCTAGTTTTGACTGAAGTCGGTGGCAAAGCAGTTACAGCTCCCCCTTCGATTGTGAGTGCAACCGGGAAAACCGGTTACGATTGGGGAAAGGTGGCCGCTGGCACTTTTATTTTCTTAGTGCCCGTTGCTATTTTTACCTTTTTAGTGCGTAAACACTTATTGCGAGGCGTCACGTTTGGAGCAATAAAGAAGTAGTTTATGGCAAGCGTTCGACTGGAATCTATAACAAAGTGCTTTGATGACAAAGTTGCTCTCAGCCAACTCGACCTGGAAATTGAAGATCAGGAATTCTTTGTCTTGTTGGGTCATACCGGTGCCGGTAAAACAACTACGCTGCGCTGTATTGCCGGCTTAGAGAAGTTAGACCAAGGCGATATCTACTTCGACAATCAACCAATGACCGAGTTAGATCCAGCTAGTCGAGATGTTGCTTTCGTCTTCCAATCCCACATCTTGTATCCTCACCTGACAGCCTTTGAAAACATGGCTTTCCCGTTGTGGCCACGCAAGTTACCAGAAATAGAAGTTAAAAGAAGAGTTCAGGATGTTGCTGAGATGCTCCATATTGAGCATCTGCTGTGGCGAAAGCCGGCTCAATTGAGTGGGGGAGAAACCCAACGGGTGGGACTCGGTCGTGCGATGGTCCGGCGACCACGAGTATTTTTGATGGATGAACCGATCTCTAACTTGGATGCTAAGCTACGGGCCGAAATGAGAACCGAAATTAAGTGGCGGCAGAAGCAACTTGGTATCACCACGCTGTATGTAACACACGACCAGATCGAAGCCATGTCGATGGCTGATAGGGTAGCTATTTTAGATCAGGGTAAAATCATGCAGATTGGGACTCCAATAGAGGTTTACAACCAACCGGCAAACATATTTGTGGCCGGTTTTATTGGTAATCCCTCCATGAATTTGATGACATGCTGGCTCTCAGAATCCAACGGAGAAATCTATGGTCAGTTAATTGGCCATTTGCAGGTTGCATTACCGGAGACGATAGCTAGAAAAGGGATAGCCCGGGAAGAGGTTTGGCTAGGTATTCACCCGGAAAATCTGGTTATTCACCCGCAAGAAGAGGACAACACTATAGTGGTTGAGGTTCACAACTACGAAGCATTGGGAGCGGAAACAATTGTCGACGTGAACTTAGGGTTGGATGAAACCGATCAGCGGGTAACGATGAAGTGTAGGATACCGCCTGACCAACAGGTTAGGGTAGGCCAGACGGTATGGTTGGAACTACAGGCTTGCTCTATTTTTGACCGAGATACGGGGCAGGCAATTAAAAGCGTCTGACTTTTTTCTTAAACTTACCACCTAGGCGCTCGTTTCTCTCTGTTTCAACGGTTATTTGGTGTTGCTTAAGTTTAATATCCATACAGTATTTGGAGATCTGGTCATTCATCTGCATTTCGACAAAAGTATCGTTAAAGCCGAACTCAAAACCGAAACAATCGTTATCAGGCTTTTCTTGGTTAGGGAAGATCCTCACAATTTGGCCTTCAAAGATAGCTGCGTTTTCACCACTAGGAAGGTGTGGAACTGGCGTGGCTAAATCGAGGCCGTAACCAGGGAATTTTCGGTCATTAATATGTAATTCAAAAAATGAGCCAACGTCGAGACCAGAGCCTTTTTTGCAGGTCAGTAAAGCGCCATTACCACCAATATCGATAGTTCGGAAGGTGACTTCTGTTGGTTCCCGGCCTGGTCGGTCATTAGGAATCACCGTTTTGGCAATGACTTCGTGCTGAGTTCGCATGAACTTTCTAGGTTGCAGTTCAGCCGCATTTTCGATCTGCAGTACATGTCCTAGATTTTCATCAAAAAATGAACTGGTGATAACCGCTGCACTGGTGGGAAAGCCGTCAGTTAGGGCCTTGAGTTTGACTGATTCTGACTCCAAGGCATTATCTGGGATGGACTGATTCGTCTCTCCTACTGGAGGAGCAACAACTAACAAGGCTTCAGGATGAATGAAACGTATCTTGGCAGGAAACGTGCCTGAAGCCGGGAAATTACTGATACTTTGTTGTAAATCAAGCTCAATTTCAATATCCCGTCCGACTTCGGACTCGTTAATGACTTCGATGATCTCCGCTTTGGTCGTCGGTAATTCAACGACATCTTCCGATGGTTTTCGTGCTTTGGTAAAAGCCATGATTTTATCTCCTCAAGTTTCTTTATGGGGTGAGTAGCTTTCCAGCGCACTAAATAGTAATTCGATTTGAAAAACATGTCAAGTAAAAAATGGCATCTATTACTAATGATAAACTGAATGAGGTTATTGAGAACAAAAACAAAGCCATAGAAGCTTTATCACCCATTGATTTGTACCGCCACCTTTGCCTCGTTTGACCAAACAAGCTAGTTTTCCTGTCCAGAACGGATGCCGCCCCTGATTAGTCCTTCGCTTTCTCTCTTTTTATTAACATGGCCGTTTCATAGCAACCAAGATTATCCACTTTCCTACATAGAGAGCAGGGGTCGTTGGACGAATGGAGAACCGTTATATCGTTTAGCTGAAGAGGTAATCAATACCTGCTTTTTTCTTGATTCTACATTGACAGCCGAAAGATAACGGCATAAGATAGTAGCGTTTAGATACTTTCGTCAACGCTACCAACTCTTGATATTTATTGACCCGCTTTATACCGACGTTACGTCGCCCCCCAGTTAGAAAGGAATAATCTTTAAAATGCCGAAACTTGTAATGATGCCCCCTCCTACCCAGCGCCTACGCCAGTGGGCAGACGAAATTAGACGGCAGATTCCATCTTATCAGGTGATAATCCCACCGACCGACAAAGCCGCCGGGACAGAGCTTGCTGAGGCTGATGCGGTCTTTGGCTGGGTTCCACCACATATGCTCTCTATTGCTAAAAACCTCCGCTGGCTTCAAAGTCCGGCTGCTGGCCCTCAGGCCGGGTTCTACTACCCGGAACTGATTGCACATCCGGTGCAGGTTTGCAACCCAAGAGGGGTTTACAACGACCATATTGGTCAACATATCCTAATGTACATATTGGCGCTGGCGCGCGGGTTACCATATTATGTAGATGCTCAACGGGATCAACGTTGGGACACAGAGGCCAGGCAAACGCCGTACGTGGATTTGAAAAACGCTATCGCACTGATCGTCGGTGTCGGTGGGATCGGTCAAGAGACAGCTCGACTCTGTCACGCTTTCGGCATGCAGGTTCTTGGCGTCGACGTACGTTGGGAGTACGAGGTGCCTTGGGTAGAAAAACATCCACCTAAAGACTTAGATCAACTGATTCCACAGGCTGACTTTGTAATTGTCACCGTTCCACATACCCCACAGACAGAAGGGATGTGGCATGGTGAGCGATTCGAGTTGATGAAATCGACAGCCTATTTTATCAATATCGGGCGGGGGGCCACCACAAAGATTGAAGATCTGACTAGAATCCTTGAAACCGGCCAAATTGCGGGAGCTGCTCTGGATGTCTATGAGATCGAACCGTTTCCGCAAGATCATCGGCTTTGGAAGCTGTCCAACGTCATCCTAACCCCACATATTGCAGTTAAAGATGCTGAAGATATCACCAATCGTCATTTTGATCTTTTACTGGATAATGCCCGTCGTTTCGTGGCAGGTGAACCATTAAGGAATGTGGTAGACAAAGCACAGTGGTATTAAACAACTATATTGGTTATATTAGCCATCACAACTTTACAGACTCACTAATGAAATAGTGGATTAGAGGAGAATAACATATGGATTTAGGATTGAAAGATAAGGTCGCCGTTATCGGCGCATCTAGTAAAGGGTTAGGGCGAGCTATTGCTTTCGGGTTAGCAGAAGAGGGAGCTAAGGTAACCATCTGTGCTAGAAATGAAGAACCGCTGAATGCTACAGCTGCAGAAATCCGTGAACAGACCGGGGCTGAAGTGATGTCTATGGCGATGGATGTCAGTAACCCGAACGATGCCGAAAATTTGATCCACAGCAGTATTGAACACTTTGGCGGCATCGATATTCTAATCAATAATGCTGGTGGGCCGAGAGCCGGTCGGTTTGACGATCTCGACATTACCGACTATCAAGATGCCGTTAATCTGAACCTGATGAGCACCATCAACCTGACACGGGCCGTTGTTCCTAACATGCGGGCGCGTAAAGGCGGACGAATTATCAACCTGACCTCGGTTTCAGTTAAGCAACCGGTCGAAGGGCTGATGTTGTCCAATATGGCCCGGACAGGTGTTATTGGTTTTGCCAAAACACTGGCCACAGAACTAGCTAACGACAATATCTTAGTCAACAACGTCTGCCCCGGTATCATTTTCACTGACCGGATTCAGCAGTTGGCTACTGTTCGAGCCGAAGAGGCAAACATTACCTTTGATCAGGCCATCGAAAAGATGACTCAGGATATTCCACTAGGCCGAATTGGGGACCCAAAAGAATTTGCTAATCTGATCGTTTTTTTGGCTTCTGAGCGTGCCAGTTACATTACCGGCGCAACAATCCAGGTCGATGGCGGTATGGTCAAAGGTTTGCTCTAAATAGCCGGTACAATCTCGACACCGGATTTCCCTCGAATTAATCGTAGGTCGGAGTGACAATGCGCGGGCTAATATGCCGCTTTTCATCCCCGTGCAAACATGTCCTCAATAGTCTCCGCGAAAACGGGAATTAGGGGCAGAAATCCGGAGAAATACTGGTCGATTGTAGGATATGGAATAGGAGACCTTACTAC
>Ga0208128_1000534_pt1 | contig 15340 bp, 19 predicted proteins | sample ETNtaG_35_FD_185758 | JGI IMG/M metagenome (GOLD analysis project Ga0208128, IMG submission 185758) | Marine microbial and viral communities from oxygen minimum zone, Eastern Pacific Ocean - ETNP201306PF51B (SPAdes) (version 2) | ecosystem: Environmental > Aquatic > Marine > Oceanic ... | reverse complement strand
CCATGGCTGCATAGACATGCTGATCGCCTACGGGCGTGCGTTCAAGTACTCCACCTCTTGCCTGCCAAGCCCTTTCAAAACCAAGGTTGGACATCACCGTGGCTACAAGCCGTTGCTGAGGCAAGGCCTGCTGATCCTGAAGGACTGATCCCCATAGGTAGAGGACATGGTCACCATCTACAACGCGGCCTTGTCCATCCAAAGCCAGCATCCGATCAGCATCACCATCAAAGGCAAAACCCATGGCTGCGCCACGCTCGATCACAGCTCGACGCAATGGATCAAGATGAGTCGAGCCACAACCAACATTGATACGCGTTCCATCAGGTTCACCATGCAGCACAGTGAGATCAGCACCAAGGGCGGCAAAAACCTCAGCAGCACAGGCAGTTGCCGAACCCCAGCAAAGATCAAGCACAATCGGCACACCATCTAGTCGTTGATGCTGCACAGAGGCAAGTAAAGCGTCGCGATAATGGCTCAACAGCTCATCGCGCTGATAAGCAGGGCCGCAACTGGTAATCAGCGGTTGACCTTTATCACCAATCACCTCACCGCGGAGCCCCGCTTCGATTAGAACCTGCTGCTTTGAACTGAGTTTGACTCCATCAGCAGCAAAAACCTTGATGCCATTGTCTTCAGGTGGGTTATGGCTTGCTGAAACCATCAAGCCGCCTGCAGCACCGAGCTTTCGGATTAATCCAGGTACGGCTGGAGTAGGGCATAGACCCAAGGCCCAAACTTCCCTACCTGCAGCGGTCAAACCAGCCGTCAAGGCAGAAGCCACCATTGCCCCACTGGTGCGGGAGTCCATCCCTATCAACAGAGGGCCTTCTTCTGGCAGTACCTGACCACACCAGTAACCCACTTTTAAGGCAAGCGCAGGGGTCAAAAACGTGCCGACCCGACCGCGAATGCCATCTGTACCAAAACTGACCTGGGCCGTCCCGAGGGGAACACCTAATGGATCAAGAGCAGCGGCGACCATCAGGTCTCAAAAGTGAATTGAAGATTAAAGGGCCTCACTCTGAGACTCAAGCCCACTCCAAAACAGAAGCAAAGCCACAATCAATCCTTGCCGCCATTAAAAGGGCTAAACCCAGCGATTCCCAAAAGAAACAGCAGCGGATACCACTGCGATTTTCATCGCAACGCGGCTGAACCTGAGCAGGTCGAATAAATCGTTGAGAAGAAAGGGTCACAAATATCGATGGCCTCGCCACAGAATGCCCGTAGTTTCTGCTCTGGTGTGATCGCGAACCCACTTCGCGGGTTCCCCTTACTCGGGGGTACAGCCCTGCTCAGCTTGGCAGCAATCCTCGCTGGCCAAGAGCTATTAAGAGCGCAGCTCAAGCAACTCACTCCCAAGATTTCACAAACAGAACTTTGGCGGGTCTATCGCTGGTCAATAGACCCACAGCAACGCAGAGAGGCCGCATTACTGCTAGCTGCTAAGTCCAAAGATTCACCCTTGAGGCGTCAGAGGCTATTGGCCGGGCAGGGCTGGGGGAGCAGTCCACTAGCAGCTGTTGCCCTCAAACTGCAGGCGCAAAACAGCAAGCGCCTAGGGGAAAAATCTAAGGCCAACCAGCTCTGGGAAAGCCTGCTGAAACGTTTCCCCAAAGCTGCAGCTACTGCTGATGCGTATTACTACCTTGGGCGCCAGCAACCTGAACTGCGCAAGCAACTGCTCAAGCTTCAGCCCGCACACCCGGCAGCACTCGAGAGCGCAATTGAATTGGATGCAAGCAGCAATCAGCATCAAGGAGCCATTCACCTCAGCCGCTGGGGGATTCATAGGCCTGGAACTGCTGAGCTACTGCGTAGTGCCTGCAACGCCCCATTCAAAGATGGGCCTTCTGCCAAAGAGCGACAAGATTTGGCCATTGGCCTAGCAAAACTTGGCGATAGCAAAGCAGCACTGAGCTGCCTAGAAGAGCAACCAGCTAAACCTGCCGCCGCCCTAGCCATTAGCCAAGCGCTGCTGCGAGGCGATAAGGAGCAAAAACTGCAGGCTGAATCTCTGCTATTGCAACTAGCGCAAGAAAATCCAGAAGCCAAAGAAAGTATTGAAGCGGCCAAGCTGCTAAGCGAACCCCTACATCCCAATGCAGCCCTACTAAAGGCGCTGCCACCTAGCCTTACCGAGCGCTCGCCAAGCGTTGCTTCCGCCCGAGTACGACTTCAAGATGGGAAAAAGGCTGAGAGCGTTCTTCGGCGCTGGCCGGACAATCCTGCCAGCTGGCAACTGCAATGGGATCTAGCTCGAGAGGCCCTCTTGAAAGGGCAATGGCGCGAAGCCAAATCAGTTCTTAAAAGCATCCCAACAAAAAAATTACCGGAGCCCCTGGCCGCCAGGCAACAATTCTGGATCGGATTCACAGCCGCCAAGCAGGGCCGTAATCAAGAGGCAAAGCAGATCTGGGAGAAGCTGCTTAAATCCCATCCCAGTGGTTACTACACCTGGCGTGCGCAGGCCCGCCTTGGCCAAGCTGATCTACCTGAATTAAGCGGGGAGCAATTATCAATATCCAATTCCAAGCCTGAGCTTGGCGAGTGGACTCCAATAGAGAGTGGAGATGAGCTAGTCGATACCCTCTGGCGACTGGGATTAACCACAGATGCTTGGGAAACTTGGCTGAACCTACGCAGTGAAACCGATCTCACAAGCGATACCCCCAACAACAGAGTGGTAGAAGGCCGATTGAAAATGGCCGTTGGTGATTACTGGACAGGTCTGAGTCAGCTCTGGCGGGCAAGTCTGCGACTTGTTGGAGAGGACTGCCAAACGCGGCAGTTCCTGCATCGCAGCCAACACCCCTATCGCTTCTGGCCTGCCATTGCAAAAGCAAGTCGCAGCAATGACATCCGGCCAGAACTCCTGCTTGCCATAGCAAAGCAAGAATCGCGTTTTTCCCCTGGAGTGAAGTCCCCCGCAGGTGCAGTAGGGCTGATGCAACTAATGCCCGAAACAGCAGCAGAACTAAGCGATGGCTCTCTGAACAAAGAAGAACTGCTCAACCCTCAAACCAATAGCAAACTTGGAGCCCTCTACCTGACCAGCCTGCTAAAGCAATGGCAAGGCAATCCATGGCTGACAGTTGCCAGCTATAACGCCGGACCAGGGGCAGTGACTAAATGGCTGACCGCTGAGCTCAAGGAGGATCCTGAACTCTGGGTGGAACGGATCCCTTACCCAGAAACGCGCATCTACACAAAAAAAGTGCTCGGCAACCTATGGAGCTATTTACGTATTAGGTCCGAAGAGCTCTGCAAAACCCGGTTGAAAAGGTAAATCAATCGTCTGACCCAACCAAATGCCGCTAAGCAAAATCGCTCCTAGTGCAATAGCCATCACAGCCGGCGCTGAAACAACACGAATACGGGTGAGATCTATACGAGCAAGTAGTACCGCAGAAGCAATGATCAAAACATCTGCGAACACACGCATGTGCAGAAGGTAAAGCCCTGCGGTAATCACCAAAAGCAAAACGATCACCAAACTGATCGCCCGACTGAAAGCCATCAACATCGAGATCTGACGCATTATCAGATCAGGCATCGTGCAGATCACTACCACCACCATCGCCTGGAGAAGCTCAACAGTCCAGAAGAGCTGGGCCTCAATACCTGGAGTGCTTTTCGGCGCAGCCTCAAGAATCGACCAGTGATTACCCATGACGATTGCCACCGCAAAGAGCACCAGTAACGACGGAGCACGGAAGGGCAGAAAAAGTAGACGCAGAATCGCCATCAGCGTCAATGAATGGTGAAAAGACTCTTCAGTTCAGAACAACTAGGCCACAGAAGCGAACAACAACAAAAAAGACCTGCCAAAGTGCCTCGAGCATCTAACCCATCATGACCGGAAGTCCCTCGCCTTCCACCCTCAGTCCAAACCAACGGTTGTTGCTGCTATTCACAGCATTGGGACTAGCCATAGTTCTCTTCCTGCTAAGGGGCGGCCTCAATGCAGAAGCTCCACTAGATCAACTAGCCAGACGCTCCCTAGATCCGGAAACCGCACTAAATAATGGCCGACCGACCGTGATCGAATTTTATGCCGACTGGTGTCAAGCCTGTCGTGAAATGGCACCGGCCTTACTGGCTACAGAGCGCGAGACCGCAACTCAACTAGATGTTGTATTGGTCAACGTCGACAACCCTCGCTGGCAAGAACTCATCGAGCGTTACAAGGTCAATGGCATTCCACAGTTGAACTTCTTTGATGGTGGAGGTGATATGCAGGGTTTATCACTAGGTGTTCGCAGTCATGAACAACTGCAGCAATTAACTGATGCTCTAATCCAAAACCAACCCCTGCCCCAATTCGCAGGGGTTGGCACGATTAGCAGCCTGCCAGATTCAACATTAAAGGCAAATAATCCAGACCCCGTAGGACCACGCGATCACAGCTGATAGAGCTAGCATCAGCCTTTAGATCTATAACCAGCTATGTGATCCAACCTGAGCCTGTTGCTACTCAATGCCAAAGCAGTTGAGTGGGGGCAGCCTGCTGGGTGCTGTGATCAAACTCATCGCTGGCCTTGATCTAGCTCACTGCATTGGCTTTGAAGTTGCAAGAAGCTATGCGCAGCGGTGAAAGACGAAAACAAAAAGTCACCACCGCCAAAGGGGGAAGAAACAAATAAAAGAAAAGCCCCGCCAAGTAGCGGGGCTTTTCCATGAGCTGCGAACCAACGTCTGCTGAACCCTTCACTGCCAAACAAGAGACTGATCTAGACGGCCAAGTAGCATTATTTCAAGCCGAAACCTACAACTACCTCTTGCTAAATGACACTTGCTCTGCCATATGGGGGCTATTTAACTCGCCAAGATCGCTGGAGGAAGTCTGCAAACAATTAGCAGGAGACCATGAAATTAGCCTCAATATATGCAGCCACAAAATGAAGCATGACTGAACATTACTATCGAGAAGGGTGTTGATCTTATCGCAAACAATTGATTGCCAATCTCCCATTCATAATGAATAGGTTGTCTTCAACGGTAAAGTCCAAATCTCACTATCAATATCATTACTACCAAGCATGCGGAAACCTAATTTAGTGAAGTATCCTCTAACAAAGGAGTTGCTCAATCTTGGATTCGTATTTTCCACCATAAGGCAACGAGCTCGATAATCGCGGCAAAAACCAGAGAATAGACCCCTATATTTCTCATCAAGACCATTGCACCAGCCTAGAGTCTTAATGAGTTATAGCCGCTACCAAAAGGACACCACTACCAGCCAGATAAATGGCCTGAGCAATCAAGTAAATTACAGCAAAGGTCTTATACCGCCAATAATTGCAATAGCACTAAGATTTATCCTCGGCCACCCTATAAATTAATAGCAACACCATCTCATTTTGCTTGCTAAATCTATTGATACCTAAGGCCTGCCAACATCGGCAGACCTAGCACAAGGTGAAATAACACTCCTGGCCACAAAAGAATCCCTGTTATTTCTTGGGTTGCCCCAATAGAAATCAATAAAATACCAACAGCGATGTTATAAATACATAAAGCTTTCCTTGGACTTGACATAGGCGCATCACTTGAGGGTTCCCAAGCAGCGATGCCCAGAGAAATGATTGCCAGCGCAAATAATCTTGTGATATTTATGCCGCCAAAACCTATAACCTGCCCAAAAAGCAATGTAACAAACTTAACTGGCATGGCCAACACAACAATGCCACCAAGAATCTCCGTCATGGCCGAAAACTTGAATAGCAAGTGAATGCTATTCAAGAGATTCTTATTGACTGACTTCACACCTAACCATTAAGCAAAGTGATACTGAACAGCAAAACTCCTACACAAGCTGCCAGCACTGCAACACTCACCCACAGAACAAAAGAATTGCCATATCGCCCCCAGCCACCTAAGTAATCCCCTGATGTGTTTTCTTCCATATCAGCAGATGCTGGATTTTGCTGCTCTTCTGGCATCGGTTGGGAAGTAGATCAATGCCTTTTACTTTATCAATATCCACGATAACCAAACAAATGTATTGAATACAGACATGCATTCAACATATTTGTTGCTTTAGATCCTGGCGAGCGTGACGCGCTCTGGCTGATGTTGGTATTTGCCCTGACGGTCGCTGTAGGTGGTGTTGCAGGGATCCCCTTCAAAAAACAGGAGTTGGCAAATGCCTTCATTGGCATAAATACGACAATCGGCACCAGAACTATTACTAAATTCAAGCGTGAGGTGCCCCTCCCAACTGGCCTCAGCAGGCGTGGTGTTGACGATGATGCCAAGACGGGCATAAGTGCTTTTGCCCAAGCAAATCACAGTGATATTTGCAGGCACCTTCATCTTCTCTAGTGCTACACCGAGCCCATAAGAATGAGCCGGAAGAATGAAATACTCGCCATCCTCATCTTGATGTAATGGAGTGGATTCGAGATTCGCAGGATTAAACCGCTTCGGGTTCATCACCGTGCCAGGTACATGGCGAAAAATCAGAAACTCCTTCGCAGAAAGCCTTAGGTCATAGCCATAAGAAGAACAGCCAAAGCTGAGTACAGGACTCTGATGCTGTTCTGGATCAAGATGCCGAACCAGACCAGCCTGAAAGGGCTCGAGCATCCCAGCAGCGGCCTGTTCGGTGATCCAACGGTCGTTTTTAAGCATTAGAAACCACGGCGCAACTCAGTTACTTGGTCAGCCATTGCAATCAAAAGCGAAGGAATAGCTGAGCCAGTCAGGATGACATCCATCGAGCCAGGGCGCTGTTCAAGAGTTGATAACACCTCTGCTTCGTTGAGATAGCCAAGCTCAATCGCCAAACCAAGCTCATCGAGTACTAACTGATCCAAATCACCCGCTAATAAGCGATCACGACATTCCTGCCAAATAGCTTCTACCGCCTCAGGCACGCTGGAGTCGACTTCAAGCGATGACGCCGGCTCAGATAAACAACCAGAAACCGCCGGACGTAACCAATCCAGTCGTCCACATAAACGCACACGCCCCTCTGGGCCTTGATCAACTCCCCCCTTAAGCAACTGGGCGACCATTACACGACTTCCCAGCCCAGCCGCTCTTAAAGCCTGACTCAAGACAACAGAAAAACTGCCTCGATAGGGGGCTGTATAAACCTGAAGCTGACCTTCAGGAGCCACTAGATGCAGCGGCGGTCGCTCAGCAACCGCAAGCAAAGGCCCAATACCAGCACTCTCCTGCGCACGATGATCGCTCTTACACAAATCCATGGGGCGATGGCTGGGACTCAGGCTGGCAATCATCAAAATCTCAAGCGCCCGGTTGAAACCGGCAGAAGCCGAATGTAGCGGCGAAAATTGGCTTAACAAGGTTCTTGACACTATCTATGGTGTAAACGCACCTGCTGCTGCCAGGCTGAAGTCATCTTTATCGCCAACGGCCAGATGCTCTCCTCCCCCCAGCCCCGTGCTGACGGCCGCCTTGCTAATGCGCTGCGACCATTTGAGCTCTCATGGGATCCGATGGGCTTTGCTCTTAGTTCCGCAATCATCCGCACCGGTCGCACCGCGGTGCTCTGCAGTGTTTGCCTTGAGGAAGGTGTGCCCCGCTGGCGCAAAGGCCAAGGCAAAGGTTGGATCAGCGCCGAATACCGCCTACTGCCCGGTTCTACCCCCCAGCGCCAAAACCGTGAACTACTCAAACTTTCCGGACGAACCCAAGAAATCCAGCGCCTTATTGGTCGCAGCCTGCGCGCTGTAGTTGACATGACCGCGCTGGGTGAGAACACCCTGCTGATTGATTGTGATGTAATTCAGGCTGATGCCGGCACCCGCACAGCTGCTATCACCGGAGCATGGGTTGCCTTAAAGAAAGGCTGCGATCGCTTGCTCGAACAAGGCCTACTCACTGCCCAGCCCCTCGTCGAACAAGTGGCTGCGGTATCCGTTGGTTTAGTGGATGGATATCCCCTACTCGACCTTGACTACAGCGAAGATTCCAGGGCTGATGTTGATCTAAACGTGGTCATGGCTTCTGATGGGCGCCTACTAGAGCTGCAAGGTACCGCCGAAGGAGCTCCATTCACGAGAGATCAATTAAACGACCTGCTAAATCTGGCGGAACCTGGCCTAAAGCATCTACAAGCAGCCCAACAGTCGGCTCTTTTACATAAAAGCTAAAAACCGTCACCATTGCTACATGGTGGTTACGGGACTCTCCTTAGCTTTAAAAAAACCACTGCCATTTGCTTAGCCGCCATGGCCGGCGTCATAAACGGTTTCAGCCGTTACTCCCAACAATCAAGTGGTCAAGGAACCGGAACTTTGACCAATTCACCCGCTCCGACTCAGATAACCCTGATGGGGGTAATCCGCGAACTAGACGGCGCTAGCAATGAACAGGTAGAGCGCTCAAAAACCATCTTTTTCCCTGGCGATCCTGCCGAAAAGGTTTATCTGATCCGACGCGGTGCTGTTCGGCTATCGCGGGTCTATGAATCCGGAGAAGAGATAACCGTTGCATTACTACGTGAAAACAGCCTATTTGGCGTGCTCTCACTGCTTACAGGCCATCGTTCAGATCGCTTCTATCACGCCGTGGCTTTCACCCGCGTGGAAATGGTCACAGCTCCAGCAGCCTCAGTACGCCAAGCAATAGAAAATGACACCAGTGTGGGATTGCTTCTTTTGCAAGGTCTCTCGAGTCGGATCTTGCAAACCGAAACGATGATCGAAACCCTCACTCACCGCGACATGTCATCGCGGCTTGTGAGTTTCCTACTAGTTCTCTGCCGAGATTTCGGCGTTCCAGGTGAAAAAGGAATAACCATTGACCTTCGCCTTTCACACCAGTCGATCGCCGAAGCAATTGGCTCTACTCGTGTCACCATTACTCGCCTATTAGGAGACCTGCGCAATTCAGGTTTAGTACATATCGACCGCAAGAAAATCACCGTTCTTGATCCGATTGCCCTAGCTAAAAAGTTCAACTGATTCAACTCGAGCCCCATCCCGGTCCAGGATGGGGCTCGAGTTGGCCCTATTCCTGATCCCAACCGCCTCTTGTTGTGAACGGCTGGCTACTAATCCTCGCCCTGCTTGTACTCGGTGGCGTGCTCTCCACCCTTGGTGATCGGCTGGGCAGCCGTGTAGGCAAAGCAAGGCTGAGCCTGTTCAACCTCAGACCACGACAAACAGCCGTGGTAATTACCGTGCTCACTGGCAGCCTGATCAGCGCACTGTCCCTGGGACTAATGCTGCTGGTCAGTCGACAACTGCGCATAGGACTGTTTGAACTCGACGAGGTTCTGGCCAAGCTGCAGTCAAGCCGCGATTCCCTCAAGATCAGCCGCTTAGCCCAGTCCAATGCGGAGCGAGATCTTCAGCAAGCCAAGTCGGACAGCACTCACGTGCAAATTGAACTGAAAGAAGTTCAAAAGCGAGCCACTGAGCTGCGTAACGAACTGGCTCCACTACAAAAACAAAGACAGCACCTCGAAGCAGAAAGAACCCGTCTCAGCCATGATATTTCCCAAAAAGATGCTGACATTCAACGCACGGAAATTGAACTGGCAAATGTTCGCAGCACAATTAACGCTGCTGAAAAAGAACTTAAACAGCTTGAGAGCAACCTGATTGCCTTACGGCGAGGCGCTGTGGTTCTAAGCAGTGGACAGCAACTTGCTGCTGCCACTCTGCGGCTCGAGGCTCCCAGCCAGGCAAGGGACGTCATCAACCGCCTACTCCAGGAAGCCAATCAGGAGGCTTTTCGACGCGTACGCCCTGGAGAAGAAGCCAATAGACAGATCCTGCTCGTGCCTCGCAGCGATATCAAGCGAATCGAGCAGATCATCCGTAAACCAGGCACCTGGGTGGTCAATGTGCGCTCTGCCGCCAATGTCTTGCGTGGGGAGAACATCGTCTATGCCTTTCCAGATGTTCGTCCCAACATCACCGTCGTCCGCCAAGCAGAAGTGCTAGCGCGAACAACCCTTGACCAAAACGAGCAGAGTGCCGAAACCGTGCGCAATCGCCTCAATCTCCTGCTGGCATCAACTCTGGCAGAGGTAAAACGACGCGGATCGCTCAGCACAGGACTGCAGTTCGATGGCAGCAAAATGAACCAACTCGCCAAGGCATTACTAAACCGCCCAAAAGGACAAGTTGAACTAGAAGCAATAGCCCTACGCAACAGCGATACAGCGGACCCTGTAGCTGTTGTCATACAGCCCGTGGGCAATCAACTTCCCCAAAGCGATTGATGACAAAGCTGGTAGCCATTGATCCTGGCCGCAGCAAATGTGGGCTCGTACTCGCCGACCCCAACGCAGGCGCAGTACTTGATGGGAAAGTAGTAGCCGCTGCCGCTGTGATCGATCTGATCAATAGCTGGCAAAGCCAAGCCCCCCTAGAAGGAATGCTGATTGGCAATGGCACCAGCAGTGATTACTGGCAAAACCTGCTGAGCCATATCGCTCCTTTGCAAGTAGTTGAAGAAAGGGGAACGACCCTACGGGCCCGACACCGTTATTGGGAGTTATGGCCACCAAAAAGCTGGCGCCGCTGGCTGCCGAGAGGGATGATCCTGCCTCCCCATGATCTAGATGCTGTAGCTGCCCTAGTGCTGCTTGAAGACCATCTCCAACAACAATTTGATTGGCCCGGGCCGCCCAACTTCAGAACCGAGCCCTAACGGTGAACATGTAATCCCCACCTGGCTCTAGGTGGTAATCAGCCTTAACCAAAAAGCGCAGCAGAGCATCCTGAATAAGTGCTCGCCCAAGAGAAGGTTCCACACTCAATTCACCGCGTCCAAAAGACCAGCTGAACTGCCACTGAAAACCACCAGCTGACACCTCGCCATCCAAACGCTGTTCAACAAAGCTTTGACGATGTACACGCAAATGAGCAGTGGTAACAGGAAGATGGCTCATCAATCGCCAGAACACTCCTCGAGCTGAAAAGCATTAAGTCGATTACCTGCCCGTTCCCAACCAAGGCGCTGAATCAGATCTAAACCGATCAACACCTCATCTAGAACCTGATCTACTAGTGAGCTCTCCTGCCTACTAAAAACTCCAAGCACATGCGAGACGGTCTGAGCCCGACGGTCCTCAGGAGTAGAGCCTGGGGCACCGATGCCGATACGCAAACGGCAGAAATCCTGGGTGCCCAAATGTTGAATTGTGCTGCGCAGACCGTTATGACCTCCTGCGCTGCCTTGGGCTCGTAGCCGCAGGCGTCCCAAAGGTAAATCCATGTCATCTACAAGCACCAGCAACTGATCTACCTCCAAACCAAACCAATCCAAGGCAGCACGGATCGCGCGGCCGCTTTCATTCATATAGGTCTGCGGCATCAGCAATCGAAGCCTCTCTGTACCAAAGCCAACTTCCGCCATCAGGCCATGGAACTTTGCTTGCTGCTTGAAGCCGACAGCCTTCTGGACTGCAAGCTTCTCAAGAGCCATAAAGCCAATGTTGTGACGTGTGCCGATGTACTTGGCCCCTGGATTGCCCAGGCCAACAACCAGACGAATACCACCCTGGCTCATGCCACTTAGCTAGCCGGCGGGGTATGAACCTCCTGAGAGCTTTCGCTACTGAGCTGAGGACTTGACTGACTGGGCGAATCCAAATCTTCCCCTTCCAAGGACTCAGGTTCAGCCATGGTTTTATGTATCTCCCGCTCAAATTCTTTCGAAGCGGCCTGAAAGCCCTTCAAAGTTTTGCCAAGGGTTCGGCCAAACTCTGGAAGACGTTTAGGTCCAAAAACAAGCAGTGCTATGGCGCCGATAACCGCCATCTCGGGGAGACCGATGCCAAACACATTCATAGGCGAACCTCAGCCCAGGCCTGTCCAATCGACGCTGATGCCTTGGATGAGCAGAGACTTGTTATAGATCTGCAAGATGGTCAGCATGAAAATCAGCAGCATGACCCCAAGGCCAGCCATTACTGGGGTGGTTCCCCAGCCAGGCACTACCTTGCCTGGAGCGTAGCCAGGTAGAGATTTGATCAAATTTCCCAGACGTGTGCTTTGAGCCATAACGAAGCGCGGGTCTCGGATGGTGATTAAGCCTGCATACTCTAAGGGTCATAGTCCGCATACTGACAATCCTGTCTAGAGATGTGATGGAAAGCTCCTCCCCCGACACCATCTACCTGCTAATTGCCCTGGTAACCATCACCTTTGGTCTTACCGGATTTGGCATCTACACCGCCTTTGGCCCCCCCTCAAAAGAACTAGAAGATCCCTTTGAAGAGCACGAAGACTGAAGTTATCAACTCATTCGACAAGCTCTAGCAGTAGTTCAGCCAGCTCTCCGGGCTTCAATTGCACGGCCTCTGCCAAGCAAGACTTACAAGAACTGCGAACTCGCCAGGTCTTACCTGGGGTCCAAGTTTGGCGTGTTGCACCGGCATTCAAGACGTTGACCTTCAACTGCCTTGATTCGTTATGAGTCACATCTACTGGAACAAGGTTTGCCGGCAAAGGTGGCAAACCTGACCATGAAGACTTGAGATTAGAAGGCCCCAACCATCCTGGTTCACGAAAAGCAAGTGCTGCTTGAGGAACCGCTTGTCGACTCCAGCCATGAGGAACAGGCATCAGTGCCATTCGCTGACGATGCCAACCCCTATCAGCAGAAGGATCTGGCCATGTAGCTCCTCTAAGGAGAGAAACCCCAAGTGTTTCAGAGCCAACCTGCACACCCTGAGGGCCATCCAGCAATACGGCCAGGCCACCACCAGGCGCCGCCACCTCAGTCGCAAACCAAGAGATCACAGGAACCTCCCAACGTGTCATCTCCCTTGCAGTAACAGCCTCAGCCGGACGTTCAACAACCCCTCCACTAGTGTCCGCTGCCCAGCGTGCCGCTGAGCGAGCTAGTGGCACCTCCAAACGCAATAACTCATGTGTTTGCTGCCAATCAACACCAAGAGTGAGCTCAAGCCAAGGGCAATCAGCTCGTAGCTGCACATCAAGACGCAGAGCACTACAACCCGCCCAACCCCGATACACCAAACGCACTACTAATGGTCCGCTCTCAACCAGCTCCATCGACCCATTCCATTTCAGAGCCAACGGATGCAAGCGATAGTCAGCTGCAAGATCCCAGGCATCCCAAAACTCACCGCGATCACGAAAAAGGCCCCAATGCAGAGGCCCCGCCAACTGAGATACCCCATTTTGATCTCTTAATTGCAGCAAACCTTGGCAATCAAAGTCAGCTTCGAGAAGACCATTGCCAATCCGCCAACCCTCTCCCTCGAGGGACTGGAGCTCTACAGCCCCACGAACAAAGGGGGTGTCATCACTATCTGAAACCTTGCCAAGACAGCGCTGAAGCGGCACTGCTCTCACCCCTTGCTGAATAGGCAACTGCACCCAAGTTCCACCTGCCTGGGCCTCTTGGCATGGAAGGCACACACCTTCGCTACTCCAATGGCCTCGGGGCAACCTCAGCAAAGGTGACCAACGATGCAAAGGCTGTAGACCCATCCAGGCCCAGCTACCGCAGGCCGATGATTGCTCCTGTCTCTGGCCACAGGAAATGCCACTACGCAAAAGCTGCTGTAAATGCTGATCACGGCTGCGCTTCGTCTGAAGAGATGAAGACTGCCAGATCGGTTCAGCCTGCTCAAATACTTCTGGGATCGAAGTGCCAGGAAGGATGTCGTGAAACTGCTGAAAGAGCAGTGGCCGCCAATCTGGCAATGAGCAAGGCACAGGTTTAAAAGCAGCGGCCCTCTGGCCTAGATGGCAAGCCAACAAAGCGGCAACCAGATCCGCTTCTCTTAAAAGTCTTTCCAAGTTGCGGTTATGCCGCTTCTGATCTGGGCGGGTGGTTGCACAACCACGGTGAAGCTCGAGATAAAGCTCATCACGCCACACCGGCAACTTGTCAGCATGATTTTCAAGCGCCGCAAGATATGAGCGCACTGTGCCCGGCCTCTGAGGCAAAGCCTGAGGGTGATCCTTCCAAAGCTGTAACTGTTCAAGCATCTCAGCGGTGGGGCCCCCACCGTGGTCACCAACTCCCGGAAGCCATAACGCCTCTTCAATAGCAGTAGAAGCGCTCCAGGACTTCTGTTCACGAAGCATCGCTATCGGATTTCCACCAGTACCAATGGGCGGGAGCATCAAAGCCAGTAGCTCCGCCTGCCCACGACTGCGCCAACGGAAAAGTCGATGTGGGAAGGAATTGGTTGCATTCCAAGCCAACTTGTGGGTACAGAACCAACGGACTCCTGTCTGAGCAGCAACCGCTGGCAATCCAGCCGCAAAACCAAAACTATCTGGAAGCCAAGCCAGCTCGTGCGACCACTCCGGGAATGCTGTTCGGCTGTACTGCTGACCAAGCGTGAACTGTCGCCAAAGCGAAGCAGTGCTCACAAGCACACAATCAGTCTCGACCCAAGGGCCATTGATAGGTTCCCAGCGACCCGCACGACTTGCGGCCTGCAGCGCAGCAAAAAGAGCTGGGCGGTGATGCTCAACCCACTGATAAAGAGCCGGCGTGGAATGGCTGAAGTGAAGATCAGGAAATCGCTGCATCAGTTGCAGCACTGAGCTGAAAGTGCGCTCTGCCGCTTGCCAGGTATCTGCCACTGACCACAACCAGGCCAAATCGAGATGGGCATGACCTGTCCAATGGATCAACCCAGGCGGCCGTGCTGTCTTAAGGAGTTGTCGATCAACAGCCACGTTTGCCTGTTGACTGTGCGGATCCAGCTCAAGCCAGTCATCCGGCAGTGGCTCTCCTGCTTCTAGATACAGCTCAAGCGCTTCAGGCAGCAAAACCTGATCTAGATCCATTTCACCAACGCGAGGCTCCAGCACCAGCTCGCTATTGATCAGCGCGCCATCGTCATGACAAGGACTCCGCAGCTCCAAAAGCAGCTTTAAAGGTTGATCCCGACAGATCGATTCGGGAAGCATCCAGCGGCAAGTGGTATCAAACAAATCCCCCTGATGAATCAACACACCATCCACCCAGAGCCGCACCTGATCTGCCCACCAGCTCAACACCAACCGCAAACAACTGCCCCGAACTTGTCGCCAATCCTCAGGACAGAGGATCTCTTGCTGTAATTGCAGCCAAACCCCACCGCGGGGCCAGACCAACAACCCCCTCTTAACCCAGTCAGGCCGATGGGTTTGCCCCCATGCATCCTGAAGAACAGAACGCCGTTCACAATCACCCTGGCGGTACCAACCTGGCTTTAGATCCCTCCGAGAGCGACTTCGAAAAGTTTCAATCCACGCCAATCGTTGGGCTTGAAGCCGCTTCTGCATCGCTATACCCCCGCTATGCCCCATAAGATGTTGTTGATGTACTAGAAGCTGATCGGTCTCCATGCTCGCCCTCAAGCTCTCCGTTT
>Ga0208128_1000533_pt1 | contig 15345 bp, 8 predicted proteins | sample ETNtaG_35_FD_185758 | JGI IMG/M metagenome (GOLD analysis project Ga0208128, IMG submission 185758) | Marine microbial and viral communities from oxygen minimum zone, Eastern Pacific Ocean - ETNP201306PF51B (SPAdes) (version 2) | ecosystem: Environmental > Aquatic > Marine > Oceanic ... | reverse complement strand
CGGTGGCCACGAACTTTATCTATGATGTTACCGATCCGGAGACCTACAACTGGCGGCCCATGGACACCCTGACCCGTGAGATCGTGCGCGACCAGGGGCTGGATGTTACGTTGGATTGGGCGGCAGAGTTGCCCGACGGGGCGCTGCGATCGAGTGCCTGGAGCGCGGCGTTCGCGCACTGGGGATCGCGGGAACCGGAGCGGGCGATCGAGTCCATCATGGAGATGGAGTCGTCCTCGGACCGGAACCAGGCCCTCAACGGATTTACCGCAGCCTTTGCCCACGAGGATGGATCCATGGCGGTCGCCTGGGCGGACGAGATCACGGAACCGGGATTGCGCCAGGGAGCGCTGACCCGGGCCTTCACCCAGTTCTACCGGCAGGACCCGCAGGCTGCCGCGGAGTCCTTCAGTTCGATCGATGTCCCACGCGGAGTGTGGCATGAGGCGACGGGGCAGACGTGGTCGGGCGCGGGGCAGGGGGAGAGCAGCGGGACGGGGGGCTCTGCTGCTGAGACTACTCCCGCTGCCAACTAGCTTTTCCAGGACCGTCCAATATCCGATGCCTACGCACTCAAATATCCGATTCCGCATGGGTTCCCTTCGAAGAGGTGGAATCATGCCGTTGCTTTGCACTCTTCTCCTGGTTGCCCTGCAACCTGAGGGAAAGGCGGCTGATTCGATCCCGGCGTCAGGACATCCCACCCTCCTCAGTCCTCATTCTGATCCTATTGCCTGTTACGGCGACAAGGTGTTCGCGGTCAACACGCCGTCGGATACCCTGGATGTCCTCGATGCCGGCACGGCGAAAATAACCGCCCGCATCCCCACCGGAATCGATCCGGTTTCGGTGATCGTGAGACCGGATGGGAAGGAAATCTGGGTTTCCAATCACATCTCGGATTCCGTGAGCGTGATCGACAACGATTCGCAGAGTGCAAGCTATCTCTCGGTTGTTGCGACGATCCAGGACATCGACCTCGACCGGAAGGCGACTCGTTTTGACGAGCCTGTCGGAATAGCCTTTGCAGACAATGAGAAGGCCTATGTCGCGCTTTCCTCCAGTAACCGGATTGCAGTTGTTGATGTCGGATCCCGCCGGGTCGTGAAGTATCTGAGGATCCCGGCCCAGGAACCCCGGGCCATTACGGTCAGAAATGGCAAACTCTATGTCATCCCGTTCGAGTCCAACAACCAGACCCAGCTCTCCGGGGGAAAGGCGGAGGAGATGGATGGAAAGCTTGTCACTTTCGATGCGAAGAAACTGGCCGGCTCGTTTGATTCAGCCGGATTCACGGTGGACGTGGTGAAGCAGCCGAAAATTCCGGACCGCGACCTCTTCATCTTCGATACGCGAACTGACGAACTGGTGTCTACGGTCAAGACCCTGGGGACGTCCCTCTTTGGGTTGGCGGTTGATGCGGCCGGGACCGTCTTCATTGCCAACACCGATGCCCGGAACCATGTCAATGGCAGGGCGGGGACGAAGAAGCACGGACTGAAGGAGCTGCAGAACCGTCCCTACCTGAACCGGGTGACGAGAGTGTCGGCCGACGGCGAGGCAGGCTTCTACCATCTCAATCCCCTGCCTCCCGAGCGCCCCCCCCGCCGCAGGGCGGTGGCAACACCCTTCGGCATCAAGGTCAGTGGTGACGGGGAGGTTCTCTTCCTCACCGCGGCAGGCTCCGATCACCTCCTCCTCCTTGGGGCGAAGACCGGAGAGATCCTCGGTCGGGTGAGGGTGGGGGCGGTTCCGCGTGGAGTGGCCCTGGAGGAGGATTCGAAGGGCAGGGCAGGCGTGGCCTGGGTCCTGAATGCGGTTGCGAACACTGTTTCCAAGGTCGAGATCCCCGCGACCGGGCAGCCCGGGGTCGTGGAGACGATCGCCTTGAGCGATCCAACCCTGCCGATTTACAGGGAGGGACGCATCGCGTTCAACACGGCTCGCGCTTCCTCGAGCGGAACCTTCTCCTGTGCCAGTTGCCATGCTGACGGACACACCGATCAACTGTTGTGGGTCCTCGATACGCCGCATCTGGTGGGAGCCGACCAGGTCGAACCCCGCCTTTCCCAGACCCTGCGGGGATTGCGGGGGACTGCCCCCTATCACTGGGATGGAGTGCCGGGAGATCCCTACGGGGGGCGGAACGCCGCTTCCAAGGAACGACTGCCGCCCAATTCCGACATCAACAAGCCCGAGAGCGCGGTGCGTCATGTCATCGATGGCTCGATGGGCAGCACGATGCTGGGTTACGGCAACGACGTCGCAAACGATGAAGGGAAGAAGGGTTATCTCGGCAAGACCGAGCGGGATGCCATGGCCGTATTCCTGCTCAACCTTTCCCACATGCCGACACGTGGTCGCGCCTATACCGATCAGCTGTCGGAGCAGGCCCTGACGGGCTTCGAGCGTTTTCACATCACGGGGGCCCGGGACCGCAAGAATCTCAACACCAGCGTCTGTGGCAGTTGCCATACGCTGCCCTATCTGGCCACCGACCAGGAATCGATGAATGTGCCCAGCTTCCGCGGGGCCCTTGACCGTTACATCACCCAGGCCCAGGGCAGGAACAGTGTCATTGCTCTAGGCGGGGTGAAGCAGGTTGCCGAGGAAGGATTTCCGGAGGAGAAGGTCTGGAAACGCATGATGGCCATGGGCGAGCATGGGAGGCTCTGGCCGGTGCTGGACATGTTCAAGGAGTCCAGCATGGGGTTCTCGGGAGCCTTTGGCCGGCAGGCCACACTCAGTCAGGCCACGGCCAGGGATCCTGTGACCCTCGACCTGATTCGAGCCCTGGAGAGCAGCGCGGAGGAGAAAAGTATCGTCCTGCAGGTCAGTGGCCGGTTCCGCCGGGATGGCGGGAGCCGGGACATCAGGTTCCATTTCGATAACGGCCAATACCGGACGTCGGGAGGTGATCTTGTCCTGAGCCGCAAACAGCTCATCGATCATGCGGTCGAGGGAGAGTTTACCGGTACGTTCACGGGGTGTCATGGTGTCGATGTGAATTCGGCACCCCCGGCCATCTGGACCGCCGGAGTGCTGCACAAGCAACGTGGAGCCCAGCTCTTTCCCCGCATCAACGAGAAGCGTCCGGGCATGGTGGTCAGCGCGCTCTACCTCCAGGAGGGCGTCACCCTGCTTGTCGATGGCAGGAAGGTTGCCGGGACGATCAGGGAGGCCGGCAAGGATCTCGTTGAGATCCGGTTGGAGACCCTTCCCGCCCGGGGCCTGCGCATGCTGCAGGTGCAGAACCCGGACAGCTATCTCAGCAACGAGTTCATCTTCTTTGTGGAATCCAGGGAGGAGGCCGTCGAGCGCTACCGGAAGGAACCGGATTATCTCCTGACCACCATCCTGAACTCAGCACTCATCAACGACCATCCGGAGGAAGCGGGTATCGTGATGGACGCCGGCGCGGATCTCAACATGCCGCATGAACACTTCGAGAAGGAGCGGCCGCCCCTGATCATTGCGGCCCACTACGGAAGGACGAAACTTCTCGGGGAACTGCTCCGGCGGGGAGCGGATCCGAATATTCGAACCAAGCATGGGGAAACAGCCCTTCACCGGGCTGCTCACATGGGGCGCCTTGAGATCTGCGCCATGCTGCTGGGGGCGGGTGCGGACCCCTCTCTTGTTGACGACAAGGGAAAACGTCCTGCGAACCTGACTAGTTATTTCATCAGGCCCGGGCATTTCGAGAAAGTCCATGCTCCATACAACGTGAATCTGACGCTGGACCACCGTCGCTATCTCAGGGAGAGCCCCCGGGTAAAGGTCCTGCTGGAGTCCACTCCCGCGGCGAACCGTCCCAATGTCATTTTCCTGCTCGCGGATGACCTGGGCTCTCAGGACATTGGCTGCTATGGAGGACCGGTAAAAACACCGGCACTCGATTCCCTTGCCGCACGAGGGGTGCGGTTCACGAACTTTCATGCCGGGGCCCCGGTCTGTTCACCCTCTCGTGCCACGTTCCTCACCGGGCGACAGCACCTGCGAACGGGAGTTTACACCGTGATCCAGGATCACGAACACGACATGCATCTTCTTGAACGCGAGGTTACCATCGCGGAGGTTCTCAAGTCCCGGGGATACCAGACCGTTCATCTCGGCAAATGGCACGTGGGCGCTCCGTTCCGGGGAAGGGACAAGCCGACCCTGAACGATCACGGCTTTGACTACTGGTTCGCCACCGATAATAACGCCGGCCCGAGTCACCGGAACCCCTCGAACTTTTACCGGAATGGCAAGCGGGTTGGAGAGCTTGAAGGGTATGCCTGTCAGATCCTCGCGGATGAGGCGATCACATGGCTGGAGAGAGAGCGAAGTAAGGATGCCCCGTTTTTCCTCAATATCTGGTTCCAGGAACCCCATGCCCCGATCGCGGCCCCGGACGAGATCGTTTCGCGTTATGGTGCGCTGGATGACCCCGCCGCAATCTATTCCGCGACGATTGAGAATACCGACCGGGCCATTGCGCGCCTGGTGACAAAACTTGAGGATCTCGGGGAACTGGATAACACCTTGATCGTCTATACCTCCGACCACGGCAGCTACCGGTCGGATCGCAATGGCGGGCTCCGGGGGAACAAGGGGTCTCAATTCCAGGGAGGACTACGCACGCCGGGAATATTCTTCTGGCCCAAGGGAGTTCCCGGTCAACGCGTGGAAGATGAGCCTGCCGGTTCCGTCGACCTCCTTCCCACCCTGTGCGGACTTCTCCGGATCGCCCGCCCGCGGGGAGTTCATCTTGACGGAGCGGATCTGTCCCCCCTTCTCAGGAAGACCGGTTCCTTCAAGCGGTCCCAGCCCCTGTTCTGGAACTGGCCCACGGGACAACCCAGCGTGTCCCTGCGGGATGGGGATTACACCCTGATGGGGTACCGGGTGCAGGAGTTTGAGAAAGACACGAAAAGGATCGAACAGCTCGTTGCACGGATCCGGCCCCTGGCAGAGAAGGAAAGGGGCCGAAAGCTCGAGAGATCCGAACTCTTTTCCCTGCTCTTCAACAGCAGCTTCAAGACCCGCTCCACGGAGAAATTGCGCAACGAGTTTGTCCGCCTGCACCAGTTTCAGGAGTCCTGGACTTCCTCCATCAAGGCAGGATCAGGGGGATTCAGGAAGTTTGAACTGTATGACCTCGCAAGTGATCCCCTCCAAAGAACCGATCTCTCAAAGAGGAAACCGGAAGTTGCGGAGCGCCTGAAAAAAGAACTGCTGCGGATTAATGCCAGCGTCCTGGCAGACGCACCAACCTGGGGAGTGGAAGAGACTACGGAGGAGTTGCTCACCAGGCTGGAAACCCATGAACTCCCGGCCGCCTACAAGGGTGCCACGCACCAGGACTACGTCGACAGGCGGATGGCGGGGATGAAGCCCGCTCAACGGGCGCGTCTCGGGGCGCTCTGGAAGGAAAAGGAGCGCCTGCACCCCAAGATGAATAATCGTGGGCGCTCTTTCATCCGGATCCTGGAATATGTGGCCGCAGAGAGAGATGAAAACGCCCGTGATGGGAACGACTCCCGGTAAGAGGGGATGAGTTGCTGCCTTCCGGGTCCGATTTCAATGGCCGGACGGAGGGCAAGACACGCCCCAACTTGCTCAGTTGGACTGTTCCTTTCCCGGGGGCGACTTTGAGGGAAGATCCGGGGAAGCTGCCTGCGTGCCGAACGCGTAGAGCTTGGCGCCGTACATCAATTCGAACCGAAACCGGACGGACTTTCCTGCAAGGCTGCGGATACAGCTCTGGCCCCTTCGCCAATTAACGATCGCATCGGTCGTATTGGTCGTGTGAATCCGGTCGCAATCGCTGAGGGCGAATCCGGGAAGCGGCTTTCCGTCCGCATCCTGAATCTCGACCCGGACCAGACCCAGAGAAGAAGTCTCTACGTTGAGATGCAGGCTATTGCCTGAAAACCGCAGCACAGGAGTGGTGAATTCGCCGCGTGGATAATTCGCCTCCAGGGCCGTGAATCCATCCTTGCGAAAAATCACCCGCGAAAGGACTTTGCCCTTCTCACGGCCCTTGATCGGCAAAGGCAGTCCGTGATCGGCGGAGGCGACGTAGTAAAGCCACATCTCCTCACCTTTCACGATAAGACCGCGAACCGGATAAAGGCCTCCCCAGTCGAACTGTCCTTTCCGGCCCAGCGGAACGAGAGGCTTGCGATCGTAGCGCTCCCACTTGATGCCATCCCGACTGGCTGCAAATCCGATGTCGATGGGTCCGTCGTTGAGAACTTCGTTGGGTTTATTGGTCGGAAGATGGCTCAGGTCCTCCGCCATGAACCACTGCTGGTAGTGGAGATAGCGGTTGGGGAACATGACGTAGGCATCCTGAGCATGGGGATACTTGATCACCTGCGGCATGTAGAAGTCGCCCACTCCCACGCCGTCCATGATGGGATCATTCCCATCGGGAGCCAGCACGATTTCTCCCGCCGTGAAGCTTTTCAGATCCCTGGAGGTGCAGCGACGTACGCAGCGGAGATGATTGTTCTGGTGATGAAAGCGTGAGTTCTTGAAGTACTCCTTGTGTTGCGGAGGGGGTTCATGCTCCATATTGGCACGAACGTAGGCCACGTAGCATCCGTGCTTTTCGTCGAAGAAGCAGACGTTCTGACTGTCCATCCCGCGTGGGAAGCTGATGTGCTGAGGGAAGGGGTGCGGCTTCAGTGTTTTCCATTTACTTCCATCCGCGGTGGCATAAATCCTGTTCTGCATCCCCGAGACTACCTTGTAGCGCTCTTCGGGGGGCGCCTTGGGATCCTTGAAGACAACCCCATTGGGACGCTCCGGGACACTCCAGTAGATGCCGTACTTGAAATCACCCTTGGGGTTATTATTGGTTGTTTTTTCCCACTTGGAACCATCTTGGGAGACCAGCGTAAAGTATTTGAACACTCCGTCATATTCCATGACCTGGAGATACTCAGCAGAGACAAAGGCCATCATCTCACCGGTCTTGCGGGGCTGTTGCACCACGATCCGAACGTTGCTCTGTTCGGCGAGGAAACGGCCGTCGATAAAGATCTGGTTCTGCGTTCCGATCTCCAGCGGCTTGCCCGGGAGGGCCCCGGGGATTGCGGAGAGAAGGCCGCAGAGGACGATCATTCTTGTCATGCGTGGCGGGAAATGTCCGCCTGGCAGGTGGTTGTTCATGGTGACTGCATCATTGGATGGGCTGGGCCGGCAGCTGGCCCGCAGGTTTCGCAAGATACTGAGCTCATTACCTTGGGCAATCAAACTACGGGAAAACCGCTTTTTGTGATGGGATTTGTGGGAGTCTGAAAAGCCGCGGGAGGAGGGGCGAAACCTGCCACCACCCGTCGGCCCCGTTGCGGAGCGGTGACGGAAAAGGGGATTCCCCTCAGTCATCCGCTGCGATCCTGCTGTCCATGGCCTGGCGGCATCGGTGGCAGGTATTATGCTCTGGTGATGATCACCCTGGGCTCCTATAAAGCATCCCGGGATGAGTCAAAGTTCACAGATGAGCAAAGCAGTGGTGGGATGCCTGGCGGTCGCACTTTTTCCATGGCCCGGCATGAATGCGGAAGCCATCCCGGACAGCATCGCCATGAAAAAGATCCCGGGTGGAACCTTTATCATGGGCAGCAGCAGCTTGACAGGATCCCCCGCACAGAGAACGGACGCCCCGGAACATCAGGTCACTCTCAGTCCATACTGGATGGGCGAAACAGAGGTCACCAACATGCAATACACCGAGTTTTTGAACGCAGCATATGCAGCCGGACTCATTCGAATTGTCACTGGTGGCCGAGGGCCTGATGAGGGGAAACGTATTGTTCAGGGAACCCCGATCTCAACATATAACGGCAGGACCCTCCATACTCTGGACGGAACCCGTGTTCTCAAGGACCACGATAACGCGGACCGTGACAACAACCCGTTTACCGGAGACGTGGAACCAGAAAACCCACTGAACATCTCCTATATCGAATTCGACAGTGAAAACGGGATCTTCTACGTCAAGGACCCGCATGACCCGACGGATTGCCACTGGTTGGACATCTGCAACTACTACGACTATGGCACGATACCGAGGCGACCGACAGGAAGCAGGCGTAATGACTTTGACGATTGGGCGGGAGCCGGAGAGAATTTCTCCAATGAACTGGAAGGTTGGACTGTGAACAATCCTTCGGCAGCGCAGAACCTGCCAACCCGGGCTGAGGTCTCCAATTGGCCGGTAACATTCATCCGCTGGTGGGGCGCACATGCTTTTGCCGAGTTCTACGGATTAAGATTGCCTACGGAAGCCCAGTGGGAATTTGCCGCCAAGGGTGGGGCAGACTTCACCTGGGCCGTCCACGACGGCCGGGACCGGGAAGATGCAAACTGGAACAGGCTGGGCCGGGGAACGGCGGCCACCGGACATGTCCGAGCTGCCGTAAGCGGCAGGCCGAATCCGTTCGGACTGTATAATCTGGGAGGTAACGCCTGGGAATGGATCGCCGATCATTATGTGGAGTCCTACGACATCCGGCCCGCCGAAAATCCCCTGGTGGAAGTGACTGGTTCAACCACCCGCTGCTGGCGCGGAGGCTCGTGGAACTACCACGAAGCCACCCTGCAATCCTCAATTCGTTTTTCGGACGAAGAGACTCATGGCAACGACCACTTCGGGTTTCGTGTAGTAGCGCCATTTGTTGAAATCCTGTCGTTCATGTCCGGTGATGGGCATAATGAGGTTTTCTGGCACTCCATGAACAGGGAAGTCTACGGCGTTGAATATTCATCGGACCTCACCCATTGGGACGAAATATCGGAAGTGGAGGCGACCGGGCTGACGGCGGTTTATTCGGACATCGACAGGACAAGATCATCGTCATCCCGAGGATTCTATCGCATCAGGATCAAGTAGCTCCAACCTTGGTCCCGGGGGGGCTCTCCCTTTTCAATTGCAGGAGATCAGCACAATCAGGAACCCCATGATTCAGACTCTCATTGCAATAGCAGCGCTCTGCCTGCTCGGGGCAGACACTTTGCGGGCTGAGTCCCGCCCGAACATTCTGTTCTGCATCTCCGATGATCAAAGCTACGCCCACACCGGTGCGAATGGCGATCCGGTCGTGCAAACGCCAGGGTTCGACCGGATCGCGCGAGAAGGCCTGCGATTTGTCCATGCCTTCTGCGATGCGCCGACCTGCGGTCCTTCGCGCAGTGCCATCCTCACCGGGCAACACATCTGGCGCTTGGAGGAAGCCGGCAACATCCACAGCACCTTGCCGAAAAAGTTCATCACCTATACCGAAGTCTTGGCGAAGGCAGGTTACTCCGTTGGCTATACCGGCAAGGGATGGAGTCCCGGACGCCTGGCGGCGGGAGGCCGTGATGCCAATCCTGCGGGTCAGGAATTTGGAGAACGCAGGTTGAAGCCAGCTTTTCGTGGCATGAGAAACACGGATTACGCGGCAAATTTCGATGACTTCCTTAGCCAAGTGCAGAAGGACCAGCCCTTCTGCTTCTGGCTGGGGACCAGCGAGCCCCACCGTGGATACGAGCTCGGGGCGGGCAAGCGAACCGGCAAAGATCCATCGAAGGTGATTGTCCCGAAAATTTTTCCCGACCACCCCGTGGTGAGGAGCGACATCCTCGATTACTACGTGGAGATCGAGCATTTCGACAAGATGGTCGTCCGGGCCTTGCAGTCCCTTGAAAAATCCGGACAGCTGGAGAATACCATCGTGGTGGTGACCAGCGACCACGGCATGCCGTTTCCACGGGCCAAAGCCAGTCTTCACGACGATGGATCACGGGTACCCCTGGCCATCCGCTGGCCCAAGGGCATCAAGGATTCCGGCCGCACGGTGGATTTCTGCCTGAACCTCAGCAGCCTTGCCCCAACCTTTCTGGCGGCGGCCGGCCTGCAGGTGCCGGACATGATGACTGCAGGCAGCCTGTTGGATGTTTTCAGCAACGCGGGAACGCGGCACCTAAGAGCTTATCAGGACACGTCCGCCGCCTTCATCGCCATGGAGCGCCACGACGGCTGCCGCAAGGGAGGCAAGGGCTATCCCTGTCGCGCCATCCGCACCCGGGAATATCTCTATATCAGGAATTTCGAGCCTGCCCGGTGGCCTGCAGGTAATCCTGACCGCGAGTTTTGTGCCCGCTACATTCCCTTCGGCGAAGTCGATTCCTCGCCCACCAAGTCCCTTCTCATGGACAACAAGGACAAGCCGGGATTCAAGCGCTTCCATGATCTCGCCTTCGCCAAGCGTCCGGCCGAGGAACTCTATCACGTCACCAAGGACCCTGGACAAATCGGCAACCTCGCCGGGAAACCCAAGTATGCCGGGATCCAGAAGAAACTGGCGGCCCGATTGCAGGAGCACCTGGTTCGGACCAAGGATCCGCGGGTGCTTGGTTTGGATGCCCCGTGGGATTACTATCCTTATTACGGCGCGCGGCGTAACAAGAAGTGGCAGGTTGATCCAAAGCCATGAATGTTTTGAAGGGTCTTCTATTACTTTTCTTTTTTGCGGGCAACCTGTGGGCCCGTCCCAACGTGCTCTTCATCGCGGTTGACGACCTGCGCGACTGGGTCGGACATCTGGGCGGCCACCCGAATGCGAAGACGCCCAACATCGACCGTCTTGCCAGGGGTGGGGTTTCCTTTACGAGCGCCTACTGCTCGGCGCCGCTCTGCAATCCTTCCCGCATCAGCCTCTTGACGGGGGTGGCTCCCTTCAGATCCGGTGTTTACGGAAATGGGGAGAGGCTGCGGAAGAAGCTCCCGGATGCTGTCACCCTGATGCAGCACTTCCGGGCATCCGGTTACTCGTCCCGCGGCGCCGGCAAGATCTTCCATGGAACGAACCCATACGATGCAGGTTCATGGGACGACTATTTCGTGCCGGGACGTCAAATCCCATCTCGTTCCTTCAAGCGCGATCCCAACCTGTCGAAGTCTGCCTGGGTGCCATGGGGGCCTCTTGCTTGCGGCGATGAGGACATGTTTGACGGCAGGACTGCCGACTGGATCGTTTCCGAATTGGAAAAACCCCAGGAAAAGCCCTTCTTCATGGCCTATGGACTGACCAAGCCCCATCTGCCCTGGAAAGTTCCGCAGAAATACTTCGACCTGCACCCCCTCAAGAGCATTGAACTACCCCCGGTAAGGGAAGGGGATCAGGAGGACCTTCCGGCCTTTGGAAAGAAGTTGGCCCGGGAAGTCTACGACCCTTCCGGGGAGAGGAACTTTGCGGTGAAGCCGGACGGGGATCATGCAAACGTGATCGCGAACAAGCAGTGGCGCAAAGCGATTCAAGCCTATCTCGCCACCATCAGTTTTGCCGATGCCCAGATAGGCCGGGTGCTCGACGCGCTGGATCGAAGCGGCCATGCCAACAATACCATTGTCGTCCTGTGGGGGGACCATGGGTGGCACCTGGGCGAGAAGGAGCATTGGCGCAAGCATGCCTTGTGGGACGTTTCAACGCGGACGCCTCTTGTCTTTTCAGCGCCCCAGGGTGTGGCGAAAGGCAAACTCTGCCAGCGTCCGGTGAGCCTGATCGACGTTTATCCCACGCTCATCGACCTTTGTGATCTGCCGAAACGGAAAGGTTTGGATGGGCAAAGCCTCAAGCCCCTTTTGGAGAACCCGGGCCGAAAATGGGAACGCCCGGTCGTGATCACCTACGGAATGAACAATCATGCCGTGCAGACTGAACGCTGGCGCTACATTCGCTACCGCGACGGGGGGCAGGAACTCTATGACCACGACCGTGATTCCAACGAATGGACCAACCTCGCCTCCATCCCCGAATACTCTTCCGTAAAGTCCAAGCTGGCCAACTGGTTGCCGACAGCAAAGGTCGGACGAGAAAAACAGAGGAGATAAGCATGAAGAATATCGCACGGATAGCCGCCTCAATTCTAATAACCTCGCTATTGGGGAATGTTGCCCTGGGCGCGGAGAAAGAGCGGAAACTCAACGTTGTTTTCTTTCTGGTTGATGACCTCGGCTGGAGCGATGTGGGCTGTTACGGCAGCACCTTCCACGAAACGCCGAACATTGACCGGCTGGCCAGGGAGGGCATGCGGTTCGATAACGCCTACGCGACCTGTCATGTCTGTTCACCCAGTCGGGCCAGCATTCTGACCGGGAAATACCCGGCCCGCACCGATCTGACCGAATGGCTCAATGGGCGCCCCGAACGGGCCTTTGAAAAGCTTCACAGCGCACAAAAACTCATGTCACTGCCCGATGAAGAAATCACCCTGGCAGAAACACTGAAACAACACGGATACGCCACTGCGAACTACGGAAAGGCGCATTTGCGCAAGGACCCCAGAACCTACGGGTTTGACGAAGCCATTACGGGCTGGGTGCGTTCCTACTACCATCCCTTCTCGCCGCAGTATGAGAAAACCCTTCCGGCAAAAAAGGGGGACTACTATACCGATAAGCTTACCGATGCCGCGCTCGACTTCATCGAGCGTAACAAGGATCGGCCGTTCTTTGTCCATCTCGAGCACTTTGCGGTTCACGATCCGATTCAGGGCCGTAAGGACCTGGTCGAAAAATATGAAAGGAAACTCGCCGCCATGGCCCGGAAGAAGGGCCCCGAATTTATTCTGGAACCCAACCCGGATGGTCCGGCCCTTTCTCGGGACGAGCTCAAAGCGCTTGAAGAAAAGGACGCCCTGGAGATCCATCAGGACAAGCGCGTGTGGTGGGTGAAGCAAAAGCAGGACAACGTCGAGTTTGCCGGAATGCTTGAAGCTACCGATGAAAGCCTGGGCAGAATCCGGGCGAGGCTCGCTGAACTCGGATTGGCGGAAAACACCATCGTCATCTTCACGGGCGACAACGGGGGCATGTCCGCATCGAACCAGTACCGGGGGGTCCATCACCCCCGCAAGGCGCTTAACAGTCGCTTTGCTTCATCCAACCTCCCCTTGCGGGGAGCCAAGGGCTGGAACTACGAAGGGGGGTTACGCGTGCCCTTGATTGTCCACTGGCCGGGACAGATCGAGGCCAACACCACCTCGCACGCGGTGGTCACCGGAACTGATTACTACCCAACTCTGCTGAGAATGCTCGGCCTGCCCGGTTTGCCCGAGCAGCACGTGGACGGGATGAGCTTCCTACCCGCCCTCAAAGGCAAGGCCCATGACCGCGGGGCCATCTACTGGCACTTTCCTCATTACAGCAACCACGGGTACCAGAGTCCCGGGGGCGCGATTCGTCTGGGCAATTACAAGCTCCTGGAATATTACGAAAATGGATCCGTTCAGCTCTTCGACCTGGAAAATGATCTCGGCGAACAGAAGGACCTTTCCAAGGCGAAGCCGGAGGTCACGAAGAAGCTCTTGAAGATGCTGCATGACTGGCGCCGCGAAGTGGACGCGAAAATGCCACAAGTGAAGACTGCCACTTCCTCAAGCAAACCGAAAAATCCACCCACCGCGGGCACGGCGTTGCCGGCCGATGTCGCAACCTTCGCCCCCGGTTGGAAGATCCGCGATTGGGGCGGCCCCAAGATGAAACCCGGGTTACGCAGGGAATGGGACGGGCGCAAGAAGGTGCTGCTGACGCACCCACGCAGCCAATCCGTTCCCTGTGTGCTGTCCCGGAAGATCGAGGTGCCCGCCGGAAAGAAAACCACGCTGGACCTGGAGGTCACCAATCATCCGAAAGGCGACTGGAAGCTGGTGGTTTTGATCAACGGTGTGGAAGCGCTCAGCAGGGACATCGAAGAGACGAAGTGGCAGCAGCTTCAAATCGATCTGAGCAGATACGCGGGCAAGTCGGTGAGCATCGAGCTGGAGAACCGGGCCACGGGGTGGGCCCATGAAGCCGCTTACTGGAGCCGGATTCAAATCGTTCACTAGAAGCTGGCAGCGGAATGGTCGGGGGAAGCGATCACCATCAGGGTCGCCAGAAAGTTGAACAGGCGCTCTGCCGCATGTAATTCAAAGAGGACAGGTGACGGAGAGGGAAGTCGGTGATATCCTTGGAAACGACACGGAGGTGAACCAAGGGAAGGGAGATCGATCGTGCTCTCGCCCGCCTGATGAGGGCAGCGCTAGTAAACTGCCCGGCCACCCGAGAGGTCGAAGGTGAATCCGGTGTTGAAACTCGCCTCCGGGGAGAGGATCCAGCAGGCCATGGCGGCCACTTCGGCGAGCGTTCCGCAGCGCTTCATCGGGATTTTGTCGGTCATGTATTTCACCTGCGTCGGTTCCATGTTGTCCACCATGGCGGTGCGGATCACCGCCGGAGCCAGGCCGTTCACCGTGATACCGGTCTCCGCGTATTCCTTGCCAACGGATTTCACCAGTCCGATCACTCCTGCCTTGCTGGTTGAGTAACATGACATGCCGGCGTTGCCCTCCTTGCCTGCGATCGAGGCGATGAGAAGCACTCGCCCGTAGTCTCGTGGAAGCATCCGTCGCACTGCCTCGCGGCAGGTCAGAAACGAACCGCGAAGGTTCACCGCCTGCACCTGGTCGAACCCGGACACGGGCACCTCCTCGATCTTCATCCCATTCGGACCGACGATTCCCGCGCAGTTCACCATCACATCCAGACGTCCAGCCGCAGTGTGAATTCTCTTGAAGGCACCGGCGACCGAAGCCTCGTCGGCCACATCCAGCGGCTCGAATTTTCCCCCGATCTGCTCCGCGGCAGCCGGTCCCTTCTCCTGATCGCGGTCCGCGATCCACACTCGCGCACCCTCATTAGCCAGGCGGGTTGCGATGTGCTGGCCGAGCCCGTCGGCCCCACCCGTGATGATGGCAGTCTGATTCTTGAAGCGTTCGTTGGTCATGGTGATTTCCTGATTGGCTGGAGGCCTGGGACAGCAATTTGTTGTCAGAGGGCATGAATCGCCGACCCGTTTTTCATAAAGAAATCCGACTATTTGGCAACTCCATCACCCTCTCTGGGATTGGGTCTGGAGCTGGGAGGGAAGCGCAAGAACGCGGTGCGAGGATCCGATCAAGGCCGCCGGGTCATGCTTTTGCCGGGTCATCACCGAGTTTCGATCTGCAACCCGCGGCGGGAATGGTAAGAACCAGGTGCCCCATGAGCGATCTGCCCGATCATCACGATTGGAAGCTGCGGCAAAGCGAGCCACTACGAAATCGTAGTCCCATGACGGAATCAACTGGCGGAGCGGGAGGGATTCGAACCCTCGATACCCTTTTGAGGTATACTCCCTTAGCAGGGGAGCGCTTTCAACCACTCAGCCACCGCTCCGTTGGTTAAATTGAATTGGGAAATGCGGAGAGAGGGAAACCACAGGGAGGGATGTTCGTCAATGGCGGGGAGAGGATGAACTGAATTTTCGTGTCATCTGGAAAGTCTGG
>Ga0208128_1000527_pt1 | contig 15494 bp, 19 predicted proteins | sample ETNtaG_35_FD_185758 | JGI IMG/M metagenome (GOLD analysis project Ga0208128, IMG submission 185758) | Marine microbial and viral communities from oxygen minimum zone, Eastern Pacific Ocean - ETNP201306PF51B (SPAdes) (version 2) | ecosystem: Environmental > Aquatic > Marine > Oceanic ... | reverse complement strand
AACGATCATCCAAGACAGATGGATCACCAGCCAACAATGCGTAGCTGACATAACGAAGGATGATCTCACCATCGCGCAGACAAGCGGCCATGCGGCGTGTCGGATAGCAATTGCCGCCAGGCTGGGTCATGCCAGCGTTCTCACAAACCATGCCACTTACAGCATCAGCAGCAATACAAGAAATGTTTTGCGAGATGGCATTGGTGGCATCGATCCGGATATTGGCGTCCGCTACATGCCTGCGCAGAGCCGCAAGTTCAGCACTGCCAAGGCAGACGCCTTTGGCATCAGCACTTACAACTGCACGAGAGAATGCGTCAAGCATCAGGAAGCCGGTGAGATCCGATTGTTAGAGAACTTCTGAACAATCAAAGGCGAACTCCAAAAGCTTGATCCAGACTGCCATTTTCAGGATTTTCTCTTGAGCGCAAAAAACACCTTGAGAAGCCTGTTAAAGCGGCAGAAGACCTTTGAGCCAATGGGACTTAGACCCTTGATCGCACTGAAGACCGTATCAACCTATACGTCCCTAGCAGGTCCAAGTCAATCGACAAGCAATCACGCAATGGTTCGTCACTGAAGCAACCGCAAACTCAAAGAACCTATAAACAAAAGACTTTTAGACTTATTTCAGCAGAAAAGATCCAGAGCAACATCAGTAAAACCTTTGCCATGAAAGGCCTTCTTTTGTTTCCCTCCCCCCCTAGTTCAAAGCACCTGCCTGCACACTCTTCAACAGATCTACTCCGTCTAGCAATGAAATTTAGTTGCTTAACTCTAGGCTTAAATTGGAGTTATTAAGCCCCATGTCAGACGCCACACCAGAAGAGCTGCAGCAAACCATTGAAGATATCAAAAGCTATCGGGATCGACTGCGAAATGAAATTATCTCAATAGGGAAAAAGCTAAGGATGCCTCAAAAGAAGATCGATGCCTCATTAGCCGATCATGCCGAATTGCAGCAAATCGAGGGGATTCTCGCTCAACTAGTCAGTCAATACGCTCAGGAATAGACCTCCTAAATTTCCCTTCAGGTGTTTTGAAGCAACGCAGCTTCTGCGAAGGCCCCAATAAAATGCCCATTCAGCCTCCTAGGGTGAATCAAAGTTGTCTGACTGAAAACACCTTGGCTGTAGCCCTTGCGAGCCAATTAAGAGAAGGCACCAAGGCAGCCCACACGATGGCCGAGAACACCGGTTTTGTGAGCTGTTTCCTTAAGGGCGTGGTTGATAAGTCCAGTTACCGCATCTTGGTGGCGGATCTCTATTTCGTTTACTCGGCATTAGAAGCAGAAATCAGCAAGCTGCGTGAGCAGGGACACCCTGTAGTGGCTCCTATGGGATTCCCTGAACTCAATCGTCGCGATGCTTTAGAGCAGGATTTGATTTTCTATTTCGGTAGTAATTGGCCTGATTTGGCCAAGCAAACGCCAGCTGCTCAGGAGTATGTGGCCCGGATTCATCAGATAGGCAAAGAATCGCCTGAATTACTAGTAGCTCATCACTACACCCGCTATATCGGCGATCTATCTGGAGGCCAGGTCCTCAAGAGCATTGCCCAGAAGGCAATGAAGCTAGAAGGCAATGACGGTGTGCGCTTCTATAACTTTGATGAAATCGACGATACCAAGGCCTTTAAGCATCAATACAGCGCCACTCTTGATGCACTGCCGATCGATCAAGCAACAGCTGATCGCATTGTTGAAGAAGCCAATAAGGCATTTCAATACAACATGGCCATGTTCAAGGAGTTGGAAGGCAACTTGGTAGCAGCAATCGGCAAGGTGCTATTTGGTTTCCTAACGCGCCGCCAGCGTGCCGGCAGCACAGAAGATGCTGTGGCCTGAAGGAAAGGAAGGGAAGGGAAGGATTTACACAGAAGCGGTCCTTAGTCAGAACTTTCAACTGATCAACTTGTTCAACCTTGCTGAGGATGAAGTACTTATGTTCACCAGTTCTTACAACACCAATCTGGATCTAAAGCAATCATGGTTCGTGATTGACCTGGTGTGCATTTATTCCATGAAGCATCAAGCCTTGGATATAAAAGCAGTCACCAGCAAGCCCAAAGCAGTGAAGGCAATGATTTAGATGTTTGACCCATTCCTTGAGAAACTCAATGCCAGCATCCGAACTCAAGGCGGAGAAGCCAAGGCAGTTCCTGATGGTCTTGGCGAATGTAGAAACGACCAAAAAAGCAGCCTGATCCAAAGTTGGCTATGGCAAGTACCAGGTATCCGTCGCTGGAGAGTCTCACGACTCGATGCCGGAGAGAGCCTGCAGGTTCTCAATTCAGTTGCTTATCCGGACTACAACATTGACCAACCGCTGATGGGGTTAGACCTGTTGTGGTTTGGGAAGGGACAAAAACTAGTGGCGATACTTGACTTCCAGCCCTTAATTCAAGATCAGGCCTACTTTGATCGCCACTTACAAGGACTAAGGACTCTCCAAAGTCGTTTCCCTGAGCTGAATAGCAAGGAGACGATGCGCGCGTTCGATCCCAATCAATATTTCTCACCCTGGCTACTGTTCTGCAGAGGCAGCAGCGAAGAAGCCAACAGCTTCTTACCAGAAGCGTTTAACGCTTTCCTGCAGTGTTATTGGCAACTTCACCAGCAAAATAGCCAACAGGCCTCCGTAATACCGGCAGCAAAAGTCAAACAATTGCAGATCGCTTATGACATTTACAACGCCGAGCGGGATCCAGCCCACGGTTTATTCACTAGTTATTTCGGCAAGGCATGGTCTGAGCGCTACCTAAACGAATTCCTTTTTCCTGCTAGCGCCAAGCCGGAATCATCTGCTCCTGCAGGCTCTCAAGGACCTCAATGAACACCTTGCGCCTGAGCAGCCTAGACCCAGTAAAAATACCCAATTGGCGATGGGCGCCGTTCCTCGACCATGCCATCAAATCCCTCGCGCCACTAAACCCTGAGCCATACCCAATTCCTCAAGAATTTCTAAAGCAAGAAGGAGATACAGGCTCCAAATCGCAGCCCATCAAGGTAACAACATGCACCTGGGCCTGCAAAACCAACAAGCTCAGACAGGCAAGAGCCGCCTGCGTGGAAGCAGACAGCTCAGCCTCAGTACTTAATTTCGTAATAAACCCCTATTGCACCTACGATCTTCCATTTTTTGGCGCAGATTTAGTGACCCTTCCCTCTGGGCATCTTTTGGCACTGGACTTACAACCAGCAATCACAAGCGACGAAAAACATACCAAGCAGGTATGGGAACGACTCATGCCATTATTCGAACACTGGAGCGCTCGCCTGCCAAAGGGAGGACCCATCCCAGAAGAAGCCAAACGCTACTTCTCACCAGGGTTTATCTGGACACGCCTCCCCCTTGGCAGTGAAGGAAACAAGCTGATCGATGAGGTAATTACTCCTGCATTCAGCGACTACCTGAGTCTTTATTTAGATCTTGTCAAAGCAGCGGTTCAAGTCCCCCCTGAACGCGCCGGGATTCTGCTAGAAGGCCAAAAGCAATACATGAACTACAGAGCCCAAAAGGACCCTGCGAGAGCCATGTTGACCCGCTTCCACGGCAGTAAATGGACCGAGGCTTATATCCATGAAGTTCTCTTTGACCTATAAAAAATCACCAACCAAAGTCCTTTAAAGCCTTCAAACAAATAAGGCTTGCGCTAGCTCAAGGGAAAAAGAAGATCAATACCACCAAAGCATGATCAACTCTCTTGTGAACAGGGCTTTTTATGCATTGTTGACTTCAACGCAGCAAGCATGAGCTAAGGCAAGACATCAATAGAATCAGAGGGGCTTGCCAGTGCAGCCAAAGATGCCTCAGTGGTGCTCGACGCGATCCACTCTTATCCCGCAACGCCTGGAGTCTGAATGAATCATCGGCTGCTTTTCGTTTGCCTCGGCAACATCTGTCGGTCTCCTGCAGCTGAAGGAGTTTTCCTGCATCAACTCAAGAGCCAAGGTCTTGAGGAGCAATTCGTGGTTGATTCTGCTGGCACTGGGGGGTGGCACGTTGGCAGGTCAGCGGATTCGCGTATGCGAGCTGCAGCAGCCCAACGAGGAATAGTTCTATCTAGCCGAGCAAGACAGATAAAGCTGGAGGACTTGAAAACTTTTGATCTGATCCTGACCATGGATGCAGACAATCTGATCAATGTTCAGAGCCTGGCAAAAGAACTCGGCCAAATGGCAACTGCCAAGATCAAACCGATGCTCAGCTATGCCAGCAAAACATCACTTCAAGAAGTACCAGATCCTTATTACGGAGGAGATGCCGGATTCGAAGAAGTGCTTGATCTCCTTGAAGATGCCTGTGCAGGACTGCTGGCTGAACTCAGATCGAAGGCTTAGGCCATACCTCCTCAGGAACCTGCTGGCGAAATAAATCGATCAGGGTCTCAATCACCTGATCAATAGACATGCCGTCGCTGATCAGCTCAACCGCGTCATCGGCCTGCAATAAAGGAGCAAACTCCCGGGTGCTGTCGCTTCGATCCCGTTCTTCAATCTGAGCTTCCAACTCCACCAAATCCGGAACAGGGAAGCCACGATTTTGTAGATCAAGAGCACGGCGCCTAGCTCTTTCAGCAGGACTAGCAGTGAGGAATACCTTCAAGTCCGCATCAGGGAAAACGGCCGTGCCAATATCCCTGCCTTCTGCAACTAAGCCTCCATTAATACCCATCCTCTGTTGCTGAGCCGTCAGAGCGTTACGAACACAACCATGAGCCGCAACCGCTGAAACAGACGTTGTGACATCCGGCGAGCGGATCTCCTCTGTGACGTCATGGCCATTAATGCGAACCCTCTGTGAACCGGATTGAGATAAATCCAACTCAAGTTTGAGATTTTCAAGGTTTTTATTTACCGCCTCAGGATCATGCGGATCTACTTCTTGTTTCTGTATCAGCCAGGTAACAGCCCGATACATAGCGCCCGTATCGAGATAAAGCAGGCCAAGCCGCTCAGCGAAAGCACGCGTCACAGTGCTCTTGCCAGCACCAGCAGGTCCGTCTATTGCAACGATGGGCTTACGAGACATCAAAAAGGTGTGATCAATAAGGCGAGTCTCCCCGCAGCGCACCGCCGCCGCAAGCAAGCTGAGCTTCCGGCCAACTTGCAAAGGCTGCAGATCAAAGGGGTCCACCGTTTCTACATACTCAACCTTCAAATCAGACCTCTCCCATGCAGAACGCAACCTGGCGAGATCTAAAGATTTTCCATCCTCAACATCCCTAGCTGCGCGGGCAAGCAGCTGGGGCAGGATCAACGCCTGTTGACGCTGTTTAGCAGTGAGGTGACGATTCCGAGAACTACAAGCCATGCAATCGTCATCCCGCACCGTGGCGACACCGCGAACTTTCACGGGCAGACCCAAGTCACCCACCAGATGGCGCAGGATTATCAATTGCTGCCAATCCTTTTCCCCAAGCACAAGCACCTCTGGTCGCACTAAGGCCAAAAGACGCGCCACTACTGTTGCTACCCCATCAAAGTGACCGGGCCGGCTGGCGCCACAAAGATGAGCCTGAAGCTGAGAGGGGACCTGGATTCTGAACTGAGCGGACGCCCCCCCAGGGAAAACCTGGTCGACGGAAGGAGCCCAAAGAGCAGAAGCTCCTGCTGCTGATGCAACTTCACAGTCAGCGTCAAGATCACGAGGATAACTATCGAAATCCTCAGCAGGTCCAAACTGCAAAGGATTAACGAAAACACTGACCAAGACAGAGGATGGCTGAACTATGCCAATTCCTTGAGCTGCCTTGATCAATTGGCCATGTCCCCGATGCAAAGCGCCCATGGTGGGCACAAAATTAACTGGGGAGTTCTGGCATGCACGCCATCTATATAACTCAGCCGTTGTACTGAGAAGGGAAAAACTCAGCGCAGCACCTCAAGACGCACTTGAGCAATACCACTTGATACCAAACCAAGCTTATGGGCAGCGCCATGAGCAAGATCGATGACACGATGAGCAACAAAAGGCCCGCGATCGTTGATTGTCACAACAGCAGAGCGATCATTCCAAAGGTTGGTCACCCTCACCTTGGTACCGAAGGGCAAGCTGCGATGAGCTGCTGTCATCGTGCCTGGCCTGAAGACTTCACCACTTGCAGTTCGGTTTCCGAAAAAGCCCGGTCCGTACCAACTTGCTTCACCAGTGCTCACTTGCACCACTGTGGGCATTGGCTTCACAGGTGGTTTGGCCTTTGCTGCTGAAGCCGTTGGCAGCTCAGGCGGTGTCTCAATAAGAGAATCATTATTAGCTTCTGCACTTTCTTGGTCAGCAGAAACAGGTGAACCAAGCAAAGAGATTCGCTCGAGCAGGGCATTCTTTACTTCTTCCCTGGTGACCTTGTTATCAAGATCAAGCGCAAAGGCAGGTAAAAGCGCAGCACCACTGGCGCAAACACCAGTGAGGATAAGAAGCGATACGGAAGATTTCATTACCAGCGAACGACCGTCGAATGAGGAGAAAAACTCTCCCCAACTAAAAATCGTCCTTAAGTGAGCCAAATTTCCCCTCGAACATAAGAATCAAACCCTGTCTTCAGGAGGTATGCAACCACTACCCCAAGCCAGCCTCTTCCCACCCAGATAAAGGGAAATCAATAGAGCCTCACTGGGCTTAGACGAGCCATCGCAGCGCAGCGGCGATTAGCCAGGCTGATACCAGCAAGAGAACGGACTAATCAAAGACAGGACAATCGGGGCATTGGCTCAATGGCGGGCGGCAGGGGAAGATCAACAGAGGACAGCCAAAACCATGGACTACAAGACCGCGGGCGTTGACGTCCAAGCCGGCAGAGCATTCATCGACAGGATTAGATCTAGCGTCGAAGCCACCCACCGTCCGGAGGTAATTGGTGGACTAGGCGGTTTCGGAGGCTTAATGCGTCTTCCGGCAGGGCTGAAAAAACCTTTACTGGTGGCCGGAACTGATGGCGTTGGCACAAAGCTTGAACTAGCTCAAGAACATCAAGCTCATTACGGAGTGGGGCTGGATCTAGTCGCGATGTGCATCAACGATGTGATCACTAGTGCAGCTGAGCCGCTCTTTTTCCTCGACTACATCGCTACCGGTGCCCTTAGCCCAGAAGCCATGGCACAAGTTGTCGAGGGGATCGCAGAAGGATGCCGCCTCAGCGGTTGTGCCCTACTTGGAGGAGAAACAGCAGAAATGCCAGGTTTCTATGATCCAGGGCGCTACGACCTAGCCGGCTTTTGCGTTGCAGTAGTTGAGGAAACTGAGCTAATTGACGGGCGCAGAATCCAGCCTGGAGATCAAATTATCGGCGTTGCTAGTAGCGGCATACACAGCAACGGATTCAGCCTGGTGCGCAAGGTGCTCAGCCTTGCTAAGGCCAATGAGAGCACGCGATTTGGTCGCGATAACAAAGCTCTTATCGAAGCCCTACTGACCCCAACCACTCTTTACGGCCAATTGGTAAAAAACCTCCTTCAGGCAAAGGTTCCTCTCCATGGCATGGCTCATATAACCGGTGGCGGCCTACCAGAGAACCTGCCACGATGCTTCTCAACAGGGCTTTTGGCCGTAGTAGACCCCAAAAGCTGGATCAGGCCAGAGCTGTTTCAGTGGCTCCAAGATGTTGGCCAAATCCCAGAGCATGACCTCTGGCACACGTTCAATCTTGGTGTGGGCTTCTGCCTCGTAGTCGCAGAAGAAGCCGTCAATGATGCCCTACAGATTTGCAGCGACCAAGCTCTTCAGGCTTGGCCTATGGGTCGAATCGAAACCTCACCTACCGCTAAAAGCGAACGGCTGAAGGGTCTGCCCATATAAAAAAGCGGAGCGTCCCAAATCTCTAGAGTCGCAAGCTCTCTCAAAATGATTACATCGGATTTGTACGAGCCTGTTCTTTGGCAAGCATTAACTCACTGATTCCAATAATGTTCACCGAGGCACACCGGGAGATAATTTCGGTAGCAGCGTCGTCACATCTCGCTTGAGTTCAAACTTCTTCAATGCCCTTCAATACCACCCCCCAGCGCACAACCCGTCGCCGCAGCTCAGCAGGTCCTGTCCCGCCCAAAAGGCAACTATCTACTGATTACGACCGCAATGGACCCCATCGCCAGGGTCCCAGGCCCACCTTCCTGGCACTGAGAGACCACGGCAAGGTTTATGTAGCAGATCTGCCCAATCTCTCAGACGGTCAGCTGGCACACATCGCCAAAGAAGCTGAGGATGTTCTTGAAAGCCTGGATCGTCGCATCAGCGATCTCGAACACGAGGCACACAACAACATTGGCGATAGCGATACCTTCATCAAGGCATCCACCAAACGAGATGTAACTCGTCGTTTCATCCGTGCCATTCAAGGTGAGCAAGAACATCGCCTCAGCAATCCAGCACTGCGTCAAGCCGCAGCAGAATCTCTACCTAGAACTTTTCTAGAGGTCTCCCGCCACCGCTTGCCTGGTGCCACATTTGATTCACTGCTTCAAGAAGCCTTGGCAGCCTGCGAACAAGATGCTGAGACTTCGGAGCCCAACACCAGCGTTGCCCCAGAGTCACCTGTAAAGGTGATACCCATACGGTCCACAACAAAAAGCCTCCCGGTCGTTGTAACCCCTGATCCGAATCTGCCCACCAGCACATCTAACGCCTGATCGAACTCAGTTAAATAAAAAGGGACTTGCCAAAATAAGAATTAACCTAACGATTGAGCTGATGTCGGCACGCACGCTCTTATAAAACAAGCTCAACAGCTAAAGCCAGTTCAGCCCAGAGACGCCCACAAGTAGGCATGATCAGTCAATAACACGATCGAATGAGTTGGCATCCAAATAACCATGACGAGCCCCGGCAGACCTCCCGATCCATCTCAACCAAGGGACAAGCTCAATAGAAGAGAAAATAAAACAGTTGTCAGCCCCGAGAAGCTGAAAGTGCTCTGCAAGCACTGTCAACGAACCGCACACAATGGCATCCGTTGCTTAGGAATGTGTGTCTCCGAAAACGACTATTAATGCGATGCGCGTAGCCAATATTTCTATTTCCATTTTCTGCCTATCCCTAGTTGCAGGAACCAATGCCAGAGCTGATCTGCTCAACAGCATCGGTCGCTTCGAAACGAATTCCAGCAAATGTGAATACAGACTTGGAGATGACTCAATACAGAAGTGCCGTGTAATTCAGATGGATCGCAAGACAGCAACAATCACCGCAGTACGTTTCATTGGTGAAGGCAAAATACGCGGATCCAGCCTTCATCTCACATTTGTCGCAAACGCACCAGCTCAGACCACGCCATTGCGCTGTAGATCCGGCCGCTGCACCCTAAAAGCAACTTACTGGATAGCCATTGTGAGCAGCGTGGCAAAGAGCAAATTCGACGAACTAGGGCTAGCGAAAGGACTACCGCAAGCAAGTCCCGCGAAAGGTGATTGTCAACTCAACAACAAACAACTGCGCTGTATGGCACGAGCCATGAATGGTGAGATCCTCAGCGGCGTGGCCAGCCTTTGATAGCCAACTCCCAGGCTCCAATTGGGGCTACCTATAAAGCATTGGATTTAAAGGAATTTAGCCGTGCAAAAACCCCTGCTTCCTACCACCAAGACCTCTACTGAGACCAAAGAAGGAGAAAGAAATAATCAGAGCAACCTATTCGCTTCAACTGCTTTTCGCCAACTCCTTGTATGCCCAGTACCCACCGACAGCAATGATCGCTAAAGGGACAAGTGCTCTAAGAATCGAGAGAACAACAAAGAGCATTAACGAAAAAGCACCAAATTTCTTGACACGTGCCTTTGATTCGTCGCTCAACGCTTCCCAACGATCGATTAGAGACATGGAACTGGACTACCTGCTGCTCTGCTGATCTTCTAGCCCATTCCGCCTACTACGCAACCTCCTCATGCGCTAAATCGGCCATCTGCAGCCTTCTCATTGCTTATTGATAGCACTTGGAGCTGAGGTGCTCTCCTTAAGGAATGAGGCACTGATTAATTGAGTAGTCCCCATGGAAAAGTACCGCAACTCTTCCACCCTAATCCTGGCAAAGCATTTTTTCTCATCCTTAGTGCACCAGATTCTTTGCTTTAAGAAGAAGACCCACATCGAACAACCACAAACCCAGAAATCATTTCCAATTGCAGATAATTTCAAAATAAATTAGCACTGCGAAATCATTCTTAGTGAGCAGAAAAATCCACAAGTCTTGTCCTACGAATACTTCTCATAGCCTGTAGCACTGATTACATTTATATCAACGGGGGCCCCGCATAGGTCATTCAGGATTGTAAATGCCATATTTCTTGTTTTAACTGAATAGGACAACCCAAGTGGCGCTCTTTTATAACCACCCTCTCTGCAATTATGGATATCATTTAAAACATATTGTTCTTCAGTTAGATCTATTGTGTTACCTTCCTTATCCTGTAGCCACCAGTGATAATCTCCATTGGCTAAAGGGCAAGAATTGCTATATAAGTCCCAGTCCTTAAAGAAAAATCTATGCAAAGTCCCACTCAACAAGTAGCACCAACCTCCAGTGATATTGCTTGGATTTTGATATTCCACATCATCGCTAAACCAGTTCAAGTCACCAATCTCATCTAACTTTCCAAATCGCTTAACTACATTCATTGATTGATAGCCTCTCAATTTGGGGTTTGGTTGTCGAAATACTCCGCCAGCACGAACGAAACGATAAAGGAGATGCTCACAAATGCTAAGGATATTTCCAATTGAAGAGTCAATCGCCAAACATCCCTTGTCAATAGCTGCAGGACATTGAAGAACTGGAAGTATTTGGTCCTTCATCTCTTCATCAAGAAACAATCTTCCTTTTGCTGAACTAATAAGAAAAGGCATTATCTAACGCAAGAAAAGCTTGGGCCACCTGCATGCCAGTTTATCAACTTGTGCTTAGGCTTTGCCTTCGCCTCGTAGGTCTTTGGCTTTAGCCCAAGCATGTGACCTCACAAGCTTGGATCTGCCCCATGCTTTTCTGCTCCTATAGCCAAAACCCCATGCTGTGCATGCTCAGACAGCTAGCCGATCTCGAAGTCATCGCTCAATTACCTGTTAATCGCTACTAGGAGCCAGGCCCCTCAATAAAAAGGCCTCCAGCACTGAACGCTGACTGGCCCTGATAAACACCAACGCGTCTAGAAGGTTTGAACCAGTCCTTATTGGTCATCTTGCTGGTCTTACTGAAGTGGAACTCACTAGCCCGTGATCGCATTGAGCGCCGCAGAGAGACAGCAGGGAAGCAGGAGCGCGCTCAAGATGCAATTAGCAAAAGCAAATTTGGCAATGTGCCTGTAGGGGGTGAGATCTGCTCCTATCGATCCATTGCCGAGAAAACAGGCCTTGCGCTCTGAACTATTAAGAGGATCATCGTGGAACAGCAATCAATAGCAGCATGAACCTGATCGAAGCGCACAAACGATCTATTGAGCGTGAGAAAAGGAAGCTTGGAGTGACTGACTACGGGCTTCTCTGGATCTCCTTCCTCAGAGGCGCGATCGTCGCCCTGATCGTTGAGAGGTTGATAGCTCATTAAGAAGAGCCTATCGAAACTTAGAGATTGTTTTTATTCAATCAAGATTTGCCAGGTAATTACAGTTGCCTTTTCTGATGGGGACTTGCCATTAAGGGACCCAAGTGCATCAGCACATGTCCGGCTCCCTGAAGCAACACATGGATAGGATGGATAGAGCAAGAGAGGAAAGGAAGCCTTGGGGGACACAAAGGGACTCCGCTTAAGACTGTATGAACAAATCGTCAATAAAACCCAAGATGGGAATACATCAATATTCAACAAGTTAAGTGGCACGACAATTGCTATTTCAATCTTCTTTGCAGTCATCAGCACTGAGAGCAAACTAGACTATCAATTTGGAGAGCAAATCGATACAATCGACAGAATAATCGGCTGTCTATTTTGCATAGAGTATTTCTGCCGTGCATGGGTCGCACCAATTGAAGGTAAATACGAAGAAGGACTAAAAGGCTATATCCAATATATATTCTCGCCAATGGCAGTGATTGACCTTATTGCGATAATTCCATCATTTATAGGTGTTAGAACAGAACTCAAGATTCTTAGAATTGTCCGTCTTCTTACGATTTTAAGGATTGGACGTAACGAAAGGTTCAGGCAAAGCATGATTCATTTCAACTATGCCCTCAAATCAAAAGCACAAGAACTACAGATATCTACAGTTTACACGCTATTGCTGCTATTGATTAGCAGCACATTGATGTACCTTGCCGAATCATCTGTTCAGCCTGAATTGCTAGGGTCAATACCAAGATGCCTCTGGTGGTCAATTAATGCAGTCAGCTCAGTTGGGCATGGAGATTCAGTTCCAATCACAGCAATAGGCAAGATCATTGCTTCAGTAACCTCTCTTATGGGAATTGGCGCCATAGCTATACCTACAGGAATTCTTGCTTCAGGCTTTAGCGAATCAATCGCAGTGCAAAGAAAGAATATTGAGGGACCTGTTTAAAGATTCTGGTCAAAAAAATTATTTACAACTATCACCATGCAGATGTGATATTTGGCTGCCGCAAGAACAGATATTCATGGAAAATTTCCTAGAGCAAGCTGAACCTCAGCGTGGCTACGTTTGCACGAGAAATAACAGTTATGTGAAAAGTGTAATTGACTGCTAATTAAAATATTTTTGTGAGAAAAATCCCATTGAAGACACCCTCCATCCAGGTAGAAACAAGGTTGCTGCTTACTACTTCCGCTTCTGGGTTCCCATCTAGAGCAGTGGCTTCTGCCTCTAGAGCATTAACAGCACGCACGAACTCATTCCATCTCATTCCATCTTTGACGAGGATGATTTGAAACTTCTTCATGCCCTTACCTATTACTGATCTTTCAGAACAATACCTCGCGCAAGGCCACCTCTAGGGCACCCAACCAAAATCCAGCTCCCATTCTTATTATCCACAGATGGAACTCCCAAATCAAACACTATCCTGCTTTGAGGATATGCAATGAGACCTTAGGTAACAGAGAGGGCATTTACCACCTTCTTATGTTTCCTATATGTGCATGTTGCAACGGCACGCACCTCCTTAACGACATGCCTCATTCACCCACTTGGCCGCCATCTCATCACCTAATTGAGAGGCCTGCCTCCAATCAACACAAGCACCCGTTATGTTGCCATCATTCTCTTTAGAGATCCCACGATTAAGGTAGGCAACGGCAAGTTTAGGGTCAATATCTAATGCCTTAGTATAATCACTAACTGCTCCTCTATTATCACCCGTCTTTCGCTTCGCGACACCACGATTATTGTAAGCGAGGGCATAATGTGGAGTAATTTCCAATGCTTTAGTATAATCTAAAATCGCGCCTTCGTAATCCTCTAATTCGTCTTTTGCATTGCCACGAGCGAAATATGCATCGGCATGAATTGGATCAATCTCTATAGCCTTACTATATTCAGCAATTGCTAGTTGATAATCACCAAGCTCATATTTAGCATTTCCACTTTTTATATAAGCGATGACATTACGCTCTTTCCCCTTGCGTTCTAAAACAAGTGCTCCAGCTATGCCGACAAGGGCGGCAGCTCCAATTGCAACTGGTTTCCATAGCGGCAAGAACGAAAGGGCAACCGCAGTAAATGCAGCAGCAGCAGCACCTACAACAATGACAGCAGTGCGGCGTGGCATAGCGAGAATTCTCCTATACCCTCAGCCTAGACAAAGAGTGCTTTTGTCCCAAGAGGGAAGTTATTTTTTGGCATTAACTATTAAAAGGAGCACTCATCTCAAAAAGCCTAATTTTGTCTAAAGCTACCTTTGACTCCTAGCCATAACCTCGAGAAGCTAACTCAGAGCATCAATAAGCAAAACTGCTCCTTTTCAGATACCGCCGTTGCAAAAACGGACTGCAGCAGAGACACTCTTGCCATTTTTCCTGGTTTCTTCAACGCAACCATTGAAGAACGCAGCTTCCTGCTTTAGTGGATACATCTTGCAAGCAATTACCACAAGGGCAAGTGCTGCCAGGCCCCTGGTTGCAAGACCTACCCCACCAAACACATACCAAGGAATGCGCCTTCGCTTGCTGCTAGAGAGGTTCTTGCACTTCTTGGGGCTCTTGCCCTTGCCCTTATCTTTTGCCATCAAGTCAATAGCGACTATGGAAACACTAATCGCTCAAGGCAAATCGCAGGTACAGATATTCTAAAAAACAATACCTTCCCACCACAGGCGCATAAAGCTCAGTGGCTCAAATGACCAATAACTTCAAGCAAGGGTCTTCTGCGCTTATGGAGGGAAATGGTATGTACTAGCCAGGCGCAACAGCAATAGACTCGCCACACAGCAACCGCATGCAATGAAGAGTATGTAATAGCCAGTTCTCCATAGGTGCAGTGGATTCTTGCAAAGAGCTTTTTAAACTATTCAACTAAAAGAGAAAATCAGAATTCAAGATGGCGCATTACATGAACACAGACAAAACCCTTTACCAGCAAGATCTGAGCTGTTGATTACTAGCTACAAGCTCAAGCAACTGCTATCAGATTCAAAGCCTATATTCAATGTACAGGGGAGTTTCTTGCATAAAGAAACCACTAAGGCGTAAAGCATGCCACTGCCGAAAGAGGTCAAAAGGTACCAGCAATAGCCTATTAATAAAGGCTTTCCTAGAAGCAGCGACCCTTAAAGACCCTTTCTTGATGGAATAACGTGTTACAATGATGTCATTGTATATGGTAGGTTAGATTGTGAACGATTTTCCTGTGGATGTTTCAATAGCTGTTCTGCTAATGATGATTGGCTGCCTATCATTCATTGCCTACGTACTTCGCTTGGCGAATCTTGAGATGAAGGAGAATAAGTAGCTATGAGCAAACCTCAGCAAGTCTGCCTTGCAGCCAGTAAAATTAGCATTTACTAATGCTGAAATACCTGAATGATGTATTAATTACCTACTCGTGATAAAGCGCGCCCGACATTTATAAGCAGCTGAAGTCAAGCTTCCCAGTCTGTTTATTTATATTCACCATAGAACTAAAGATACACCAGAAAATAATAACGTGGTAGCTATGAATACCACTGCAAAAAGAGCTGCTCCTATTCCAGTATTCCAATAAATAGACATAGTTAGCAACTCATCTCCTTTCTTTGAAGGCAGATCTGATGATGGCCACCACTGGTAATACACCTGATCATTTATCCATCCCTTCGTTGCAGCTCTATATGGCGACTCAGTTGTCGCAAAATCAACTACCTCTGTGATTCTCTGTTTAATTCTTTCTTGCATCACCTAAGCAACCGCCTTTGTAATCAAAGTAATTGCAGCAAATAAAACTGCTGAGACGATGAAGCCAACTGCAAAAATACCTGCCACTATCCCTGTATTCAAATATACCGATACAGTTGCCAACTCCTGTCCTTTTTTTTCTGCCACTGGATGATCCTTTAGGAGCAATCACTCTATAACCCCGCCTCTTTGGATTACTTCCGCCCTGCCATTTGATCAAAGCGACG
>Ga0208128_1000525_pt1 | contig 15565 bp, 12 predicted proteins | sample ETNtaG_35_FD_185758 | JGI IMG/M metagenome (GOLD analysis project Ga0208128, IMG submission 185758) | Marine microbial and viral communities from oxygen minimum zone, Eastern Pacific Ocean - ETNP201306PF51B (SPAdes) (version 2) | ecosystem: Environmental > Aquatic > Marine > Oceanic ... | reverse complement strand
GTTACTCCCTCAAGAGGCAGAAGTTCTCGCCACCGCGATTACATATTTGGATGATATTCCAATTCTGACACATCGCGTTGGAGAGACTGGCGATATCTTCGTCTTCAATGCGCAAACCTTCCGCTACTCGCCTAAATCTGCACGGGTCACCGTCGCACAACCGGTACCGCTACCACACCTTCCACAGGCAATTATAGATTTGCTGAGGAATAAACTACTACAGGCTTTTGGTTTGCAGATTCGATGTCGATCCCGAGTCAGCGTCTATCTCTATGGAGAAGATCGGCTTGCCCTCTCTAATTTTAATGATCAAGCTGTAAACGTCGAAATCGATGTCCTAACCGAGAAATCTGGGGAGACTGAAGATGCCATCACCGGAAGACAACTGGGAAGTTGGGAGGGAAAAACGCTTCGTTTCACCATCCCAGGCCGAGATCGGGTTGGGATAGAATATTGAAATACATCGGTACCATCATAGATTCGGAGGACAGGATGAAATCGATAACGGCAAAGCATATTCAAAAGGCCGGCCGATCGCGGAAAAGATCGATTGGGTAACTGGTATCGTAAATTACTTCATAGGGACAGAGTGAGGTTCGCTCCTGTTGAAACTGAGCCTTAACTTCAGTAACCTTTTAGGGTATCTGCTGTTCTTACTTCGGCAGAAACCAACCAAATTACGCTTCTTTGAGGAGGGCCTTTATGATTCGAACATATCGTCGCGATGATTGGGACCACTATCGGATGAAATACACCGAACCTCATCGCGTTCTGGAACCGATGGAGAAGGAGACCGCCGTTGTGGAGGAGGCGCTTCGTGTGCTTCATGAGGCGGGGGTACTACCACATACAAAATATGACCATGCAAAGATGCTGGCTCATCGCCAGGCTGTGTGCGACCTGTTCGAGATTCCCTGGACAGCAATCACCCCGCGTATGCAGCGCCTGCTCTACGCCATCAATGCGATTGTGCAGCCACCCCATATGATCGCAGCCGGTATATTTTGCGGAAATACTTTTATCTCAAATGCCGGAGCTGCTGTCGGCCCGGGGACGTGTTACACTGCACGGCAATTAATCGGTGTAGAGATTAAACCGGAGGAAGCGAAAAGGGCTGAACGGAATGTCAGACGCATCGACCCAACGGGAGCAGCGCGTATCGTAGCGGACGATGCTGTGAACGTTGTCACCCAGTTTTCGGAGTCAATCGACCTCTTATATTTAGATGCAGATGGAAACAAAGAACGGGGGAAAGGCATCTACCTCGAGATCCTTGAAACCGGTTATGACCAGATGCCCGCAGGGAGCGTAGTCTTGGCTCACAATAGCGTTAATGCGGCGGAACAGCTAAAGTTCTACTTATCGTTCGTTCGCGACCCGGCTTATTTTAGTGCTAGCGTCAACGTCATCCTTGACATTGAAGGGTTGGAAGTCTCAGTGAAATAGCTCGTGAATGAAGGCGAGCGAAATATGGTTGCCTTACAATGATTGCTGCTGAGACCAGGCAAGAGTGTACAATGCATCTTAAGCAGCGTATCTTGAGCAGTACATCTTGACCAATGCAAGACATGGAGGGAAATAGTGGATTTTTCTGAGAGAGATTATCGAATCGTTTGTGAACTGGTACGGCAAATAATAGTGACCTTACCGTTACCAGTGTGTAAGGCAAGCAACGAATCGAGCGATTAGATGCCTGAACCGATACGACTCAACCGAACATCATCCTGATCATTGCCGATGACCTCGGTTACCAAGACCTCTCCTGCTACGGTGGAACAGCGATTGAGACACCGAACCTCGATCAGTTAGCCAAAGAGGGAATACGATTTCGGCAAGCCTATTCTGGCTGTCCTGTCTGTGCGCTATCCCAAAGTGTATTGATGACGGGTTACCATGCTGGACACACGTCTGCCCGAGGGAATAGCGGTGGGATTCCGCTACAATCGGATGATGTTACGCTGGCGATGTTGCTGAAAGCGGGTGGCTATACTTGTGGTGGATTTGGCAAATGGGGCTTAGGCAATATCGGCACCGCAGGGGTGCCAGAAAACCACGGGTTTGATCGCTTCTTTGGTTACTACCACCAAGTCCACGCTCACACCTATCTATCCTGCTTATCTGTGGCAAAATAGTCAGAAAGTACCGCTTGATGGCAACTGCGACGGGGACGAAGGACAAACTTATTCTCACTACCGATTTTTTGAGGGAACCTGAAATTTCATTCGTCAGAATCAGGATTGCCCCTTCTTTTGTTATGCTCCGTGGACATTGCCTCACGGTCGGTATGCTATTCCAGAGGACGAGTCAGCGTGGCAACAGTACAAGGATCGGCCGTGGTCGCAGTCGGCCAAAGTGACGGCGGTATAATGATCGCTCTGTTGGATCAGCATATTGGTGAACTAAGGCAATTGTTGCGGGAAGAGTGCTTAGATCAAAACACCATTATTCTCGTCACTTCGGATCATGGGCCAGCTTTCGGTTTGAAGGCGAATTGGATTCTTGTGGGTCGCTACGAGGCCAGAAACGCGCCCCTACGAAGGCGGTATCCGTGTGCCTTTGATCTCTTCTTCGGTGAACGGTATCCGAATCAGACCAATTTCTCCACATTAGAAAGAGGTCTATTGGAAGTCAAAGCAACAGGGATATGCCAAGATCATACCCGATTTTCGTTGCGTTTTAACGCGCAATTTGATGCGTTGTTAAGTATAACGAATGACTATATGTCCAGGTTCGGGGAATGGATGCGCGATTACATCGATCGCACCCAGCGTAATGGCACGCCGAATGATGTTAGACGCCGTCGGATGAACAAGGTAAACCCAAAATACGTGCTGCGAAACTATCAGGCGCAACTGGCGATCGATAAAGCCGAAGAAGGTGATAACTCCATGGTCGATGAACTGTTGGAACTCCTGCGGTATCCTTACGACGAGCAACTGGATAAACAAGCCTATGCGGTTAAGCGTCCGGAATGGGTGCCCCATCGGGCTGGCTGCTCGATGTTGTCCTGTAGTTCCTGATACTAACAGCTTTCCTTAAGTTTGCAGGTTATCAGATTGCCTTCCGCCTTTTTACATGGTCTTCGGAGTTAGACCGGTTTCCTTCAAGCACGGATTTCGGATTTTTCGGTTGGCTTGGGATTCGGATCTGCGCGCAATAGAATGGTTCTGTCAGAACTGAGGGTTGAGTTTGACTCAGGAGACATAATTGAGTCTTTTTTGAGTTAGGTTGGTATACCAGCCAATAAGAGCAATGACGGCGCAATTTATCTGTTTGGCCGCTACGATGATTTTAGCTGAGGCTGTACTGGCAAGCCGTAGCCAAGTGGATCGGGCTAGAATTAACGACACGACAGGCCGACAGCTGAAATGTTACAGGCAGCGAGTCCAGGTGGTGGGTGTGTCCAAGATGAGAGGTGAAGATGGCTTCAGGAGTTTCAAGGGCTGACACTCAGAAGCCCATCAGGCGGAAAAATACAACGCGACAACTAAGTTGGATTGATCCAGACACTCTTTCCGCCGACACTTAAGCGGATGGTAAGCGGCTATTCCCAGTTGGTTGCCAAAAAGTGCTGTTGAATTAGAGTCTCTTGGCCGCAAAGAGCTCAGACTGAGGCTATAAGAGGCGTACTGATCTAAGATTAGATCAGATGGTTCGCCTTGCTGGCCAACTCAAAATCGAGGTTGCTGATTCCACCAACGTCGTGTGTCGTCAAGTCTATCACCACCCGGTTATAGACATTAAACCATTCCGGGTGGTGGTTCATCGATTCGGCTACTAAAGCTAGCTGGGTCATGAATCCGAAAGCCTTAATAAAAGATGAAAACTGAAACTCCTTATGTAATTTTTCATCCTGAATCACCCAGCCTGCAGCTTTTTTCAATTCGGTTTGAATTTCATCTGAACTCAGTTTTTCAGCCACAATATTTCCCCTCGAAGTTCATAATTATTTATCATTTTACTACGTCATGATTAAATACCGCCATCAATCTATTGTAGAACTAAGTCCTGCCAAAGTCAAGTCCAGTCCAGTGAAATCCCAAAGGTTAACCGGGGAAAAAGAAGTAGTGGCTGGAAGTCGAAGGGATTGAAGGAGATTAGCGCTAAAACGGAGTTGATACCAGTGGGTAGTTTGGAGATGAGAAACCAATCATAACGACAGAACTGACCTCGCCCTAGCCGTCAATGCTAACAAAGCGTACCTTGCTCAGGAGGATCTACTCATTGATCTCGCCTGTCGATTTTACTACTCTCGTCCATCATCGGACGCTAGTACGCACCGAAACCAGAATCATGGAAACTCTCGCTGCCGGCGCCGGCTCTGAGTGGAAGGATTGTCGGTACCGGCTCAGATGTGTCAAGTTGCCACTTGTCCCGTTATTGGCATTGGTGGCGTTACAGCAGAGAGGGGCCAGATATTATGCAGTCTCGGGCACGGGGTTTCGCTGTCATCCCAGCCATGTACAGCGATAGGCCCAATGGAGGCTATTCATTAATTGATGACAGCGATTAAACGGCAACTTTCATTTTGATTCAGTTCACAAATCAACCGGTTCCGCTGGATCCATGTTGGCCTCGTTATTGCGCTGCCCGTAACTTCCCTCCATACCGCTATATTCCTGGTAAGGCACCACATCCGATAAGGCATCCGCAAGGCCACAGCTATCAGCAGGCAGAACCCACGCCGAACCAGCGATATTCAGCTAAACAGTGGGCGGAAAATAGTGAATATCTGTACGGGATAGACCTGTTCAACTTTTCTTATTGGTGGGAGGCACATGAAGCCTGGGAGACGGACTGGCGATGGGCCACGAATGACCATAAAATGTTCCTACAGGGCTTGATTCAGATTTCTGCCGCCATGATAAAAAGGCACCTTGAACAGCTAAGAGGGGTCAGAAATTTATCTCAGGCTGGAAGAAGAAAACTTCGCCTAGTTTGGCAATCCAACCGGAACTACATGGGAATCGACCTCAGCGATCTGCTTGATCGATTAGACACTTTCTTCCAACCGATGGAAGGTCAAACTAAAGATAAATTTACCGTGGTGGCGGTTTCTCCATTAATACGGTTGGACTACCCAAGGAATAACCTCCGCTAACCTTGATTTCTAGTTTGGGTTGGTTATCGAATCGACCACCGGAACCGCCAACGGGTTGAGATCGTCTCGAGGGGATGCGCTACCAGTGGTGCCGGACTGAGCTTACCGCCTAAGAAATCTTCGCTGTTCTACCTTGGTACGCACCAAAAAACGAGATAGTCTTCAGCCTATAAAGCTGGTAGTTGCCTCAAGTGCGCCTAAACGGGTAAACCCAGCCAAGTTTTACAACAAAGATTTTTAACACCTATTCTTTAGTACCAATCCTTACGCTATGTTCAATGACCAATATAGTTAGTCGATGGAACTGTTAGACGTAGGTAATCTGTCTTCTATCGTTTTAAGTTGCAGATAAATCTGCTATCATAGGCTTAGTAAGATAATCAAATTGCCAATTCCGGTTCATCATTAGAGGGAAAAGCTATGAAACCACCTACAACTTTCGACTCTTCGCTTCAAGAGCAATTTATGACTCAGGGTTACCTACGACTGGGTAAGATTTTGTCTACAGAGGATTTATGGGCTTTACAACAACGTATCGACGACATCATGGTGGGCCGCATCAAGTACAAAAATATGCGCCTTCAATTTTATCAAAATCCGGACGGAAAAGTATGCCGAACCTTAGGTCACCAGGTGCCAACGCGTGCCTATCGGCGTATCGACGACTTGGAACAGGATCCCCTCTTCCTCACCTATATACAGCACTCTTTATTCCGACAGATCACGAACTACTATATCGGCCGGCAGGTGTCAATTTTCCGCTCGATGTTAATGAACAAACCATCCCAACTCAGTCAACCGCTCCCCTGGCATCAGGACGTGGGGGTTGGTTGGGGGATCGATGCCAATCCAATTATAACCGTATGGACCACACTTGACGACGCCACGGTAGCTACTGGCTGTATGCAGATTGTACCCGGCAGCAACCAACACGGGATCATAAATCAACGTCACTTTCTCTCTAAAGAGGAGATCGCTATATATGCCCCGACGGAAGAGGTCGTCTCCTTGGAAGCGGAGGCCGGGGAGGCCATTTTGCTACATAACTTTTTGCTACATAAGTCAGGAACCAATTCTACACCGTCGCCTCGCCGAGCCTTCAGCGTAACTTATATGGACTCGGAAACCAGAACTCTTGACACCGGCCAGACTTTTCCGATTGTTTTTGGTAAAAATGCCCTTGATCCGACAACCGTAGAGGACAAAGCCACTGAACTAATACAGAAATTCTACGGATAGTCTCAGCCAAGCTATTAAGTTTCGCCTAATGTGTTCCATGAACTTCTCCCGACAATAGGATTCATAACATCCTAATCTCGGTTCCAATTCGGTTTGTGCCATCAGGATTCAAGTTGGTATTTGCTTGGTCTCACGGTGTTCTCGGTATCCGGTCGCTCGGATGAATTTCTTGTACCGATTTGCTCACCTCATAGGCATCCATATAAAAAGCATCCAATTTCACCCTATGCACTGATTTTTCAACTGACCTACCATCCCTTATCTTTAGCCCTAAACAATTTGGTGAATCCCTGAAGCCCATCTGGAAACTGCCATTTCTTTCTCTTTAGCGTACGGCCTTAATAATGTCAGCAAAATAGCTAACACTATCAACGATAGAAAGATCCAACTTCGTTTTCGCGTCGTACTCCCTCCAAATAGGCCTAAAAATCCTTGCTATCACTGGGACAGGACAAAATTGTTCACTCTGGAAACCGTTCAATTCCCTAATATCTCACCAGCAACTGTGCTAGCATGCCTCCCAATATCCTAGTGCCTTTGCGATATGACCAGTGGTAATGATTGACCAGCAACGTCCAAAACTCGAATTTCACGAGGACCAATTAATTACTATTAGAAACATAGATTGGCAATTTTATGTTACAAATTAAAAGGTGCCCTGCCTAATATCAGAGACATCGGTCCAAGAACGTTGACTGTTATAGAGGTTAAGTGGGTTCGTTCCCCCAAGGGAAAGATTCGATTCGGAGAGATCGGTCCGTAACGGGAAGGTCAATTCGACTCCCGTTGGCAGCAGAAGATTGATGAATGGCAAAGCCAATTTCGGTTGCCCGTCGTGCCTGGTCTACATCGCAAGCGGTTCTTTTGCCGTTGGCGACAGCCGCGACTAGGTCGGCGACCATCGCTGGTCCTGCTGCCCACGGCTCCGTTGCTGGAGAAACTTCAACCGTTTTCATCTGCAATGGTTCCTCCGGTGTCCAATGGTAGGTTTGGTTGGCATCGTTTAGAACGAACAGGCGACCCTTTTGTCCCACCACCTCAAAACTCATTGGCAACCCTTGGCCAGCGTGTTTGCCGTCAGCCGTGATATATAGGACAATACCGTTATCCAGCCCGATTTGTGCCCGCCCAGAAGGGTCAATCCGACGACGGCTATCGGCGGGTTCGTCCGAGAGATCCTCAACTAATCCGCTGACCCAGATCGGTTCCACATCTCCGGCTAAGGCTAACAGCGAATCATACCAGTGGCAGCCGTGATTGATCAGGTTAGACAGGCCATAGCTGACGATGCTGGTAACATCTCCGACCAACCCTTCGGCGATAAGCCGGCGAATCGTTCGATAGCGGTCAAACCAACGCCGATCCAGCGCAAAGAGCAGGGACACGTCCCGACAGGCTGACAAAACCCGGTCCATCTCGGCCAAACTGGTGACCAGTGGCTTATCACAAAGAATACCTTTCACACCTGACTGTACAGCAATCTCGATCTGGTCAGCGTGCATTGTTTGCCGGGTGGCCAAGCAGAGCAGGTCCGGTTGAACCACCATCATCATCTGTTCGTAGTCATCGTAAGTAACGACATCAGGCCAAACATCTTCCCAACAGGTAGTAAATTCGTCACGGGTGGCAGAATCAAAATCGAACACGGCGACGACATCGGTTTCGGCTACTGCCTGTAAAGCCGCGCCAAAATTGTGGCTACCTGCTGTTCGCGTGACCATTCTATGGCAACCGGCGACAGCAACGGTTAATTTTTCCATTGGATAATCTCCTTCGATACTAATCGTTTAACAGTCCTAACTTAGAACTTAGGATTAACAGTGGTTAAGATTCAGTGACAGGACCATCAAAATAGAGAAAAGGATGATCCACTGTTATTTGTAAGTAATTAGAACAAGACGTAAGGGCCGCCCTAATTCCGAGGATAATAGATACTGTCCATCGGCAAAAACCGCACATTATCCAATAGCCAAGACGTCAATGAACAACAACGTTGACAAAGGCTCGCACCGACTGCCCAGGGGTTTTCCACGCTCGGCTTGTATGCCTGGCCAAAGTCTGTACTTGTCCATTAACCAACGTCTTCTGTAGAGGTGCATACGCTTCCAGTCAGTCGGCAACATGACGCAGGTTTCGGCCAAGTTGTCGGCCAAACAGAACACCGATAAAGGTGTATAAAAACCCACCTAAGCTGACCATTAACCAGACATACCAATCGGCGTAGAATAGACGGTAGAGGGTAATTCCGATCTGAAAATCGACGTAGACACTACAGGCGTCACAGAGACCGAAAACTAAGGCCATCCAAATCAATCTTAGTCCTCGGCCAGTCAGCAAAAAGCCGATCTCCAGCAGAAGCGCTGAGACACTGAGATAAATCAAGGCGATCGGTGTCATAGTACCCAACAAAACGCCATTTAGTAGAAATCGAACCGTTGAAACCAGAATAATAGTGCCAGATTTTGGAATCAACGTCAACAAGGCTGTCAAAAGCGTAAAATACAGAATTTCGTTAAAAACCCCCGTAATTAGAAAAGCCAACGGGCCAAGAACGGCATTCGCAATATTGATCAAAATAGTCGCCGGAAGATTAACAAAAGCGAAAATAGTAGCACCAAAGAGAGAGATCAGAATCAAGTTTTTACTGGAAAAAAGGGAGAAAAGTTGTTGCCATCGTCCAACAAAGAGAAGTAAACCAATTACTGTCAATGCAATCGATAAGATTGTTATTATTATCGCTCGTTGGTTGGGAACTGAGATCCTCAATGGTAAAGATTGTTGGTCGATAGTCTGTTGAGTCCCCCATATTTTCACCTGGATCAACCTCTGGTAATCGCCAGTTTGTGGATCTAAACCGGGATTGAGGTGGATAGGCAGGCTAACAGTGGTCACCGTTTCCGGCTTCAGATTAACGGCCGAAAAACTCCGAAAACTCTCGCTACGGTTTTCTATAGCCAGCGAAAGAAACAGAACCGGTTTTTGGGTTTGTAGATCCCGTACAATTGCTGAAACAATCACTGGAATGGTGGTCGGCAACCGGTTCTGGAGATGTATCGTTTGAAAGGCAATTGGGAGGCCATAGTCGGTTGATGACCGCCGAGACGAAAGCGGTTGCTTCAGGACTAGCGTATCGGGTTGCAGATGCGCGAAAAAATGCCCTTTGACGTCTGTCGGCAGTTGAATTTTGTCGATAGAGACTCCTGTGGAGACCGCCTCAACTGTCGTGGCTGCAAATGGCAGTTGACGCACAATCTGCCACGGTTGGCCAGAAGAGGGGGTGACCCGTAGTATTGCCGTTATCTCACCGGTGTTCGCCTGATCTGGAATTTCGATTTGGAGGTCGGTATGCCATGTCTCAAAAGCTGAAATGAATCTCCCTGTTCGGATTAGCGGGTCGGTAAACGGCAGCTCGATCCGCAGTTGGAAATCGGCTGGCGCCAACTCCCCATTGGTCGTTTGGACAGCAATTCGCGTTTGACTATGCTGGATAAGTGTGACGGGAGATCGTAGGCTGGAGTTCTGATTCTGAATAAAAGGAACGCCCAGTTGAAGCGTGCCGCGCTTTTGGTCTGGTGGCGCGGTAGCGAACTGCTGGTATTCTGTTTCAGCCTCAAAGAGAAAGCGATAGGTCTGACCTGCATGCCAGCGAAAGTAGACCTTTTCGGTATTCGCCGGTTTACCCGATAATGCTAAGCTGCCAATCGATATTTCCGTATCGTCGAAGACCTGTATCGAGCGAAGTTCATCCCCCGGCTCCAAATCAAACGCGATCTCAACTCCCATTGGAGTAAAGATGATCTGATGAGTAGGGGTTGTCGGTTCTACAGTCTCAGTGGTGAGTTCAGGTGGTTGACAGCCCGCCAAAGAGAGACAAAATAGAATAAGAAGACAAGTAGTATTAGATCTACTACTGGTATTTTTAATCGGGATTGTAATTCCAGTTGGCACGCCGTTTCCCATATTCCCGACTATTCATTTGCGTTTGATGGCAGTCGAGACATTGAGCCAGAGTTTGAACCTCCACCGGGGTTGGATCATACGGAACCACCCCGTGAATTGAATGGGGTTCAATGACCTTTAAGTTGTTATGAATGTGGCAGGTGAGACAGGTATAGGATTGATAATCGGGTGTGGTATGACATTGCACACAAGCCACATTATGGTCAGCTATCAGGGGAAAAAACGCATCGTGGTCTAATTTCTCGCGACCGTGGAAAACAATACTGAGCAGCAACACTGGCGCTACTAGGGAATGGACCAGTAAAATCGGCCTTCGATGACTACCACTAACCAGTGAAATCGTCAGTCCCGTCACCAAGCTACCCGTTGCCAGTATCAGTGGCAACCACGAGTGCCAGGCCATCGGTCGAACCGCAGAATGAATCGTGACCAGTGTCAGGCCAAAACCTGCCATGGTTTGATGGTATTTGATCCACCGTTGTCGAGCGCCGAACTTAATAATACCCTTTGAGCGGAGAAAATAGGCATTGGCTAGTAAGATAGAAACCGCCCCGACAATACTAAGCGAATGTCGAACCTGGCCAAAACCCAATCGCCAAATCAATGGTGCAGAAACCAGTACAGCTCCGAGTATCCCATAACCGAGTTGCAATAGTGGTATCATCAGAAAGCTCGATTACTGTTCAGGCTCGAACTCTGAACTGGTTGAGTCAGGACGTGAGGTTTTATTATTATCAGCGGTAGGTTGACGGGTTAAACGATTGTAACTGGCTAACAGATCGGTCGGTAGTGCCCCGAAATAGACTAATCTCCCCTGATGCAGCACCGCCAATCGGTTACAGATGTTTTGAACCATGGTCAGGTGGTTGGATGCTAAGACCACGATTTTATCCATTTGGCCTAACTCGCGAATCAATTCCCCCAATTCGGCTTGGCCTTGCGGGTCTAGTTGTGCTAGTGGGTCGTCCAGTAGCCAGAATTGCGGGTCGTGTAAGACGGTCTTGGCTAATGCGGTTCGAGATCGTTGACCCACGGACAACTCGGATAGGTTTTGCTGGTGGAGATGGTTTAGATCTGTTAGTTCCAGCGTCCCTTCAATCAAGGCGGAACGGGCAGATTTATCAATGCCATAAGCGCGGGCAAAAAAGTTGAGATAGCCACCGACAGTCAACCCGAGATCTTCATCGAAGATCTGCGGCAGATAGCCGATCGACGGTCGGACGGATGCCAGATTAGAAAAAGCATCCTGGTCGTTGATAAGGAGTGTTCCCGCCGTCGGCCGGACTAGAGTGGCCAAAATCTTCAATAACAGACTTTTACCAGCGCCATTTGCTCCAACCAACCCCAGTCGATCACTTGCTCGCAGTTGAAAAGAGAGGTCGGTCAAAATCGGTCTTTTACGGACCGACTTGGAGAGACCGTCTACCTTAATCATTCAATTTTTGTTCGACACTGATGACCTTATCATTGATGGTCTGGGTTCTGTCGGTACGCGTACCGAACTTGAGGCTGGTGGTGATGCGTGGCGCCCCCATCTCGTGCACCATTTGATGACAGGTCTTGATGGCCTCAAAAACCGCATCCCATTCACCTTCGATGTTAGTTCCGTAAGCGTGCAGATGTATTTTCAACCCAGCCTGGCGTAGCACTTTTTCACAAGCCGCCACATAAGCCGAGACGGATACGCCTACGCCCATCGGCACCACGCATAGATCGGCGATAACTTGCATTTCAGGTCTCCTCTGAGAGATTAAATCAATTCCAATTATATATACCGTATCATACCAAACACATCAGCCTGGGTCAAGCGGTCGCAGGGTTGAGACGGTCCCGCGGTCTGGTTGACATCCGGCTTAACTTCTGATACGGTAATCGCCAGAAGGAGAGGAGGCAACTATGACCCAACCGAATATCATCTTTTTTATGGTGGATCAATTGGCTGCTAAGTGGCTGGAGGCAGCAATGGACGGCATCTGTGATCTGCCAAACATCCAGCGACTGAAATCGCGGGGAGCGAGTTTCACCAATGCCATCACCAGCAATCCGGTCTGTTGTGCCGCTCGATCCACCTTAGCTACAGGGTTAACCGCAAGAGGGCATGGCGTAATTGAAAATGGATACCAGCTTGACCCTGCCTTACCGACGTTCATGCGGACGTTGCAGGCTGGCGGTTGGCGGACAGGCGCCTTTGGTAAAGTTCATCTCAAGCCGCACTTCGCCGGTCTCCGTCCCGACTACCGCCCTTACGGCTTTGATGTAACCCATATCACGGAAGACGCTCGCGGTGGCGAATGGTTGGACTGGGTGGCGTCTGAGCACCCCGATCACTATGAAGCGGTTCTCGCCACTATCTGGCCGACCGAGATTCCAGACTATGCCGCTTATGACACGGGGCATACGGGCCAAGGTACGACCAATCTACGGGATCGAATTAAGGCTATCCGTAAAGATTTCGACTGGTCAACGCCTGAGTTCCTCGACAGTACGGCTGGCGCCTATCCGTTACCGTTCCCGGCAGAGGTGTCACAAACAGAGTGGATTACCATGCACGCCCTCGAATTTTTGCGTCAGACACCTGCGGACCAGCCCCTCTACGCCCACATCAGTTATGTCCAACCTCACGGCCCATTTTGTGCGACGGCCGACTACATTCATCGGGTTGATCCGGCGATTTTACCCACTCCTCTTCCCGCCGAATGGGTTGAGGATCCAAACGCCCCTGGCTACTTCCGGCACAAAACCCCGGCTAAACCGAATTGGCAGTTGATCCGACGTCACTACTTTGCCGATTTGATGCACCTGGATCATCAACTTGGCCTGGTAATGGAAGTTCTGGAGGAGCAGCAGCGGGACCGAAACACCTATCTCTTTTTCCTGTCGGACCACGGTGAACTTTTGGGTGACCACGGCTTCACCGGCAAAGAAGAACGCCACTACGACGCCTGTATTAGAGTGCCGCTGATCGTCGCTGGACCGGGTATTCAGCAGGGGACTATCTACCGTCAACCGGTTCAGCTGGAAGATATTTGCCCGACCGTTCTCGACATGACTGGCCAGTGCTTTCCAGCCATGCCAAAGATGGGACCATACTTGAAAGTCGAGACCGACCAAATTCCACAATTGCCAGGACGATCGTTATTGTCTCTCTGTCAAGAAAACACGACGGTTGCCGGTTGGCGTCAAGCGGCCTACAGTGGTAGCTACAATGCGATCTGGTCTATTGACCCTGGCGATTGGGCACAGACCATTCGGACCGACAGACATCGATACACCATTTATCCCGGGCAGGGTGGACAACTGTTCGATCTGCAAGATGACCCGGATGAACAACGCAATTTGGTGGCGGAAGCCGATTGCACCGACATCCGCCAGCAACTGCAGTACCAATTGATGGAACTGATTATTAGGCAAGATTACCCCAAAACACGACGAAGCCTGTTTGCTCTGGGTGTCCACTAGATCAACTGGCTGTTGAAACGATATCACAAAAAACGGCGCCACAAAAAATAAAAAATGACGCCGCGCCGGCTGGCGGGCACCGTACCATGACTGACTGAAAGTAACCGAAGATGCTGGCTATTTCAGATCCTGATTTTTATGCTTGGTCGAAACAGATTATACTTTCTACTGGTTGACGCTTCCTGGTGTTAGTGAATCTTATCAGTCTATTTTTATTAATCTATTAGGGTACAGGAGTGTGGTGTGGATCGACCAAATTTTCTGGTGATTATGACCGATCAACAACGGGGCGATTGCCTGAGTGCCGAAGGGCATTCGGTGTTGATGACGCCGAATATGGATGCCATTGGCGGGGCAGGCGTGCGGTTTTCTCGGGCATATTCGACCTGCCCAGTCTGTGTGCCGGCGAGACGTTCCTTTTTGTCAGGGCAATCTCCTTCGGTGCACGGGGTGTTGAATAACAGCAGTGTCCAGTGGGAAGGGCCTTCGCTGCCGGGTGTGTTGCGCGATGCCGGGTATCAGACCGAGTGGATAGGCCGTGGGATGCATCAGACACCGCCGCTGAAACGTTACGGGTTTGAGCATATGGTATTTCAAGACCACCGTACAGAGGATGATCACGATCGTTTTTTGGCCGGACGGGAGCCCGAAGGGTCAGGGGGATATTACGGTACGGGTGTGATGCATAACGATTGGACCGCCAGGTCCTGGCATTTGGATGAGGCCTATCACGCAACGAACTGGACGGTTTCCGAGTCGCTGAACTTCCTGAAATATCGGCGTGATCCGTCGTGTCCCTTTTTTTTGGTGACCTCCATTCTGGCGCCCCACCCACCACTGGTTCCACCACTCTTTTATCTGGATCGGTACCTGCGGCAGGATCTGCCCCATCCGCTGATTGGCAACTGGGCCGAACCGCCACAGAACGATGGTATGGGAGACGATGTAAGCGCAGAGCGGGTACGTCTCACCGGCGAAGCGTTGCGTTCGGCCTATGCGGGATATTATGGACTGATCAACCATATCGACGATCAGATCCGACGGCTGTTGAACCCGGTGAATGGCATTCAACAGATGACCGGTCACAATACAGTAGTAATCTTTTTTTCGGATCACGGTGAGATGCTGGGCGATCACTATCGGTGGCGCAAATCGCTACCATACGAAGGTTCAGCCCGTATTCCGTTTATGATTAATGCTCCCGAACGGTTTGAGCTTCAGACGGGAGCCGTGTCGGACGTTCCGGTGTGTATTGAAGATTTGATGCCTACGATTCTGGAGATGGCAGGTGTAGAGATTCCCGAAGGGGTAAATGGACGGAGCTTGCTGCCTTTGATGCGTGGGGTAGGCCAGCCGAATCGTCCCTATTTGCACATTGAGACATCACCGACGTATCACTGTTTAACGGATGGAAAAGAGAAGTTTATCTGGTTTGTGTCGAACGGAGTGGAACAGTTTTTTGATCTGGTGGTAGATCCGGGTGAGAGGCACAATTTGATTGAAGTGTCTGAACATCAGGATCGCATCGGATGGTGGCGAAAAGAGCTGGTTGGGGTTTTGCAAAATCGCCCGGAAGGATTTTCGGCTGGAGGGCGGTTGATTGCGGGACGCCCCTATCCGGGGGTAATGAAGAAGGCGCCTTAATTAATAAGGAGAGACAAATAAAAAAGGAGAGTGTTCAATTATAGATAGGTATAAACTCCCTCTGATATAGCTAAACCCATATAAAAAGTCATATCTTAGATAGACTGAAATAAGGTGTCAACATCAGATCTCAATTTCCTACCAATAGCTTTCAGTTGAGCC
>Ga0208128_1000522_pt1 | contig 15624 bp, 12 predicted proteins | sample ETNtaG_35_FD_185758 | JGI IMG/M metagenome (GOLD analysis project Ga0208128, IMG submission 185758) | Marine microbial and viral communities from oxygen minimum zone, Eastern Pacific Ocean - ETNP201306PF51B (SPAdes) (version 2) | ecosystem: Environmental > Aquatic > Marine > Oceanic ... | reverse complement strand
GCTCAACTGAAAGCTATTGGTAGGAAATTGAGATCTGATGTTGACACCTTATTTCAGTCTATCTAAGATATGACTTTTTATATGGGTTTAGCTATATCTGGGCTTGTCCGTATAGCCGATGACTGTGGGATTCATCGTATCGCCATCCGCAACTGGCTGAGTCTTCAGGCAGGTCTCCATTCCCGCACTTAGGAGGGCTGTGTTAGCATCATCCCTGATCCGCTCAAGATTGGGCATCGGAATTTGCCCAGGTGCTCTGGTGCTATCTGTCATACTTAATGCTCTCTCCCTATCCACCATGTATTAGCCAACACTTTTGTGCTTAGTCTATATTATTGTCACGAAACAAGCTACAGAAAATGCACGAGAAAACGCTTGCCTGGTGTGATGCCTGTGTGTTATCTTGGATGGATACGGGTGACACCCAACAGTTGCACCGGTGGCTCCATGGCTACTTCCAGCGGCTCAAAGCACTCGGCCTGGAAAAACAGCAACACTCCTTCTACGCTTACTGGGGGCGTCAGTTCTTCAACCAATTCCAAAGAAACCGCCGGAGAGGAGACCTCGAACGAACCGAAATGGATGCCTTTCTGCAATCAGACTGGCAGGTGAAGCAAGCCTTGGATGCGCTGGAAATTTACTAGGAGCAATTTCGGGGGATTGTACTTTCTCCCCTTCCTGCTGAAGCGCCTGCCACCAACTCCACTGGGGGAATGTCGGAAACGGGTTCAAGTGACCGACCCGCGCGTGCAGGAACCAATAGCCGGTGCGGTAACAGAATTTGCCACGGGCACAGAACCGCTGTCAAGGCAGTACCCACAGGTGACCACGAGTGCGTTGGAGCCAGCGGTACGGGCAGTCCTGCGCATAGAACATTATACCATGAAAACCGAAAAAGCCTACCTGCACTGGATTCGGCGGTTTGTCGCTTACTACTCCGGCAAACATCCTTCAGATAAATAAGTAGCCCCCAAATCCACTAGTTCCTCAGTTACCTGGCTATCATGAGCGTGTAGCTACCGGCACCGGAACAGATGAACAGGGGATTTCCAATAATGTGGTAGTTTCCTGGTAACTGTATGGACCGGAGGAAACAGGTTATCGCTTTCTATATTGGGAAAACGCAAAATCGCGTATTGTTCGTCGAAGTTCGTCGGAATATCAAGCGGAAATCGATTTCAGTTTGAATACCATCGGTGATTATCGACTTCGCGTTGCAACAGCGGACTTAGCTGGACGCACCGGCGTAGCTTGGCAACCGGTCAACCTGATGGGTGATGGGTAAATCAGGTCAGAACTAAGGAGAATTAGTCTATGGCATTACAAAGCATCCAGCTTGTTTTGGACAATACCGAACCCTTGAAATGGCCCCGAGGCAACCGTCTGCCGCTCTACCTGTGGCCGGTGATGGATCTGGAGACGAAGGATGAAACGGAGATCGAAAAAGTTCTTCACCAGTTGGATCAACGGGGGATAGGGTTGATCTCCACTTGGCATCCGGCCAGTTATGAGCAGTCACTGGCACAAGGACTAAAAGTAGGTAGAGTGCAAAAGCAGCTAGGTTTGTCAGTCGGTATCAACGCCAATCCCTGCACCTATTCCTTTTTCAATGGTGATCCTCAGACCGCCCATATAGATCAAAATGAAGAGAGGTTTTTTGATTTATCCTTCGGTTCTGGTCACCAGATGGGCTGTCCATTTGCCATCGACTTCCGCTTACCGGAAATGCGGAAACAGGTAGAGGATTTTGTTCACGCCTACCAGCAATCGGATGTAGCGATTAATTTCGTCTTCGCCGACTGGGAGATCGATGGTCCAATCGAATGGAACGGTGCTTGGGAAGCCTCTAAGAGATGTCAACGTTGCTGTGCAGAGATTGGAGATATTGCCGATTTTCACGCCTTCCAATCTGGGTTACGCCGGAAACGAAGCCAGTTGCAACGGGTGATGTTGGCTGACTCAGTTACCTCTTATTTCCCCGGTGCTCTGGTTGGTAACTATGCGGTTTATCCTCACGACGGATACCGATACTGGTACGACTACTTTGAACAATTCGTCGAAGGTACTCCCCATAAACGGGAAGGATCCGCCAAGTACCGTCAATGGTTCCACGAGTTTCCGTTGACGGAATATACCTGCGCTATGCCGGTCGTCTACACCTGGGATACAATTTGGGATTGGTACGACTTTGACTCATCGGACTACCGATGGTTCTACAACATGCTCAAGGTGGGCAATAATGCCGCCCAATCGATGCAGAATACCAAGTCAGTGGCGGCACCGCTGGTGACCTTCGTTCATTGGCACACTGTCGATACACTCGACACTCAACCGCCCGGCCTACAACAGTTTAGCGCCGACATGTACCAAGAACTTTTGTGGCACTTGCTCCTACGGGGGCACGAGACCTTCTTTATGTGGTGCCCATCAAACCAAATTGTCCAGGAGACGCGGTTGGTTCACCAGGTTTATGCGGCCTCGCTGGAATATCGCGACTTTTTAGATTCTGGGACTCCAATCAATTTTGATATCCCACCTCAGCCGGGACCAGTTGTTTCAGCTATCAGGTTAGGAAACCGATTACTGGTAAGAAGAACTGATTTCAACAGTCAAGACCAAAGCCTTAGCCTGACAGTAGATGGAAAGACATTTCAAGCCCCACCAGCCGGAGGACAGTGTCTGATTATCGACCTGGATTGATTATAAGCCGGAGGATTTAGAGGTTGATGGTGATATAGGTTTGTTGTTGTAGGATCATAGCCAATGTGCCCCAGAAGGTGGTTACCACGAACTCTCCCAGTACCAGTCCCAGGAAAAAAGGGATTGCCCTTCGGTAAAACTTCAGCCCTCCCTGTTTTAAACATACGGATTTGATCACAAAACTGAGCAATATCGAAAACCAGAAGAAGTTCATGGTGTAGGTGCTGGTAACAGCGTAACCAGCGGCGTGAAGGGGAAACCAGAAAAATTGGGCGCGCATCACGGTCAGCAGTACGGAAACCAACAGGCCAATACCCGAGGCAGCCAAGGCGGGTATATTAGCCTTCAATGGATTATTAAGCCAACTACTGAGTCGATAAAACGATTCTCGCCCAACCCATCCAGTATAAACCCCGTCTTGATAGGACATATGCATATAGGCCCAAATAGTAATCGGTAGACCGATCAGAATGGCCAGCAGAATGGCACTGGCGAATTTTCGATTTTCGATTTGAGCTTGTTCGGCGATTTTTAACCCTTCCAGTTGATGGGGCATCAGCAGGCAGTCGTAAGACCGATTGAAGAAGTAAAGGTAAGACAGGGCAGTTAAGTTCTGCGTCCCTAATCTTCTAGTGCCAAAAGCCGTGTATAACATATGATCGGGGCCACACCAATGTTGATCGTGTACTGGCGAACCGAGTTCCGCCCGCATCCGGGTAATACCGATGGCCAAGGCGTAGTAACAACAGAAAAAAATCAGAATAACCCAGACCGACATGCCCAACTGGTGACAGAAGATAGCCAAAACAATAAAACCGATGATGGCCATTGAAACAGAAAGCCGATAATGAAATGGTTCCTGGCTCCGGTCTGTGGCGATTGACTCTGTCGAAGGAGACGTGAAAGACCAACCGAAGGCGATTCTGACGATTTGAGATAGGTGTTGGCGACTGATCCACAGAGCACTCAACCCCAGTCCGACATACGCGCCGAAGGACTGTTCGTGCGGATAGGGAAAGTCGTGTTCAAAACCTGCGCTTCTACCTACCACCTGTTGCAGTTTCCAGAAAAGATAGAAAAACCAGCAGGAGAAAGAGAGATCTAACGGCATTAAAAAGGCCAAGCCGACGGCGAACGGATAGATGCCGATAGGCAACCAATCGATTGCGTCCCACGGCCGAGTGGTAAAAAGACGTGAAATGTCGTGACCGCGGATCCCCGCAATCTGTGGCCAATTCGGATACAGGTCGTTAAGTCCGTTGCAAAGATCCACGGCCGCGGCAATAGTGAATCCTGTCCACATCAACTTATTGCCTAGAAAGTTGGATTGTCTGTCAGTCATCGATAACGGCAGCTGAATCAGTGGATAACTGAGTTTTTCATGCTCAATCCACTGTTTCCTGACCAGAAAATTGATACTCAACATCACTGAAAATAAGGCTAGTAAAAACAGCGCCCAAATTGCCAGTGGTGACAACCAGGCCTGCAGGTGTTCGAAGGTGTAAAAAGTCGATTGCCCGGCAAAGAAATTACCAACGATGCGTCGATCCTGAACCGAGGTCCAGTCCGGGATGTAATGCCAAAAAAGGGCTTGCCAATCGTTTTCTGGCGAAGCATAAGCAAAGGTATAGCTGATAATCGGGGGTAACATCTGCACGCACATATGTCCTCCGATGGCTGTGGAAAGAGAGACCATGGTGTAGATGGTAAGCAAATCAGCGCGAGAAAAGGAGAGACTGGGAATAATCGGTCGAATGAGGCGACTCCATACTGTCATTAGAAAAAGAAGGGAGACGGTGTTGTAGAGGAGCGAGATCATCGACATATGAGCGATGTCCCAACGCAGACCGATCATTTGCCAGGCGGCGTTTAGCGGGATCAGGATTACACCTACCCAAAGAGCTTTGGTGGTCAGACCAGGTCGGTTTGGCCGAGACATAGACATAGACTTACTCTTCCAAAATAAATGTCCGCCCGGATGGCGGGACTTGTTCTCAACGGTAGAACGAATAGACGGTGACGCCGAAAAACAGGCGAATTAGAACCCAACCACCGCCAATGGTGAATTCACCCAGCAGGAGACCCAGGAAAAGAGGGGACACTTTGCGATAGAGGCGGATGCCGCCAACCTTCAGAAGTATCACTTTAACTGCCCAACTGAAAAAGATTGAAAACCAGAGCCAACCGACGGTCCAGCTACTACTGCCAATGACGTATCCTGCCGGGTGGAAAGGCCAGAATGGGAATTGTGTTCGTAACCACCAGAAGAGTCCCACGAACAGCGCTCCTACGCCCATGAATATAACTGAAGCCAGGTCCGTCTCTGTGGGGTAGTAGAGCCAGCCACGCAGAGTATTGTACCCGCCTACACCCAGGTCACTGACCACCCCAATCCGATAACCGACATCCAGGTAGGCCCAGAAGGCGGCCAGTGCACCAAGAACCGTGGCCAGAACCATTGCTCCCACCAACCGGTGGGTCTTCAACCCTACTGCATCCGCCGCTTTGAAACTTTCAAGCGTGTGCGGCATAACATGCGCCCGAGAGCCCCGATTAAAGGTCATGTAGAGACGAACCATAGTTAAGCTGGGAGGGGTTAGTTGGCGTGAACCGAAGACGTCAACCAGGAAGTCATGAGGAGTCGCACTCACTTCGTTAGTCGGCGGACCTACCTCGGCCCTGACGCGCGTGATACCGATAGATAGTAGATAGTAAAACAGAAAGTAGAATCCTGCCGTCCAAAGTGCCATCCCTCCCTTATAGGAAAAGGCCAGCAAAAATATGAGACCAGCGATCAATCCCCATACCGCCCAGTGAGGGTAATCTTCACCGTTTTTCGATACGGTTGTCCCCGACCATCCTTGGGCTAATCTTTTAAAGATAGACTGCAGATATCGCCGGCCACCATACAGAGAGAAACCTGCCAGTGCCAGATAACCACCCATAACTTGCGACCGGTCGTAAGGAAACTGAGGTAACGCTGATAAACCAATCATTTGGCCCAACACCCGTTCGAATTTCCAGAAAAAATAGAAAAACCAGACGGAGAATGACATTTCCAGTGGCATTAAAAATCCCAGGCCGACGGCAAACGATAGAATGTAAAGTGGGGTCCAACCCATCGCGTTCCACGGTTTTTCGGTAAAATATTGTCCGATCTCCGCTTGGCGTACGGGGAATTCCGGCCAGGCTGGCCAAAAGACGTGCAATCCGTTAAACAGGTCGATTCCGCCAGCAATAGCGAATCCGAGCCACATCATCCTGGATCTGAATAGTCTCCCCGTGGGATGAGACATAATCAAGGGCAGTTGAATGATGGGATAAGATAACCGTTCGTGTTCAATCCACTGTTTCCTGAGTATGGCTGATAAACAGATCATTACCCAGACGAGCATCGTTAGAAATACTGTCCACCAAATCGCCGGTCGAATCCAATCCTGAAAATAGCGAGGCAGATAAAAAGTACTCTCACCTTCATAGAATTTCTCCAGGGTAGAGAAGTTATCCACCATCATCCACGCGGGGAGATGCCGCCAGAAAAGCTGTTTCCACTCATTTTCAGGCGTGGCGAACCAGAATCCATCGGTAATAGTTGGCATTACCGTTTGAATCATATCGTGTCCCGCCAGCGCAGACGATACCGACAGCATAACGTAAATTGTCATAAACTCGCCGTGTCTCAGGGCGAAACGCGGCGTCAATCGCTGAATCAGAAAATTAAAACCGATGAGGATCAGCAGGGAAATAATGGCGTTGTAAATTAGCGAAATCGTCGTCGGCAACGTACTCCAATATTTGAGATGGTTCCACATAATGAAGTAGGTGTTGACCGGAATCAGCAACATACCGACAATAACAGCCCGCAGTGTTACATTTGTGCGTGGTGTGGATGGGTTATTAGGTGTCATCTATTCATGTATTCATATCCATGTATTCAGGCACGAAGTATTCAAGCGCAAAAAAATCGCCCCATCGCTTGATGAGACGGGGCGATATGATTCGTGGGGATGTGTATACTTTTGTTGTTAGATGGGTTGGTCTAGCACTACAATTCCGAATTTTATCGATCTTTTTCTGACATCCCCACCTCGACCGCGACTTGGCCCGAGGTGAAACACCACTATTTTAAACCGCTCTTACGATTTCCGTAACGGGCGTTTGGCGGTTCGAGGATGGATCGTTGTCTATCGCTCAGGTCATTGAAGACGGTATCATCGTAGTAACTTGCCGCCCAGGATACTGGATGCGGGCTGTATTTATAAAACAGCGTGCGGCGTTCATCCGCACCGTGCCACGGCAGTGTACCGTGCGTTAAAGCCTCAGTGAAAATAATAGCCGTTCCGGCTGGACCAGTGATGTTCGTGATAAAGGGTTGTGAATTCTCCAATTCCCGCCATTCATCGGGGAAACAGTAGTTACTCTTATGACTACCTGGCACACAACCAAAACCACCATCCCCGGAGTTAACATCCTTCAAGTTATATGCTACAACTGTCAGTCCATTGTGCATCTGCCCATTGGCGAATCGGTAGTACATACTCGGATTGAACGGAGTGCCAGCACCGTGTAACGTCGTGCCGATGGGTCCTTTACCAGCACGAATGATATCGGAGTAGTCGTGATCCAGCCTGAACTGCTCACCCAGTAGTTCCTCCAAATAAGGCACAACGCTGGGATTATCAATCAGGTTCCGGTAGGCGCTGTCCCAACGAAGCAGTCCAACAAACCGATGTGTCCTCATATCTATGGGGCACGATTCGGCAATCTTTGCGTCCATGGTGCAGTTTAGTTGATCAATGGTTGCCCGGCTCAAGGCATTGGGCACAACGAGAAAACCCTGTAAGTCAAAAAGATAGCGTTCCTGTTCGGTCATACTCTTCTCTCCTCGCCAAGTTATATCTTCGTTTTTTATCGTCCTACTGTAGAGTTGATATCAGTCTGTTAACCAAATGCCCGTAAACTTCAGCATCCGGCTTCTCAAAACACGTATGAGGACAAGGGTGAAAGTTGGCCTTGTGGCTTCCAGGCAATGATATTATATCACTGTTACTAACATGAAATTGGTTCGATTACAAGGCCGCGTTTATCACTCGGATTCGAAAAAAGGAATCTCCTTGCGACGCTCCTGCTAATCTGTTCCTGCTAATTAATTCTGGAAGATTCTGCCCACATCTTTCAAATAATTGGATTAATCAGTACCAGTTTTTTTGAGAAAAAGCACCCCATCCAGATCTGGTATCTGGTGGTGCCGTTGACGTTCATTAGTGTTGACATTCGTTACATCCTCAGCGAATATGATGGTTTGTGTTCGTCCACTCCGATTATAGGCAGTCCAACCTTTTTCAAACTCACGGATGAACAATCCCTCGGTTTGCTGAAACCGTTGCGCTTTCTGGCCGACAGGATACCCCAAATCGATATCCCAGAAACTATACCAATTATGAAGATGATCCGGTGTCGGCATGGTATTATCATCAGCGAACAGAACATATCCGTCAGAGTGGGTCAGGCTCAGAGTCGTAATCATGCGCATCGACTGCCGGTTTTGGTCGCTATTTCTTTCGGCAATTCTTGTCTCCAGATCTCCGGTGTATTTTGTCACCAGTCGCCAGCCTTCTAAACAGTTGATCTGCGGTGGTTTTAGGTGTTGTTCAGCCCAGAGCAGTGTCCGTTCCATCTGCTTGATTTCATCCAGATTGTAGCCTCTGCTATATTCGTCTTTATGGCTCTCCATGAAAATGCCATTCACGTAAGCCGCGGAGTGTGGTATTTTACGGGTATTGGCATTGACCAGTATCAAGAAATTATCCCCTACATTGAACCGAATTTTCTGCAGAATAGCGAGTCGCGCCTTCAACTCCTCTTCACGAGTGAGGATTGTCTCCGACCAGTCATTAACCCCAACCGGACTGGTAGCGAAATCTTCACTCCACCAATCTAGCATGATTCCGTCAAACAGGCCGGAATTTTTCAACTCCAACACCTTTTCAACCACCAGATTCTGAACGGCTTCCTGGGTGAAATCAATCAGAAAATTCAGTACTTCGTCATTCCGGTCGATTTTGCCATCAGCGTTGGTATCTTCTCCCCAACCGACGACAGGTTGATCCTTACTATCCTTCAACCAGAAAGGCGAATCGGGTGGATAAAAGCCAACCTGCCACCAATTTTTGACCTTACTTTCATTGGCCGCAGAGAGGTATTTAGCATCTCTGTATCGAATTTCGACCAGCAAGCGTAGATTCGGGTTCTTGGATAACAACTGCTGTTTTCTTTGACTGGCAATGCCCCGTTGTTCAGCATTCATTTTCGTCGCGATCCCTTGATAAGGCTGGCTTTCAGATATGTTCCAGCCAACGGTTAACAGGGAATACGGATGCGCAAAAATAAGGTCGTGATGTGCCAATCGGCTGGCGTTGTCTTCATACGGCCGGTTTTCAATTCCGTTCCAGGCCTGGAAAATGGAAGGGTAACTTCGAGTTGGTGGCCTAACTTCATTTTCTGCTATGGCGCAGAAAGAAATAGAAATTACCAAAGGAAGAACCATTACTTTCTTTAACACTATCCGAATCAGGGGAGATAAAACTTTCATCTGGTACTCCAAGTGTTTCAGCCATCTGGATTATTCAGTGATAGGTCGTTGGCAGAGAGATCTTAAACAGCTGAGCCAAAAACCGGAAACTTACCTTCCCCCTCTTAAGAATTACTCACGTTTCCTTTGTGCAGGCTTCGTTATCAGCAGAAGCGTATGATTTTATATCCGTTCCAATGGAATGGAATAATTGATTTAATTCGGGTATTCCCACTATTGTTTTTAAGGACAAGTATCGCACGACAACCCAATCAGCCCTTTAAGACGATCAAACATAATTCACGCCATACCAAACCCCAGGGATCGGTAAACAGGCACGCAAGACCTCGCCCGCTCGTCCTCCCATATTCAACATTGTGTCTTCAGTCCCCGCCCACGTACCAAAGATCAACTGAGCCGCCGCACCTCTGCTTTCAGCGACAACACGGTCCCCGCCGTAATACACGTGATATTCGTCACCTACTTCTTTGAACACCAATCCATTGACGGCGTTTTCTCCAATGCGTTCGATAAAATAAGGCCGCATTTTTTTTAGCAGTTGCTCAAAGTGAATAATCATGGTCGTACCGGGCAGTGCAGACTGGATACCAGTCAATCCACGCGCTTCAAGCAGATCTTTCAAAACCGTATCACATCCCATCACGTGAAGTGAAACCTCTTTCAGATCCTGTTCCTGGACAAACTTCCCCAGTACTCCCGCAATGGCCGATCGTTCTCCCGCATAATCCCGCAAAGCTAAACGAAGAACCTGTCCTTTATCACCTTCTTGCACCTGTTGTATCACAGCAGAAGCAACCAGCCTATCGCTCTGTTTGATCAAATACGTCTTCGCTGGACCATTGCACACCCATCCATCAATACCAAATGCGATATCTGACGGAGGGCGCATCCAACGCACAGGTTCTCGCCGATGAATGGCCCCTAATGCGCCTATATCTTCCTCCGAAGCGTGGCTAATGGTAAAACTAGAATCATCAAAATCACTCGCCTGCTCCCGATCGAGTCGAAACATCCAATCTTTACCTACATGCCGACAGCCGTAACGGTGATACATATTGCGATAACCCGACACCATGATATAATCTATGTCTTCATCACGGCAAACGGCCATCGTCTTTTCTAAAAGCGCCGACGCATGACCTTTGCCACGATGGGATTCATAAGTGGCCACACCGCCTAAAGAAGCGATCTTAAGCGGGCACCCCAAAACGGATACATGGCGTTTGATTGTGGCAATATGTGACACCACCTCGCCATCTTCTACTACCACAAGCAAATTGCCGGCATTTTCGTCATTTATCGCATGAGGCTGAATGTCAGGCAATTCAGCAAAAAACACGTCACCGAGCAGCTTTCGCAAGTTGCCCATCTCACTTTTGCGTAAACTACGAACCCCATTTTCCCACGAAGCTTCCATATCCACTCCCTATTTCACCATAATATTGTTCATCTAGCCGGGTTTAGCCCGCCGTCGACTTTCCCCATTGTCTTTTCCTGGATCCATCTATATCTATTTACTGCTTCTAGGTTCTTTGCCCAAAAGATGACGGACGAAAAAGTCTCTCTGCCGACGAGTGCCGTAAACTGTACCCACAGCACCATGTCCTGCGCCGGGAATAACCAATAGGTCAAAATCTTTATCAGCTATAATTAGGGCGTTAACTACCTGCATGGTACTGGCTGGATCGACATTTCGATCTAATTCACCAACTACTAAAAGCAACTTACCTTGCAGCTTTTCGGCATGGGTGACGTTGCTGTTGTCAGCGTAGTGCTGGTCAATCGGCCACCCCATCCAGGCTTCGTTCCACCAGATCTTGTCCATTCGATTGTCGTGGCAACCACAATCGGCTACGCCGACATGGTAAAAATCACCGTGGTGCAATAGGCCACTGAGGGTGTTTTGTCCACCGGCCGACCCGCCATAAATTCCGACCCGGGATAAATCCATTTCAGCGTATATCTTGGCCGCCTGCCGAATCCAAGCGATGCGGTCCGGAAACCCTGCGTCTCTCAGATTTTGCCAACAATAGTCGTGGAACTCTTTAGACCGCCAATTGGTACCCATACCATCGATCTGAACTATAATGAATCCTAACTCAGCCATTTCCTGTTGATGGTAGTAACCTTGAAAAGCTTTTGGCACAAAAGCGCTATGTGGACCGGCGTAGATGTGCTCAATGACAGGATACTTTTTTTGAGGGTCGAAGTTGGTCGGTCGCCAAATAATCCCGTAAATGTCAGTACTGTCGTCACGCCCTTTGCTGACAAGTTGCCTGGGTATTGACCACCCGGCCTCAAGCAATTTTTTCCAATCCGCTCGTTCCAGATCACAAACAAGGCTGCCGTCTCGTGCACTTCGGAGTTGATGAACAGGCGCCATATCAACACGGGACCAGGTGTCGATCAGGAAACGCCGGTCAGGCGACCACTGGACGTTGTGTGTGCCGTCACCCGAGGTCAACCAGACCAGATTTGATCCATCCAGATCGATTCGACCATAGTGGATATAGTATGGGTCAGATACGGGGTGGCTAGCGTCGGTGGGGCTTAGACCACTGGCCTGAAACCAGATTTGTCGTTTTTCCGGGTCTACATGATCAACCCGGCGAACAACCCATTCTCCTTTGGTTATCTGATGTTGGAGTTGATGGTTTAGTGCATCGTAAAGATAAAGATGGTTCCAACCGTCTCGCTCGCTCATCCAGATCAACTCTTCCCCGCCGTTCAGCCAATGCAGGTGCATCTTCTGAGAATAGTCAATAAAAGTGGGGCTGGTTTCTGTCAGTATCGGTTTGGTATGACCCGTATTGGCATCAACCGAGATTAGGCGCAATATCTGGTGGCCGCGCTGATTGTAAAGAAACGTGAATGATGAGGAATCTTCAGCCCATCGAAAGTGGCTGAGTGACCACGGGTTAGGAAATAACTCTGAAGCAATTGGAATCTGCCGGTAGGTAGCAACATCAAATAGGCACGGCTGCGATTTGTCAATTCGATCCCCGGGTTTGAGATATTGAAATGTGTGTAGCTTAGGTTGCACCTGGTCGTCAGGCGACGATTCAATTAGATGTACCGGATGTTTTTGCGCCGACAGGGTTTGAGAAACTACCAATTTACTGCCGTCAGGCGACCAGAGAATAGATGATTGGTTGTAGCTGTCACCTTCAACACCATCACTGCTGAGTTGTCGTGCTTGGTTACCAATTGGACGTAGCCAGAGATTGTGATTCTGGATGAAAGCAGATATTGAACCGTCCGGTGAAGGTACAGCTTCGGCTGATGCATCTGGGGGCTCAACCTTTTTTTCATCAGTGGGTAGTGGATCACCAGTGATGACGACTAGTGGATTCTGCCGTCTGGTTTCGTATATACCGAAATGCCGTTTCTCCAGGTCCGTCAATAACCAGATATGACCTGCGAAAGTATGTTGCTGATGATCTGCATCTACCTCCAGGGTGGAATAGTATTTTTGATGTCCCTGGCTGTCGAGCCAAAATAATTTAATCGGAGTAGTGGTTTGATTGCGAAAAGTCACCAGTGTCTCCTCACCAGTCCGCTGTGTTGGGCGGATACCCGACTCCAGTTGAGAAGGGGAGGCTTCTGTAGCTAGAGCCTGCAGATGGTTAGTGACTGAATTGAACTGCCACAGGTTCTCCTGATAGTAAAACCGCCATTGATCTTTTTGCTCGCTAAAGATCAACTGGTCCACCGGTAACCGTTCCGGGTCTATGTCATGGCCGCTTTGAGCCGATAATACGGCCGCCAAGCTTTGATGGTCAAATGCCGGTGTTCGTTCTCCTGTTTCGACATTAACGGAAATAAACTCTTTCCGTCCGTCGGATAATCGATTGAGATACCAAAAACGGCTGTTATCCGGTGACCAATGGGGGTTGATTTCGGCTTTAAACACCTTGTTCCGAAACCGTTCTCTTAACTGATTAGCTCGCAGGTAGTCTTCCTCTCTGCCCTGGGTCCAGAGCAGGGAGATCATTGAAAGAATCGTGAACAAAACAGAATCCGGCACAATTATAACCTCATATCAAAGCCTTCGCTGATAATAGTTAGACGCGGCTGGTCATCAGCCACCGGATAGATTACTTCATCACCGAGTAAAGTGGAACGGTCTTCAGGTACACAAATAATAGAAGCCATGAAGTATCCTGTTGGGTTTTTGTCTATGTTGTGCTAAAGTTGCGTCCAATCCGGCAAACGGTCTAGTAATGATTAGCACGAGGCCTATTGCAGTGAAAAGCCTATCGGCTAGCAGATTGGTGTTGATTATGCCAATATAAGGGTAAAAAGTCAAAGGTATTGGATTAGCCCAGGTCCGTTTGAAGCAGGCTTCGGAAACAGAAAGCAGGAACCAGCTTGGTCTGCCCACAAGACACTGGTTATAGCTGGACTCGGGCCTGGTCGAACACATGCCCGCAAAGGTATCAAATCCGGTATTGACGTGACTTTGAGGTCCATAGCGGATAGCGCCAACCACGAGGACGTCAACCCCCAAAGGCAGGTCAAGGCGCATGATTTAGTAGCGGCCGGTGGCGGTGGACGGAAGATCAGCTTGTCGCAGTACAAATCACTTGGCAAAGAATACAGATCGTGCTAGAGTGGTTGAAATCTGCCGATATCAAGAAGGGCTCCAAACCGGCTCTCTGTGGCGAGTTTGCCTCAAGCCCTTAAACCTGGCTGGATTCAAGATGTCTAACCAATATCCCTGTACCAACCTGTTCAGGTACCGAAATCTGTTCGTGGAGGTATGCTGATGAATACTCGGCAAATCTCTCGACTTCGTGAGGACAGCATGGAAATCCCCTACATAAGAAAGAGAACAGGCGAAACCTTTTACGTCTTCAAACTGGGCGACGACTCCGACGGCCTCTCTTGGCGTACTGCTTTCCACACTGTTCAGGCTGCCCTCAGCGCCATTCCCGACGAGCAGGGAGGCTACACTATAGCGGTCAGACCCGACACCTATATGGAAGCTAATCTGTTCACCGCCCACAAAGGGGCACCGGGGCATACAACCTCCTGATTGGGGACGTGGACGGCAGTCTGGGATCCGGCACCTCGGGCCACGTTATCATCGACTCGGGCGATCCGGCCAAGGGATTTAAGAGCTACGACTGGTGGGGCACGCTCAAAGCTAACCAGCAGGGATGGTCGGAAGAACACACCGATCCCTCCTTCTCCTCTATTGACTGGGACCGGTGGATCCTGTGTCATCTCTATGTCACCGGTGGCGATGGTGGCCTGATGTGGGACTGCGTCGATCGGACCGAGCCGTTCACCATAGCAGTGGAGGACTGCGTCAGCATCGGCAGGGCCTTCGGTGGTGGCGTGGCCAGCTGTCTTTCTCGTCCCGAAGAGTCGATCCGCTTTCGACGCTGTTACCTGTGGGCCCTCGACTAGTGGGTGATACCGCCGCCGCCTACGTGCGCGTGGAAAACCCGGCCATGCCTGATCGTCCCGATATACTCTTTCAGGGCTGCACTATGGTCAGCCCCCAGTGCGCTCTGAAAGCGGGCAACTACGGCTTCACCACTTTCAGTTACATCGGCGTCGAAAACTGCCGTCTCATCACCCTGAACTTCTCTCAACCCCACGGCACTCCCACCGACGGCATTATCCAGAGCGTGGAGCACGGTCGCTACCTCCAGGTCGACCTTGGAGAACACCACCCTGATGGGGTTCAAACTCTTCGGCTCCACGTCGCCAAGGAGAGCGACGGAGAGATCCAGTACACACCACCCGGGGAGCAGTCCAAGCGTATGTCCAGGTCACCCAGGAGGTTCCAGACGGAATACACCGTCTGGGGCACTGACCAGCCGACCTTTTCCAAACCCTTTTGTCTCCATCGCCGGACAAGCGCCAATCTCCCCTGATTCGCGAAGACTTCCTCCGTGAGGATCTATGCGAATTATCACCGCTGATCTGGAAAAAACAGCTCTGTCACCTGGAGTGCGTGCGACCGGGAAGAGGAGGAAAGATCAGCGATTACTATCTCCTGCTCAGAAACGCGGAGACCGGTGAAGAATTATCCCATTTCGCCGAAGGCTACGGTTTAGCCTCCGCGTACGTACACGACGACGTCTTCTATGCCTTTGCCTCCCGCTGGGAAGAAGACGCCTGGAACGACATCCCCCTCTTCTGTTGTTCAGACCTAATCCACTGGGAGGGCAGAAAGGTGGTCGATCAGGAAGGAGGAGAGCACCTGTTCAACAGCTCGGTCTGCTCCGGGCCGGACGGCTTCGTCATGGCATACGAATCCAACGATCCGACGTATCCTGCATTCACCACTAAATTCGTCCGATCGAACGATCTTCAGA
>Ga0208128_1000520_pt1 | contig 15641 bp, 14 predicted proteins | sample ETNtaG_35_FD_185758 | JGI IMG/M metagenome (GOLD analysis project Ga0208128, IMG submission 185758) | Marine microbial and viral communities from oxygen minimum zone, Eastern Pacific Ocean - ETNP201306PF51B (SPAdes) (version 2) | ecosystem: Environmental > Aquatic > Marine > Oceanic ... | reverse complement strand
AATTAATCGTTGCGCTGATCAGTTGAATCAAAAGGCTAAGGATAGTTTATCAGATATCACTTTTCAGGTAAAGTAATATTTAGATAAAATTAGAAGGTGATACGAAATCAACTAGTCCCCACCCTTGATTCCCGCTTTCGTGGGGGCTGTCGAGGATGCTCTTACATCAGAATGACTAGCGAACCTTCGACTTCTAATACCATATTATAGGAGCGAGCTAAAACTCCCCTCTGAGAAGATCATCGATTATTACTGCTTGAGATTCCAAATCCAAGTTCGACCTCCGCCATGCTAGGCAGTGCTGGGGCCGGAAAGATTTGAGAAACATCGAAGAAGTTCCTCTCACCAATGCTCTAAAGCTGTCTTGGTTCAGGGTCAACGTTCCTCGAGTGCTTTAGCCTAATTTCCGACTAACTAAGCCCATGAGTGACATTCTGGGGCTGAAAGCCTTCTTCCCAGAAATGATAAAATGCTTTCGCCAAAACTAGAACCCTTTTTATGAGACTGAATTTTCATCTCAGTCTCATCTTTTGGCCGTATTCACACTGTTAATATGCAACTTTCTTCGCCCTAAATGGCGAGGAAGATAATAATCATCTACAGGAAACCATGCTCCACATTTTTCGTATTATCCAGACACAGAATAGATTTAATACAACTCCCGAGGCAATCGCAGTTAATTTTGTGCTTTCCGCCGAGTCGCTTACGATGACGGGTTTTGGAACTCAGTAGAAATTGAAGCGGGTGAAGATAAATTCCCCCAGTCGGAGCCGAAGGTAAATCTACAGTCCAGAGTTCGGATTTGTCATTGACACGCATTTTGGCAGGTGATACTATTGCTAAATTCCCCGGTCCAATCACTCTAATGTTCTAATCAGAGAGGATCAGTATTGATTTCCCGACAGACTTCGAGGCTATTAGGTGGACTTTTTTTGTTCTTGATCTTCCTTTGTTGCGCCTGTTCAACAGGTGAGATCGATAATTTTGAGGGGATCAGGATTGAATCGGATCTTCGTGTCAGTTATGTCGGGGTGAGAATCGTACTGGTCGATGGGAATCAACAACCTCTGATATGGGGAAGCAGTATTCTATCTCCAGAAGTTGGACTAAGTGCCTTACACCCATCTGAAATTATAACCGAGGCTGAAATTCACTCGCTCCAAAACGGCGAAAAGCACAAACAGGTCTTCTCCGGCCAGTTATACAACCTACGGTGGTCCCGTATCATCGGTACTGATACCCGTATTTTGGCGGGTGAAATTCCTCACGTGATGATTGATGAAGATCGAGAGCGAGACACACAACGTGGGATTCTAACCGTAACTATCAGGACTGAAAAACAGGGGCCATTTACCGATACCATCACTCGCGCCCGTATTTACACCCGCTCCTTGGAGGTCTACGGACTTTAGTTCGCAAACCTTCCTGATACCGGTCAATCTACGACCTGTCATTTTACCAACAGTATCCTCTCCATGAAAGATTTCATTGAGATCTTGACACAAAAACTGGATCGAGCCCTAGACGAGACAGTTCTAGAGATTGACCGGCAAGAAAAAAAGATCGACTCCACTATCTCTGACCTGAGCTTGCAAAAGGAGACTCTCAACCAAAAAAAACAGCAGACCATTGAAGAACAACACTATCATTCACATGATCAGACACAAACTCAGTACAACCAAATTCTGAATCGACTGGTTGACAACCTGAAAAAAAAGGAAAAGCCGGCTTTACCAACTCGCCCGACCGCGCAAACAGTTCAACCCCAAAGTCCCTTCTCCGCGTTTCCAATCAATTATGGAGACATCTACCTCACCTACCGATTGACGGCAGATAAATCTGAAAAACATGAGCAGATTCTCCGCTATAACCAGTTTTACACCCGGCACCTGGCTGACCATCTACGGACACCGGATAGACCCGCCATCTATATTTTGGATGTAATACATCTGCTACAGACATTTTTCGATGAGATTCGACACATCGAAAGCTGCCAAAAGTATCAGGAAGCTGACTGGAAAACCAATCAGGCCAATGTAGTGCTAAGCGAATCCTACCGAACGCTAATTCGCTTAATAGAGGAGATCCTGTCTGGATATAACGCACTGTTACAGGTTTCACCAACTAGTGGGCGACACACTCCACCCAAACAGGTTCGCATCCGAACTGCCACCGATCAAGAACAAGCCGTCGACCTGGCAGATCTATCCTGTCAGCCAGATTCGCCAACCTCAGGAAAGGTACAATATCGTCCTTTTACTACCGAACAATCGATGGAAGTTCAGTTTGCTGGATTTCTGAAAGAAGATCTAAATATCATTTTCCCATTATCCGTATTTGATGTTTTCAACCCACATGTGTTGAATATTATGCTGGGCGAGTTTAAGCAACGGCAACATGGACGTGCCTTAGATTTCTGGCGACAGGCGGAACTACGCATCCAACAACTAGGCGACGCCTATCAAACGGAGCTACACGAACAGTTGATTGGTTGGCTGGGATAGGTCAGGATGCCGATCTACGACCAAAGCTATCAACATTGGAATGGACACTTCAGACAGACCCGGTGGTCGAGTTGGTGGGTTATTGCGTCGATGGAGTTCCGTTTATTATTGCAGCGAAAGTTTGTTCGGTTAGTGGTATTAGTACCGCCCCTGCTCTATTTTTTAGTTCATGGGGTTCAAATTTACGTCGCCAACCGAATCCCGGAGGCGCGAGTTTTCTGGCGAATAGATCCCGCATTTTTCAAAAAATTTCTGCTTCGCGGTCCAGCGCTACCCGGTTTGTTCATCTGCCTGATTGCCATCTTCAGCGGGGCCGGATTAATCGCCAACGATCTGCGGTATAATGCGCTGCAGCTCTACCTTTCAAAACCGATTTCGTGGTGGGACTATCTGTTGGGGAAAATAACAGTTATGCTGATGTGGTTAGGGTTGATTACCGTAGTACCCGGCCTACTCCTCCTGTCCGAACATCTATTACTGGCTGATAGCATTATCTTCCTGAAAAAGAATTACGGATTGTTGTTGGCCATCCCCCTCTTTTCCTTACTGATTATTTTGCCAACGAGTCTACTCATCTTGGCCTTGTCGTCTTTAACCACTAATTCTCGCTATGCTGCCGTTGGATTTGCAGCACTACTGGTCGGTACCCCGGTATTATCAGAGGTGCTATCTTTTGTTACCCGTAAAGAGGCCTTTCACCTGTTATCAATCTGGGCCAATTATGACCTGCTTGGATCTTACCTTTTTGACCTCTCTCCGCCTTACTCGTATCCGTGGTACTTGGCTTTGTTGATCTGCCTAGGTATTATGGTCTCCAGTCTCTGGGTTTTGCAAAAACGGATTCGTGCCGTTCAGATCGTTCAGTAGTTGGTTCCTCCAAGTCGAGGAAGATCCACATATCCTCTAGTCAGACACAGCGACGAACGAGGATATCCGTCAGCCAAGCCGGGTGCTAAGTATGAGCAAAAAAGGAACGACTTAGACAAGTTGTCAATCACTAAATACAGTTAAGTTAATAGGAAAACAATGATGCAAACATCTGTGGTTCGTAGAAATCCGGTCGATCGTATTTGCAGCGTTAGCTTTATCTATGTCCTTTTTGTGTGGTTAATGATGTTATCACCACTTAGTTGGAGCAGTGAAAGTATTGACAGTGATCGGGGTCGTCTGGTTTTTACCGTCCGCCGCCCATTGGATAGCTTGGATGGCTTTCGCGCCATCATCGACGATCGGCAACGCCGAAATACCACCGCCAAGGCCTGGTGGAATCTATTTCAATTCGATATTTTTACACTTCATCCTGATGGTTCTGACCGACAACAGCTAACGACGGACGGGATTAGCCAGCGACCCCGATGGTCTTTTGACGGGGAACAGATTGCTTACATTTCGGGGTTAGATCGGGCTGAATCTCTGATGGTAATGAATGCTGACGGTAGTGAAAAGAAGAAACTGCTCAGCCGACAATACCAGATCCACGATTTTTGGTGGTCGCCAGATAGCACTGCCGTTCTGGTTTCGGTTGAAACCGAACGCTCACAGGATCCAATGGAAAATTGGGTGGTCTCGGTTAAGGGTAGATCTAAAACCCAACGCCGGATGCACAAATGGGCCAAAGGGTGGTATCACTGGTCACAAAAGCGAGATGGGAGCTGGACGGTTAAAGAACCAAGAGATCGATTGCTTCAGAGTTTACCACCAGATGTCACCTGGCCTGTATGGTCGCCAGACCAAAAGTATATCGCCTTTGTCACGGATGGGGTGTTAGCGCTGGCGGAGGTTGATTCTGTCAGTATTACGGGAAATTGGTATCTGCAAAGAACAGAACCACCTTGCCGTCAGATCGAAAAATGGTCGCTGGATGGCACTCAACTCTTGTTCTATGCAGGCCGGGATATTTGCCTAGCGACGGTGGAAGACGGAAAGTTCACTCAAGTAGTTGACCTGAGTATGAGATCTGGTAGTAGCGCCACCTGGAGTCCAGATGGTACCCAAATTGCCTTTGTTTCTTCAGATCAACATGGCCGTCGGAGTCAAGAGATTTTTGTTATGGATGCGACAACAGGCCAACTGGAACAAATTACCCAGACGCGCTATATCCATCAAGACCTACACTGGAGATAGAAGATTAGAGATAGAAAAATTTTGGAACCGATTTTAATTGAGATACCGGAAAAATTGATGACTGAACGGCTGGTTTTGCGGTGTCCGAGGTCTGGAGATGGTAAAATAGTCAACGTCGCTATCTGTGCGACTTTTAACGATCTACATCGGTGGATGGATTGGGCAGAATCTAAACCGACCGTTGAGCAATCCGAAGCAACCATGCGCGAATTTCAGGTGCGATTTATTGCCCGTGAAGAAATGGTATATCTGCTTTTCTCAAGGGAACAGGAGGCCTTTGTGGGTGTGGTCAGTTTAACTCCGAAGGACTGGCGATTGCCCAAGTTCGAAATTGGCTACTGGTGTCACCGACATCATCAAAATCGCGGATATACAACTGAAGCCGTCAGATGCTTAACAGATTTAGCTTTTGAAAAACTGGATGCCATCCGAATCGAGATCCGTTGTGATGCCGAAAATGTACGCAGCTATCGAGTAGCGGAAAAATTGGGTTACCAATTAGAGGGAAAGCTGAAACAAGAAACTCTTTCGACCAACCCTGCAAAAAAATATCGAGACACACTGATTTTTGCCAAAATTAAACCAGATGATACGCATAAATAGAGAAGGATTTTGAGATTGAGTCCAAACCAACACCACACTGTAGATAATTTAAGTATTGACGAACAGGTTGCCCTGATTCAGCGTGGCACATCGGAGATTATCTCCGATGCTGAACTGAGACGCAAACTGGAGACAGCCCAGGAGGAGAAACGCCCGTTACGCGTTAAATTGGGGCTAGACCCAACCGCCCCCGACATCCATTTAGGTATCGCGGTGGTTTTGCGCAAACTCCGCCTATTTCAAGATCTCGGTCACGAAGTCACTATTATTATCGGTGATTTTACGGCTACAATCGGTGATCCGAGTGGTAAGTCGAAAACACGTCCTCAACTGACTGCCGAAGAGGTCCAAGCCAACGCTAAGACCTACCAGGACCAGTATTGCCAGATTCTAGATCCGGATAAAACCCGAATTGTTTTCAACAGCCAATGGCTAAACCAGATGAATTTTTCCGATGTCATCAAACTTTCGGCCCAAACGACGGTCGCCCGTATCCTAGAACGAGACGATTTTGCCAACCGGTTTGCTGCTAACACGCCGATCGGGATCCACGAGATCTTATATCCGATTTGTCAAGGCTATGATTCAGTCGTACTAAAATCCGACATCGAGATGGGAGGGACTGACCAAAAATTTAATAACCTGATGGGACGCGATTTGCAACGTGCTGATGGGCAAGATCCACAAGTGGTTCTCTTGATGCCTTTACTAGTTGGTCTTGATGGTACCGATAAAATGAGTAAATCGTTGGGCAACTACGTCGGCATTTACGAACCTGCTAACGAGATGTTCGCCAAACTGATGTCGATACCGGATGAATTGATGGAGACCTATTTCGAGTTGACAACTGACGTCCCGATGGATGAAGTTGCGCAACTACAGCGAGATCTGGTCGATGGAAGCGTACACCCGAAAACGATTAAGCAACGATTGGCACGTGAAGTAGTAACGATCTATCATGGCGAAACTGTGGCCACGTCTGCCCAGGCGGAGTTTGACCGTATCCATAGACATCGCCAACTACCATCGGAAATCCCATCGGTTTCAATTTCAAATGAAGATCTGACCGATGGAAAAATCTGGGTTGGGCATCTACTAACCCAGGCCGGTTTTGCCAAAAGCACAAGTGAGGCTCGCCGATTGGTTCAACAAGGTGGCGTTCGTTTCGATGGAGAAAAGGTAGTTGACCCTGCAACTCTGATTCAACTCCAAGATGACCTGATTCTACAAGTTGGCAAACGGCGATTTGCCCAAATCAAAATTGGTTGAATCGTTAACATTAGACCTTGATGAAGACCTGTCTGTTGCTACCTGCCTACAACGAGGCCAAAACCGTGGCTACTATTATCGGGGAAGTGCGTCAATTTATTCCGAACATCGTCGTCATCGACGACGGATCGACCGATCAAACGGCAGCGCGAGCCATAGAGGTCGCCAGGATTTGTAAATCGACGGTTACGGTTCTACGACATTGTTGGAATCAAGGCAAAGGTATGGCATTACGAACCGGTTTTGACTATGCCCTGTCCAACCGATTCGAATTGATCGCTACTATGGATACCGATGGTCAACACCAGCCAAAGGAACTTCCCCGTCTTTTGAACCATTTTCATTGTTACGCCCCTGATATTCTGATTGGGGGTCGTATTTCGTCGGATCAGCGGTCATCAATGCCGCTGCACAGGCAACTGAATAATTGGTTGGTTTCTGCCGTTGGAAGTTCATTGTGCGGACAGCGGGTACCCGATTTTCAATCTGGATTCCGACTGATTCGATCTACCGTTTTACAAGCAGTTCAACTGGAAACCAGCCGATACGAAACCGAATCCGAGTTGTTGATCAAAGCGGGGAGACTCGGATTTAGAATCGAAACCCTATCGATTGCTACTATTTACGGTAGTGAAACCAGCGATATTCAAACGGGAAGAGAGATGTGGTTGTTCACCAAATTATTGATTAAGAGTTTACAAAATATATGATTTTAATTACCAACGATGATGGTATCTCTTCTCCCGGGATTTTGGCGCTCCGCACCGCGCTAGCGGATCTCGATTCTGTTTTTGTCGTTGCTCCTGATCGGGAACGAAGTTCGATCGGTATGGCGATTACGCTTCATCACCCACTTCGTTCCACTCAAGTATCTACTGATATCTATGCGGTTGACGGGACTCCGGTTGATTGTGTGGACCTGGCCATTGCTTCCCTGATGCCACAGCCGCCGACCCTGATCGTTTCTGGTATTAATAAAGGGGAGAACCTCGGCCATGATGTTCATTTTTCAGGAACGTTGGCAGCGGCTCGAAGAGGTGTCCTACTCGGCATTCCTTCGATTGCCGTTTCGCTCGTGGGTTGGCGTGGAAACCGATCTCAGGAATCGGTGTCTACAGATTACGAGCAAGACCAATCTTCGTCCCAAGACCTGATCAAAGCCGCTATTGACGACACACCAGAGGCCTACCAGCCGGCCGGTCAAATTGCTTACCGATTGGTCAAAAAGGTTTTGTCGGAAGGGATTCCGAACGGCTCCCTGTTGAACGTGAATATTCCCAATGTTCCTCTGACCGAGATCGGCGATTTTTCTGTTACGCGACAAGATCGGGGAGGCTATAGTGCCCTGGCCATTAAAAAGGCTGATCGCTACGGTACCCCTTATTACTGGATCGGTGGGGAACGGGCCAGATCCGATATCGGTCACGACACCGATATTTACGCACTTCAACAGAATCAGGTGTCAGTGACACCAATTACGGTCGATTTGACCGACTATCAACACCTGAATTCATTGAAAAACTGGATTAACAGTTAAATTCTCATTCGTAGGAGTGATTATACGATGAAGTACATCATGTTTACGAAACATCTAGAAGGCTTGGATATTGACCAGGTCATTCAGACACTTCTGTCAGTTGGAGTTGAGGGGGCAGATCTATGTGTTCGGTCTGGTTATCCAGTTAACCCCGATAATGTGACAGTGGCTTTACCGGCTGCGGCACAAAGTTTTGCTGACCATAATTTATCGATTCCTTTGGTGACTGCTCCTGGTGATTTCTTAGACCCGGAAGCCGACGTTACAGTTCGAGTGTATGAAGCCTGCCAGCAAGCCAGTGTAGAAAATATTAAACTTGGATATTGGAAATGGGATATTGGTATCGACTACTGGCAGGAGGTTGACCGGCTGCGTAGACTGCTGGATAAGTTTCAGACGTTGTCCGAAAGAACCGGAGTTCGGACCTGTATTCATAACCACTCCGGTACTACTATGGGTTTGAACGCTTCGGCGATAATGGCTTTAATGCAAGGATTTGATCCAGCTTACATCGGCGTTTTTGCTGATACCGGACATCTTTCGATTGTGGGCGAACCAATTGATATGGCCTTGGACATCGTTAAAGAATACCTGGCCGTCATTGCTTTCAAGGATCTGGCCAGAGGCCCTGGCGATCGTGGAGGACAGGTGGTTCACATGGGCCACGGTTTTGTAGACTGGGAGACGACGCTTCAATCACTGCAACGAATCGGCTTTAACGGTCCCGTCAGTTTCCATAGTGAATATGGTGGTGAACCGGTCGAAACCGTCGTCGATTTAGCTCGAATCGACGTTCGTTATATTAATTATCTACAAGCAAAAATCTCTATCTAGTGAAAGACACCTTCTGTTAGAAAGAGAAGTGCCAACGTGAGTAAGACAGATAACGTACCACTGCTCGCGGTACGCTCCATAATCGGGGGCATACTGATGGGGCTTGCTAATCTGGTTCCCGGTATCAGCGGCGGTACGATGTTATTGGCCGCAGGCATCTACCCCCGCTTTATCAACGCTATTGCCGAAGTCACAACACTGAGGCTGCGTGTTGCGTCAATCGCTGTACTCGGATCAGTGGTAGGGGCTGCCTCTGTGGCGATCTTACTTTTTGCCGGAGTGGTCAAAGAACTTGTTGTTGACCACCGCTGGATAATGTACAGCTTGTTCATTGGTCTCTCGCTTGGTGGTATCCCGATCGTTTGGAAAATGGTAAAGCCTGCTCGGGCGTCAACATGGAGCGGAGTCCTGGCCGGTTTTTTCATGATGGCACTTCTGGCGTATTCACAACAGAGGCAGGCTAGCGCAGACGCCAGCAGTTCCGGGATAATCATGCTGTTTTTGGCTGGCGTGGCTGGTGCCAGTGCCATGATACTGCCGGGCGTTAGCGGCGGTTACCTGCTCCTCGTACTCGGTCAGTATATCCCAATCCTATCCGCCGTCGACACCTTCAAGCTGGCACTAAAAGGTGGGGAGGTGAGCAAGGCCATCCAGATTGCGCTACAGGTCGGAATCCCGGTCGGATTGGGCGTTGTGGTCGGGGTGGTCAGCGTTAGCAACCTGCTCCGACTACTACTCAAAAAATTTCAGAAAGCAACGCTGGGAGTTCTGATCGGTTTACTTTTAGGCTCGGTGATGGGACTTTGGCCTTTCCAGGTCGGCGTGGTACCAGCCATCGGCGATGTTGTCAGAGGAGAAACGATGACGAAGGCATCAATTGCCCAACTGGAGCCGGAGGATTACCCCACACAGTACTTCACGCCGGCTACTGCTCAGATCGGCGGGTCGATTGGTGGGATCGTATTGGGCTTCTTTATCACCTTTGCCATCTCGCGTATCGGTGGCAACGATAAAACTTAACACATACCATACAACGTCTTTCAGCCGTAGGGCCATGTAGGTCGGCTTCGGACTAGCTGCCGGGTTCGACCGTCACCATTATAGGCCTTTTCAAGTGTGGGAAAGTGCGTCTCCAAGGTCGAGCGTATATCGGTAATAGCGTTTTAGTTGACATCCTCACTAGTACTGACTATGCTCTTTGAAGGCGAACCGAAGGCATCGGTCAATCAGTTTTTGATGGGCAACGATACGGTAAATCGATTATCAGAAGACATTCAAGATTGTTAGTCAGAGTATCATGACGAGTAGGGGAGCAGACACGGTATGTATTACTCATTAACCGCAGATCATATCGACGATCAGAGCTTAGCAGACATTCGGGAAAGCTATGAGCAAGAAGGATATTGCCTGGTAGCCAACGTCTATTCAGTGACGGAATTGGACGAAATGGAGTCCTTCTTCGAAGATTTTAAGAACCAGGAGCATAAAGCCTTCGGTAATGCCATCAGTACAGATGAGGGTTGGAAGGAAAACTACACCTTCAGGTTTGATGATATCAACCCATCAAAAGAACTGCTACGAGCCATGCATCCACACCGTTTTAGTCGACAGGTGCAACAGTGGTACTTACATCCCAGAATCGGGCTGATACTAGCTGCACTACTGGGATGTCCCGCGCTAGGAGCCCAGACGATGTACTATTATAAACCGCCTCAATCGGTGGGGCAAGGCATGCATCAGGATAACTTTTACCTGTTATCGAAACCGGCCACCTGCATCGCTGCGTGGACACCGATTGATGACACTGACGAGGAAAATGGTTGCCTCAGGGTCGTCCGGGGCTCACAGAGAACTGAGATTCTATGTCCGCCAAAAGAAGGTCAAGCAAATCCGATCGCCGAGATGGTAGAAAAGTCGAAAGTTATTCCTATCCGTATGCAGCGAGGGCAAACCCTGTTCTTCAATGGCCAATTGATTCACGGTTCGGAACCAAACAAGTCATTAACCCGTAGTCGACGAACCTTCATTGGTCATTACGTCGACAGTATGACGGAGCAACTAGCCAAATTCTATCATCCAATTCTGGATATGGAGGGGAATACGATCAGCGATATCCTTGTTGATCAAAGTGGTGGACCTTGCCAATAATTACGAGAAATTATGTGAATTGAGAAGTCACAGTGTATGGTTTAGTTTTTTCACTTTAATGGTAGAAAGTTACTAGAATATAAAGAGGCAATTTATTGGGTTAGAAGCAGTAAAATTAGGCTTTTTGTCTCAAGGAACATACTTCTATCAGATTGAGGCTGGGGATTATACAGAAACACGGAAGGTGGTGATTCTAAAATAGAGTATTAATCTCTAGTAGAAAGTGGAATATACTGCCAAGTATGAACGTAGTTGAAAGCAACCCGCACGGGGGACATTGCCCCTACAGGAGGCGGGTATCAGCAGCCAGTTAGTAGCCTTTCTTTCCTTTTAACCTAGCCTGCCTTTATTGATCTACTGTTTGTACTGCTATACAATGAGCCATAAGTAATCAACACTTCTTTCTTCTCATGTTAAACTTTTTCGTTTCTCCATTCCTACTTTTTATTTGACCGCATACGAGCCAAGATGAAACACGAATTGTGTAAATACTCAGAATTAGAATCGTTTGAGGCTTATCTGGCCTTCTTGTCATCACCCATAGATTCTTTCCTCGAGGCGCATTCTTGAGTCCCAATTTTATCGTATTGTCACTAAGGGACGAGAAATTGGCTTCTTTGCGGCTCACCATGGCTCGTTACTGACTCAGTTCCACCTTGTTGCAGGAGAAAGGCGTTACGGTCAGGAAGTTTTGGCTGATATCTTAGGGCAAAATCAGCTTAGGATGGCCTTTGTACCGACATGCGATGAATTCTTCCTTAGCCATGTATTGGACAAGTACGTTAATCTAAAGAAACAAGCCCTATTCTTTATGGATAGTAAACAACCGATCAAATTGAAAGGTAACAGTCTAAAAGTTGCGTATCGGCTGGCGGAGCAATCAGATGCCTCTACCATCCAGGCGATCAGTGGCAACTTCATTGATGATCTAGCGGATAGAATTAGTAGACAAGAAATTCATGTGGGCTACTTGAATAGCCAGATCATAGCAATTGGTCTGATCATTAAGAGCCAATTATGGGCTAATCAAGCCAGCATAGGTATGTTCACGCACGAAGCGTATCGTCGACAAGGCATTGGTACTCAAACAGTGCTTTATTTGAAGTATATTTGTCACAATTGCGACATGCTGCCCCTGGCCGGATGCAGATACAATAACACTAAATCACAGATGACACTACAGGCGGCAGGAATGGTCACCATGACCAGGTTGTTGAGATTTACTTTTTGACGAAGAAGATGGTTTGGCTAGTTGTCAGCCTGTAGATTATGGCGGCAATAGTAGGTAATCAGACCCGAATAAATTAGGGCTTGTTAACATTATCTAAGCGAATCGACAATCAGCACCAAGAACCAGAAAGCAGGAAACATCCGATCCAGCTGGTCCAAGAGAGAAGGTCCTACCAAATCCCTTCCGCCTGCTGAACAATCGTTCCACTTCATTTTAAAAAACTAGAGAGGCGCAAACTCTGACCTTTACCACTAGTACTTTCATCATTGTAGTTTCTCCTTCGTCAATCTGACATTTTCTATTTGCTTGTTGGGTTACACTGCTAAATACACAGAGTTCCCCGAGGCTATCATGGATTGAGATCCTATACAAGTTCCCATGGCCTATATCTGATTAACGCCAAACAAGGGAGGGCCATTTGGAATGAAGGTGGCAAGAGAGTTTGGATTCAGAGGAGAATGTCAGCAAGGGCTAAAAATATTTTCGGCAACTTTTTCTCCGTTAACGTAAAATGGACTTTGCTTTGTGTCATAAGTTACGGCGATATATACCCATTCCTCTGCAAGCAGAAGATCCGAATTGCAATTCTTCCAAGCTCTAGGATTAACCTACCAAAAATAGGACCTTTTTGGATTCTGACGCCAAAGTTCTTGCCGTTTGGTAGTTGTTGCATGGGGGCCTGATCGGTTTGAGTCGATTTCAGGTTTCCCTTATGCTTGAGGACCGGTTAAAGGCATGATTAACCCCTTCAGTTGTCTTGAGTATCACATCACTCAGCTGAGCAAGATTCGATAACTAGTGCTGACACCGGTTACCATACCGACAATGGCCCAGATACCGGCGCTGGTCATTTCACCCAGAACCAAGCCTAGGAATACCGGTCTGGCCTGTCGATAGGTGCTTAACCCGCCGTATTTCACCAGCAGATGTTTGATTATCCAGCCTAAAAAGATTGAAGGCCATAGCTTTAGTGAAGCCCAGGAACTGAGCATGGTGTAACCGATAGGATGCAGCGGCCACCAGAGAAAAATCTTCCTCAACCATATCAACAGCATCATCGACAGGCTGCCGGCCATCATAAAACCAGTGTTGGTCCAATCGGTTCCGCTTTCGCCACCAACCAGTACTGAAGTCAGCCAGCGCATGTCACCTGCCCCACCGGTATACGGTGCCCGATAGGTATAACTGATTTTTAGCACCGAATAGTAGGAGACGAAAGTCCCGATGACCATCGCCGCTGCCATACCGAGTAACAGGCTGCGGCGGCCGATTCTAACTTCATCTGCTGCTTTCAGACCGTTGGCCACGTAGGGCATCATGATTTCCCTTAGGTCACGCGTCAGGGAAACCGGATGCATAAACAGCGAGGTCATACTTGCAGGATTAATCCGAGCTGAACCCAAGATAGTCAAAAGAATATAGTGTGAGGAATAGGAGGGGTTGACAAACGGGATCCCACCGTTAATTACTTGCCAGGTCAAGGACATGTATATCCCTAGAAGCACCACCACAAACAGAAAAGCGAAGCCAGGCGACATACCCATCAGATGGTTGCCCCACACTAGCAGCAGTATGCCACCAGTCAGTCCGGTAATGGCGAGCGGTGGAGATATTAAACCACGACCCCGCCCGGACTCGTTCGAGTCTCGGCTAGAGCTAAAGGTACTGAAAAATACATTCTTGAGGTAAGGCCGGGCCTGGAAGAGAGTATAGATGACGAAGGTTAAGCTGGCGCCAATTTCCTGTGAAGCGCTGAACGAATAAGCGTTCCACTGCACACCGGGCCCTTTGGTGATTTGAAAGCCTAGCATTGAACCGATCAAGGATTGGAATTTAAAGAACAGAAAGAAAAACCAGAGGCTGAAGGAAATCTCCAGAGGTAATAAATAACTAAATCCCACCATCGACAAATACAGATTGAGTTGCAAAGGTCTGAGGGCACTCCAGGGCCTCTCAATTAAATAGGGATCCGGTCTGAAACGGAGGGGAAAGTCTGGGATAAAGGGGAAAAATTGATGTAGGCCGTTTAAGGTGTGGAGCAGCAGAGGAAGGGAAAATCCAATCCATAAGGTTTTACGGCTAAAGAGTGAATTTTTGCTACCCGGAGGGTGAGATGCCATCTCTACCGGTAACACGATGAGAGGAAAGCTACACCGCTCAATCTCAACCCATTGCCGACGTAACAACGCCGACAGACAGGTCACCACCAAATAGAGGACAAACACGTAAAGTGTCCAGGCGGAGAGTGGCACCCACCAGGCCGTCCACGGAATGGATTCACCGGAGGAAATGCCTTCATAAAACGATTTGATGGCACTGTTATCTCGAACCACCCGCCAGTGGGGAATGTGTTGATGGAACAACGCCGTCCAATCATTCTCAGCGGTGGCGAAATACTGGTAAGCAACCAGCGGACGCAGCGCGTGCCTCATCATACCGGTGGATGGAATACCGGAGGCAGCCGCCATAATGCACCAGATGGTCACCAGTTCTGCGGCAGACAATGCCAGTTTGGGCGAGACAGCAGTCAGCAGGTGGTTGCCGATCAGTACCAAAATGGTCAGGACAAAGAACGGCCCCACCGGGAAATGGCCACCAGACAGAAAGACGCTACGAATTACATAGTCGTTGTAGGGGGCAATTAAACATTCCCCGGCGGCACAGATCAGTCCAATGCTGATCGCCCGCCAGGAAGCGCCAGTCATAGGGCCGCTTTGGAGGTTTGAATGCACGCTTGAGGGTTGATTCATTTGTTCACTAGCAGCACAGTCAAGGAGGGACAGTTATTGTGTCTTCACCAACCCAAATTGACTATAGCGATTTTTACAGTTGCTAAACGGTCGGTAACTCGGGTACCACTTCTGTAGCTAGGGTTTCCATACAATGCAACCATTTAGCTTTATCGTCCCAGTCGTGCGCGATCATTAAAAGCGTACCGAATCCGCCCGTTTTATCCCATAGCAGTTGCAATTGACGCAGGCATTCATCACGGTCACCGATGATGCATAGTGTCTTGAGTAGATATTCCAGGGTGATGTCTTCATCGGGCATGTCGGGATCGTGCTTTAGGTCTTCAAGTTTGATATGATAGAAGTCGCCTTGAAAATCAAAAGGGGGACCTGTCTGCTACAATTTGAGAATCAGGTCGATACTTTCAACCGTCATCAATCCCTGTGTTTGTGGGTCAGGCAGGTCGAACAAGCCCCAGTCGAGGGACACTACCCTGACCAAAGCCACAATTGATTCGTCCCCGCGAAAGATGATCCAGATAAGCCAGTCGTACCGCCACGTTGACCGGGTGGTGTTGTGGTAGAATCGACACCCCACTTCCCAGGCGGATCTGTTTGGTGCGGGGTAAAACATTGGCGATAAAGAGATCATTGGAAGGAAT
>Ga0208128_1000514_pt1 | contig 15766 bp, 10 predicted proteins | sample ETNtaG_35_FD_185758 | JGI IMG/M metagenome (GOLD analysis project Ga0208128, IMG submission 185758) | Marine microbial and viral communities from oxygen minimum zone, Eastern Pacific Ocean - ETNP201306PF51B (SPAdes) (version 2) | ecosystem: Environmental > Aquatic > Marine > Oceanic ... | reverse complement strand
TAACTAACCTCAGATCGAAGATGAAAAACAGGTTGATTCCAGTTGGAGATAAACTTCTTCTAGGTAAGAGATTGATGATTGAAACAATAAATGATCAGCTGAAAAATATCTGCGATATTGAACACTCCAGACAGCGGAGTCCAGTCAATTTTAGGGTCAACTTAATAGCGGGGCTCATTTCTTACACTTGGAAGGAGAAGAAACCTTGCATTAGAATGCCTCATAATGCTCTCACTGCTTGGTGAGAGGTAAAAAAGGCCGAACTGAGGTTATATTAACGAAAAGGCCACAAATTACAGAAGAGGGAAAGAAAAACAGCGAAGAAATATAGGATCAGAATTCCCACAACAAGGGCTAAGAAGTTTTTGGGAATGTAAGAAAAAAGGGTACCAACAGGTGCTGATACCCGCTTGATTACCCCGGACGGGATTACATCAACAAAGCCGATCGATACATTCTCGATTATTGCCTCGAAGACGGTATCGGAACGCTGGTTGTCGGTTATAATCCTGATTAGAAGCGGTCAATTAACATCGTCAAACGGAACAATCAAAACTTCGTTTAAATCCCACATGCAGTTCTCCGTCACAAACTGCAAGGGCTATGCCAACAGTACGGAATCCAATGCGCGGGGCAAGAAGAATCCAACACCTCCAAAGCCAGTTTTCTCGATCCCGATCAGATTCCCAATTGGTCGGGAGAGTCGAAAGAATATGAGTTTTCGGGCTATCGTGTACATCGTAAACTCTATAAATAGTGGGGTTGGCTAATTAACGCCGATTGTGCAGAGAGGCTTTGACGTCCCCTTCAAGAGTAAGGGGCAACTGACGCCCTCTTGAGAACCTCCGTCCTTCAGGGCGGGGAGTACGTCAATCTATCACATTCTGTTGCATTGACTACTGATACGCCACCCGTTTATCGCCTGAAAAAAGACCGGTTGGTTCAACTCATATCTGTTTTAACAACGAATTTACCACCCCCACCATTATCTCCTAAATCTAGGACACTCTGGTAACTTATTTCAATTCTTCTGATATAATCTCGACGCCGCATAGAATTGGTTGGCCTTTGACAGGTGAAAACGAAATTTTAAGATTACTCTTGATTTGAATTTTGTTGAAGGTTTTGACAATGCTGCAATTTCGATTCCCGTTTTCTTGCACGACATCAAAACTTTTCAAAACCAGTTTGTCTTGCAGATAGACATCAAATACGCGCTCACCGGTATCAAGACCAGTTGTTTCAGCAAAAAACAGGCTCACAGTGTAGGCTCTAGGTTCTTGAAAACTTCCTAGAATTTCGTCTTTGGTCCAGATCTTCCATCGGCTCCGGTTCTTCAGGAATCCCTGCTCTTTGAGGATAAGACCAAGCGTGGTTTTTATGGTTCTGGAACCAGCCGGAATTCCCTGTTTGTTCAAACTAACAGGTTGATCAATATTCCCCGGCTGAATAAACGGATATATCCATACTTCACGGATACCTTCTATTCCAGAGGCTGTTACCCAGTTAAACTCGCCTGTGACTTTCGATTGGTGATGATGAAACCATTTTGGATTCTGGCTCACCGTCCAAACCGGAATGTCAGGTGAAACACCGCCAATACTTGGATACTCTATCCACAAGACTCCATTTTCCCCGAAGCGGTTTCCTGGCGCACCTAGATTGAGTCCCACATGCGTTACAGGCGTGGCTTTCTCCACATTAGGATAGTAATCAAAACTCCAGGCTTCACCTTCAGGTGTATGAACCATGGCCAATGAAGCCTGATTCTGATAGCTACAGGTACAGGTACGTGTGTAGTCGGGTGCGCTTAACACACCATTAGCGGGTATCAGATTCGAGGTGCAACCGGCTCGAAAACCACCTAAATTTGAAGTCCCTTGTCCTTTTGTCAGGTCAACAAAAGATGCTGACCCGGAACGGAAAGTCATCAGGTTTTCACTGGCAACGGCCGTGTTACATCCTTTAAAACGGAGCCATTGCCAGGGGATTGTTTCTCTGGTTAAAGGATGTATTCGTGTAACATGTGCTCCAGTAAAAATGTTGAGGGCTTTTGTTATCGGATACCCAGAGTTACTGCTACCTCCCGATTGTGTAATTACCATATCGTGGTATAGAATCACAGGACCATAATAGGCTCCCTCTTTCTGGTCATGAAACCATAACACCTTTCCATTCGAACCACGATATGCAGTGATTTTTCCGAAATAACTAGGTTCGTGCTCGTCCTCCGCACTATCACCGGAGTGCCTGGTCGCTTCGATTACCACGTCATGTTCCACCGAATAACTTAACCAAGTACCAAATATGTTGTCGGCGTTTGACCAGATCGCTTGCCCCGTTTCAAGGTCGAAAGCGTACAAGACAGGAATTTCCGGGTTGGTGATCCCCCGTCGTTTCAGCCGGGCTATTTTTTGCTCAGACATTTTGTCCAAACAGAAAATTTTGTTGTTTCCAACAGCAATCGCGTTGTGCCTAAAACCGTGTCTAGCCTGTTTTGACCATAGAATTTCACCTGTATAACGATTTAATACTAGCAACGTTCTGCTAGCCGAAGAAAAGGGTACATTGCCGGCGATATCCCTTATCTGTCCAGTTAGATTGAATAGCTCCTTGCCGCCATCGACATCCCAACATCTAGTGGTTTTATCTCGGCTGGCTGTTATGATTCGTTTGCCACTTGGGCTCCAGGCGATGGAAGTTAGCTCATCCGTATGACCAGCATACGAAAATAGAAGTTGGCCTCTACTGACAACTAGAGGTTGGGCATCCCAAACCTTGGCCGTCTCGTCTTCGCTAGCCGTTACGATTTTTGTTCCATCCGGACTCCAGGCGATGGCGGTTAGTTTATCAGCATGGCCAACACACGAAAAGAGGTGTTGACCTCTGCTGGCACTTTCGGTTTGAGCATCCCAAACCCTGGCCGTCTTATCTCCGCTAGCTGAAGCCAGCAATTTACCGTCCGGCCTCCACGCGATCGAGGCAATATTACCTGAGTGCCCAATACATGAAAATAGTTCTTGACCATCGCTAACATCTAAAATCTTTATGGTTCGGTCGCCGAACGCCATAGCTATCCGCTTTCCGTCAGGGCTGTATGCGACTGCTTGTTTCGAAAGATACTCTTTAACCGTTCCCGTACCTGTTACGACCCATTTGTTATCTGTTGTAGAGGCAACAGCACTGACCTCGTTTATATAACCGATAAGGTTATATAGCTCCCTTGTGTTAGACAAACTTATAGTTTGTGCATCCCAGACCTTAGCTGTTTTGTCCCCGCTGGTTGTTATTATTTGCTTACCGTCTGGGCTCCATGTCATTGAGTTGACTGCTTCAGTATGACCTTCCAGCGCGAATAGCTCTTGACCACTGTCAGCATCCCAGACTCTAGCAGTTTTATCCTCGCTTGCGGTTACGACTCGCTTGCTATCCGGACTCCATGCTATTGAAGTTACATATTTGGAGTGGCCCTTCAGCATAGACAGTTCTTGACCACTATCAGCATCCCAGATCGTAGCTGTTTTTTCGCTAGCAGTTACAACCCGCTTACCGTTTGGGCTATACGCGACCGCGTTCACTACCGGCGTACTGACATGGCCAATTCCAATCGGAGAGGATGTCGCAACCAGCAGATCACCGGCAACTGATATATACCCCCAATTAGGAGGATTCCGGCCTTCAGTAGAGGGTAACTGAAATTGATCCAAGGTCTTACCGGTATTCGTGTCTAGCACATGGCATATGGAACCGTTGACCAGATAGATACGATCCTCAAGGGACACAATATTCGATCCAAATTCGTTGGCCCCCGGAATATGATTTTGTCTAATACCTTCACTTCGGACATAACTGCTATCATAATACATACCAAAGGTATTAAAATTGTCGAGCTCTTTTTGCCAAAGTGTTTTCCCAGTGTAGACGTCGCGAGTGCTCAAGACATTCACACCTTGGATGACCAAACGCCCACCGACAATATGTGGCATCGGGCCATGTGCGTGCCGGGGCAAAACATCCAGGTTTGCCTGTTGAGAACCGAACCACAGCAGCCCGAGAGGCGCTTTTATCCGATCGGCCGAAAAGATGCTATTTGATGGATCCGAATAGTGGTGTGTCCAGTCCGCTGAATCTGGCAAGGCGCCGACACGTTTGAGCACGACAAAATTTTCGAGATCCTGATATTCCGCCTTTGGAAGGCCGGAATTGCCGATCCATTTTATAAGCGAATTTCTGTTCTTTCCAGCGCCCAACCAGGCGGTACCACCATAAGGACGGATCGGCTGATATAGTTTATGAGGATCGTGTTTGATGGAATCAAAACCAGCGGCAAAGACATCTTCCGATACCACAAGTCTAGCCAGGTATGGCGGTAAAGGATAGTCAAACGGATCTCCAATGAACGCAGTCAAACGATGCCCATATACTCCCGCGGCGTTCATACGTTGGCGAAAGGTTTTGATATCATCAGGATTTTGGTCAATCACCACAATGTGAAACTGCGATTGATGAATCAGTTCTTGTATCAGGTATCCGCTACCCAGACCAAGTGAAACACAATATCCATCCTTGACCTCTAATCTTGCTAGGATGTCCGCGGCAACTTTCGACCAGACCTGATCATGTTCAATTATTTTGACCTTTGGTTCATAATGTTTGGCTCGACTGTAGCCTGCTCCAAAACAATAGATTTCACCTTCTATGGTGCTGATGAAGAGTTTGTTATCTGCTGCCAGAACACTCCAAGGTGTCCCTTCTATTTTTCCTTTTACTGCACTTTTGATGAGGTTTAAGTCTTTGACATTAACGGTGATTATATTTCCGTTTTTGTCAATTGTTACCAGGTCATCCCCGGCTTTTATGTATAAACGGCCCGGTTTGGGGGAAACCGGTTGAGAACTGAGTAATTTGTAGGTATAGTGTCTGGTTTTTGCCCCCTTTCTATCGATAGATTCTCGATAATAGCCTGGGAATTCATAGATAGCTATTTCGTTACCACCTACATGATAAAGTCGATCTGCTGTAATCAGCGATCCATCCTTTTGTCGGATAATCTCCGCGCCGTTGGCCGCGTTGAAAATGGAACCGCCGTTTATATACACCCCTCCTGAGGCTGAGACCTCGTATCCGCCGAGTTTATTGTTTGGATTGTAGTATAGAAATTCCCCCGTCAGTCGGTTGTAACAAGCAGGAACAGTCCGACCGCCTGAGACAAATAGGTGCTCTGGGGTAGCGACGAGGTATCCCTGTGGAGATATGCCAGCGAAAGAAGGGGCTGAGTGTGCTTGCAGAATATAAACAGAATTACTTCCGCTGTTCGTCCAGACGACTTTGCCGGTCTCAGCCTCAAGCGCGTGTAGGTAAGTGCCAACAAACGGGTAAATACCAGTCGCAAAATAGATCTTACCATCGTAGAAAACAGGACCGCCTCGGGCTGGATTTTCATTGACTAAACGGCCATTTCCTAAAATCTTCTTGTCTGAAGGTCCTCCTCGAAATTTCCATAACAGGTTCCCATCGACAGCACTCAAACAATAAAGATATCCATCATCGCTGACAAAATAGACTTTACCGTTTCTAGCGATTGAGGCTAAGCGGACCGGTGCGTCGGCAAAGAATCTCCAATGTTCTCGGCCTGTTTCCGTGTGGTAAGCGGTGACGCTATCGTTGACCATCGATGGTACAAAGACCTGTTTACCCATAACCACGGGCTCGTACGAGAGGTCAAACTGTAGTTTCGTTTGCCCTTTAGGCCAAGCGGGTTGAGGTAAATCGAGTTGACGCACCCATTTCAAGTGCAGTTTGGACGGTAGTTTGCTGGGTGAAGACGGTAGTCTCCCCGCACTATAACGCCACTGTGGCCAGTCAGCGTTGTCCTTATTTGTGTCTTCAGAGCAGGCCAAAAAGATGGTTAGTAGCGCACACACAGCAAAGATCAAAATCTGACTTTTTCGGTAACTTTCCATATTATTTTAACCGTCTACAGCAGTGCTCTATATATCAGCTATATCAGCAAGAATAGTTCCATCGCCCATTTGGACGATATCATCGGCATAAGATGCAACACGCAGATCGTGCGTTACCAGTAGCACCATTCCACCATTAGCAGCATACTCAGCCAGATGCTGACATACTATCTCCGTATTTTTGTCATCCAGATTGCCAGTCGGTTCATCAGCTAGCAGCAGACGCGGCTGGTTAAGTAAGGCCCGTGCCAGGGCAGCACGTTGCCGTTCCCCGGTAGACAGTTTTGAAGGGACATGTGACAACCGGTCTGTTAACCTAAACCGTTCAATTAATTCCAGTGCACGGTCACGTAGATCTATTTTTATTTGCCGATGAATACCTTCAAGTGCCAATGAAGCAGCCAGAACATTATCAAGCACATTTAGATATGGCACTAAGTGAAATTGTTGGAAAACAAAACCGATTTCTGCGGCACGATACTGTGCACGCTGCTCCGCAGAGATTGCGTATAGATTCGTCTCATCAATCTTAACAATGCCATCATCAGGCCGGAGTAACCCTCCAGCAGCAAATAACATGGTGGATTTCCCGCATCCGCTTGGCCCGCATACGGCAACGAAACTCCCACGATCTAACTGCAACGTAACCTGACGCAAAGCATAGATATGTTGCTTCTTGTAAGTGTAAGTTTTCTGAACCCGATCCAATTGAAGCATCTCTTAGTCCTGACGTAAGGTTTCAGCCGGGTCTTGCCCTGCCGCCATGAAGGCTGGCAACCAACCCGCAACTGCCGCTAATACTGTCACACAGATTACTATGAGTAGCCCTAACCTCCAAGAAAAGATCTGCGCGAATGATAGCGGACTCGATTTGATGGCGGGGGCATTAATCTTCATGACACCTAATAGACCGATAAAACAGCCGAGTACCGCCCCTAAAAGTCCGACGATGATCGACTTGAAGAGAAACAGTTTAATAATCTGACCGGATCCAACCCCAACTGCGCGCAAAATACCGATCTCCGATCTCCGATTACGAACATTGATCAGTGACAGAAATGCGATCCAAATACCACCAGCGGCAACTGAAGCAGAGATGACACTCGCGGCTAGAGTCCGATACCTGTTTCCCAGATGTTGCTGATGTATCTTTTCCTGTTTAAGGGTTTGTTCAGCTAATTTAGCCGCTTCCATCCGCATGTTTGCTCGAGTTTGTGCCTTGGTGAACTTTTCAACCACCTGGGTGTCAGGTAAATACGCCGCAATTTCCTGAGTAACCTTGGGTAAATCCGCCAGCGCGCATCCACATTCAATCGCCCATATAGCGTTGATCAGCCCCTCCTTTTTTAGCATCCGCTGTGCGGTTGACAAGTGAATCCAGATTGTAACATCATCTTTATTTCCGCGCGGATCATGTACCTGCGAGACAGTGAATGCCTCTTCCCTCAGAATAACCTTATCACCAACTTTTAGGTTCTCGACTATGGCAATTTCACTACCGAGTGCGATTTGTCCCAGTGGCACTTTCTGTGCAATCGGTTTTTGTGGTAGCCGATGCATAATTGGCACCTGACCACGGATCCCAACTAGAAACACCATCCGGTTGTTGCGTTCAGGCCAACGGATTCGCTGTTCAACCGTCGGCAACAAATGGTTAATGGTCACAATTTTGCTCTCAGCTAACTTTGAGGCATACGACTCTGGCATAAACTTTGATGCGTAATTATTGGAATAAAGTTCACTCAGGTTTTGATCTTTCGGTAAAATTAGAATGTTAAACCCCAACCCTTTGCTGATTTTACGCATCTGATCCTCAAGCTCTTCGGTACGTTTTTGAACGACTTGTCTTTGGTCCCACAAGATCTGCTTAGTCTGCATGTCATGCACAATAAGTAATACGATGACGCTCGTGCTACAAGCAACCGCAGCCATTACACCCAACACAGTAAGCCCAAAATGAAACTTGCGGTGGCGTATCTCACCAAGGATGAGGTGCCAAGTATCAATCATATATGCACAAATAGCTGATTGTAATTAGGTGTCGCGACGGGATTTGATAACAAATGAGGCACCTATTATACCCAGCAAACTGACGATGACAACAACACCTACAGGAATCAGGAATTCTATGTTCAGAGGTTGACTTTCGACCGCGGTCGTTTCGATCATAGGTGTTTCGGCGGTGAGAGGCAAATTTAAAGATCGTTGCTTAGCTAGATTTTCAGAAAAATCTTTCGTTTCCACACGGTCAGCCAATGCGGCCATGCTCATCAAGTCAGGTAGAGGTTGCGACCGGATAGCAGTTCCCGTAATGATCTGACGCCAGTTTGCTGCGAATACCAGATCTGCGCCGGGATTTTGCTCTTTTACCTGGCAAGAACACGCCCCAGTCAAAAATTGACAGCTATCAGTGATAGTTTGAGTGTTGATTCCTTGGCCGACGAGCGCAAAATAGGATCGGCCCTGGCCAAAAACAGGTATTGCTATCGGTTCGCTAAATTGATGAAGATCCGGTTCGCTGTTAATCAGCAACGAAGCAAAGATCACCTCAGCAGGATCATCGTGCTTGAGGCGTAAAATAGAGAAAGCTAAACGCAACTCAACCTGTGTTTCCGGCTGAAAGGCTTCGTCACTCTCAATCATCTCACGGCTCGGTAGTCGCAATCTCTGCTGTAGAAGATCTAGGTTTTCTCGAAGACGATTTGCCGCCGCATCGTCTTTCGACTGGTCGCCGCTTTCAATCAGTACCCATACGGCCGACTCCCCTTCGCTGATCCGCTCAACAATTGCTCTTCTTACAGGTGAATCAATCAGAGCTTCAACAGACTCGCTACTCAGAGTTCCCGTCCATGCTAGGCGGTTCGTTTTCACCCATTGAGGGTAATGTACAACCATCAGCGGGTATTGATCTCTAGAGTATTCATCTGACCGAAATTCCCTGGAATATTGAGGGTTTTCGTTTAGATCAAGCAGTTGAACTTCAATATTGGCTGGCCTTTCTGGCTCTGAAGCGGATTGTTTCAGTCGATCGACTAAACTGAGGTTTTCTGCCGATAGTGGACTATGATGCAATACCAACACCGAAAAAAGATCAGGGCTCCACCTTTCCAACGCGTATCGAAAGACAGGAATCTGGCAAGTTACGGCGGAGGGGACATAAATTAGGAGGCAGGTTATTATGCTGGCCGAATATATTACGACACGACTTTCAAAATTCCTTCGAATCATTTCAAATCAAGCTAATTTTTAATATCGTGGTCTCTACACCGCTTATCCGCTTTTAAAGTATACAGAAAAAACTGATAAATGTGAATGTTTTCTAGTACTTTGAACACTATAGAGAGTAGGTTTCAAAGATCCCCTTCTACTGCTGTTTAGTTTGTAACCTTTCTATATCCGGTTGCAATTTCAGTGATTAGTACAGTGTTTTGATCTGCAGTAGACGTGCTATTGAATTTCTAACGCAGGTAAAGCTCGAAGTAAAAGGTGAGTACAACCTGTTACTTCAGCCGGAGGGAATGGTAAAAACAGGCCGATACAATTTGCGATCGGTAGCCGCAGGATACGGTAAAGCCGGTATGCGTCCACAGCCAGTCGCTATCCGAAAACGAACCCGGTGTCCCTGGAGATAGGCTTCTAATGCATCTAGGTAGTTGGGTCAATACTCGCCGCGTCAAGAATAACCTCAGTAGGAAAACTCTCAGTAGGAAAACTGATGTTCAGGATTGCCAGTGGTGCTGATTATTTCCACCAGGAAGGGGCCACCGACCGGCACAACAGGTTTGCGCGGTTAGTTTTCTTCTGAGATAAGGTCGTTGGCCGATGGAAATGTTAGCCTCCCATATCCAGCACATGTATAAGCTATAGTGCAGAGAATGTGCATCTTCGTGCATCTCGGTAGCAACACGATGTAGTCAGCGGTATTATCGCTGTTCCTCAGGCTGCAGCAAAAACCTATTGTAATGCAAGTATTCGCCGAATTAGCTTTCGTTGGACACCTTTACTAGCTGTTTACCCAAATTTCCCCCTTTTAGCATGCTGATGAAGGCGGTCGGCGCATTTTCAAGACCATCAGTGATAGTTTCACGGTACTGTAATTTCCCCGTCTTTATCCAGTTTGCCATCTCAGTCAGCGCTTGCTCGTGGTGTTCTACAAAGTCGAACACCAAAAAACCTCGCATTCGAAGGCGTTTGACAATAAAGTTAAAGAATAACCGAGGCCCCAGTTCAGGTTGCTTGAGGTTGTATTGTGATATCTGTCCACAAATCGAAATGCGAGCACCGACATTAAAGTTGGGGAAAACTGCATCAGTTTGCGGCCCTCCAACATTATCAAAATAGACATCGACTCCATCTGGACACAACTCCGCAATTTTGGCCGCGTAATCGCCAGTCGTCTTATAGTTATAGGCAGCATCAAAGCCAAGGTCTGAAACTACGTGTTCAACCTTCTGATCTGTTCCTGTTGAGCCGACGGCTTGACAACCTTTGATCTTGGCGATCTGTCCCACTATTGACCCTACCGCTCCAGCCGCGCCAGAAATGAAAACCGTTTCTCCTGCTTGAGGCTCACAGACCTCAAGCAGCCCAAAATAGGCGGTCAGCCCCGGCATTCCCAGGATACCGAGCGAGGTCGAAATTGGCGCTAAATCCGGATCAATTTTGCGGGTATCTTCACCGGCCATTGTTCCATAGGCCTGCCAACCGAGTTGGCACTGAGCGATATCGCCAACTTGGAACTGATCGTGCCTCGACTTTACTACTTCACCAACGACACCACCGGTAATGACTTCTCGATCACCGACCGGCGGGGCGTACGATTTTCGACTGACGTTCATTCTACCACGCATATATGGGTCTACGGACAGGTAGATGGTTCGAACCAAAATTTCCCCTTCCGCCGGGTCTGGAATCGGACCTTCGGCTAATTCAAAATTGGATTCGACCGGGTAGCCGTCAGGTCGATTGGCCAGGATAATCTGGCGATTCAGGTCTGGCATAATATTTAGTCCTCTCTAAAACTTTAGTGATGAAGCGTAAATGTATCCGTTGATACCTCAGTCTTTACGAGGCTTTACAATGAAGGTGGTATTAACTAGCCAGCTTAACCTTACCAACGGGGGGTTGTCTCACGCCTTCAAGTCTCCAATTAGAAGTTTTCTCAGCATGATTGCGGATCTCTTCCAGAATCTCTGGGATCTGATCGATATCCTCACAGGTACAGAGTTGTTGGCGATAGGGTTTGATGCCCGGTAAATCTTTAAAGTAGTTTTTGTAGTGGCGACGCATCTCGTAGAGACCAACTCGCGACCCTTTCCATCGGAGTGAAAACTCGAGATGTCTTTTCAGCGTCGAGATCCGCTGATCGATAGCTGGATCTGGTAAATGTTGCCCGGTTTTCAAAAAGCATTTAATCTGGTTAAAAATCCAAGGGTAACCGATAGCAGCCCGGCCAATCATAATTCCATCTACACCGTATTTCCACTTCATCTGTTGCGCTTTTTCCGGGCTATCGACATCACCATTGCCAAAGACGGGAATCCGCATTCGTGGATTATCTTTTACTCTCCCGACCAACGTCCAATCAGCAACACCTTTATACATCTGCTTGCGAGTTCTACCGTGAATGGAGATAGCCTGAATCCCCACATCCTGCAACCGTTCAGCAACTTCGATCACGTAGAGTGTTTTCTCGTCCCAACCGAGTCGAGTTTTAACTGTCACCGGTAAATTGGTCGATTTGACGATTTCAGCCGTCATCTCAACCATCTTCGGGACGTCTTGTAGAATACCGGCCCCAGCGCCTCTGCTGGCAACCCGTTTAACAGGACAACCGTAGTTGATGTCGATAATATCGGGTGCCGCTGCTTCGGAGATTTCAGCGGCCTTTCTCATGGCCTCAATATCGTGCCCGAAGATCTGGATACCGATCGGGCGTTCATATTCGAAAATATCGAGCTTAACCACGCTTTTGGCAGCATTGCGAATTAGCCCCTCAGAAGAGATAAATTCCGTATACATCACATCTGCGCCGTTCTCTTTACAAACTGCTCGGAACGGTGGATCGCTTATATCTTCCATCGGAGCCAGCAGCAGTGGGAACTCTCCAACTTCAACATCGCCGATCTTAACCATCGGAATCGCTCCCCATAAACAGTTTAACCACCTGTTCCAACTGCCCATCTTCGACTTTAATTTTAGCGATTTTGGCCTCACTCGCGACGTATTGGATCGTGTTTTCCACGTTCATCGGGGTCGCAATTTCCTCTATAATCTTTTCAACTCGACGAATCGTTGCTTTGTTGAGTCCGGTTTCAGTCTCAATCCGAGCCCTCAAATCCACAGGGGATGGGACGGTGGATTTTGATTCCTGAACTGTGGCTTTCGTCGATCGTTTGAGGCTTTGAGACTTCCGTGACGATCGTCGTCGTTGTCCACTTTTTCTGATTTCGCCCACATTAAGAGCTTGAATGCCACATTCACGGCAAAGATCCGCTGTCGCCGTATTAATAGTAATCGAAACAATTAGATCGGAAATACCACCACAGGCCTCACATCCGGTTAGGCTATCGATCTGGGTGAAAATCTCACCTTGCAACTTGAGTAGACTATCTTTATCAGCCTTAGTTAAGCGGTCTTTCTCGCAGATTGTCACGATAGATTGGGCCGATTTTTGAATCGTTTCTAAGGCGCTCATGATTTATTGAACTCCGTCTAAGTTGTGTCGTTACCAAAGTCTAGTTGTTGAAAATCTACAGTAATTTCACGTCAAACTCAATCGGCAACTGTTTGGTTGGTTGACCACTAAACTCCACCGGATATTTTCCATCAAAGCAAGCAGTACAAAAATCTTTCGGGGACACAACGCAGTTCAACATCCCCTCAATACTCAAATATCCCAAAGAATCAGCACCAATATACTTACAGATTTCATCGATAGTCCAAGAACTGGCAATTAGCTCTTTTCGAGTTGGAGTGTCAACTCCGTAAAAGCAGGGGTAACAATTGGGTGGTGATGAGACTCGAAAGTGAACTTCTGTGGCTCCACCCTGTCGAACCAAGGACACAATCTTTCGCGAGTTGGTTCCACGCATAATCGAGTCATCGACAACGACTACTCGTTTTCCTTTCAGTACATTTTCGATTGGATTGAGCTTGATGCGGACCATCAAATCCCGTACTTCTTGCGACGGGTGCATGAAGGTTCGACCAACGTATGGGTTACGATACAACCCAAATTCAAATGGGGTTTCCGACTCTTCTGAAAAGCCCAAAGTAGCGATAGTGGCCGAATCAGGTACGGGAATTACAATATCCGCCTCTACCGGATGCTCCCTTGCAAGTTGACGACCAAACTCCCGTCTGGGTTGATTGGCCAGGTTATTAAAAACGATGCTATCAGGCCGGGCGAGATAAATATACTCGAAAATGCACTGCGACAGGTTGTCTGGTTGAACCCCGACTCGAAATGACTTAGGGGTTTCACTTGTGCTGGTAATAACCACCATTTCACCTGGTTCAATCTCTCTGATGGGTGTAGCTTGAGTTACATCGAAAGCACAAGTCTCCGAAGCTAAAATGTAGGCATCCCCGAGTCTTCCAAGCCAAAGCGGACGAAATCCGTTAGGATCTCTGGCACCAATCATGATTGACTTACCCATGAACACCAGTGAATAAGCCCCTTGTAACTTTTGTAGGGTATCAATGATCCGATCCTCCAGCAACAGTTGCTGCGATCGAGCAATCAGATGGGCGATCACCTCTGTATCGGAGGTTCCATTGAAAATAGATCCGGTCTTTTCCAGATCTGTCCGAATCTGATAGGCGTTGACCAGATTGCCGTTATGGGCAATAGCTAACGGACCTCGTGAGTATTGGCGAACAAGAGGCTGTGCATTTTCGAGATTACTGCTACCGGCCGTAGAATAACGATTGTGCCCAATAGCGAGATGCCCCTCCAACTGAGCCAATATATCCATATCATCAAAAACTTCCGTTACCAACCCCATTCCCCGGTGGTAGGAAAAGGTTTGTCCTTGAGATGCAACAATACCAGCGCTTTCCTGGCCCCGGTGCTGAAGGGCGCGTAGCCCCAAATAGGCCAACTCGGAGGCGCTACGATGTCCGAAGATGCCAAAGACACCGCATTCGTCTTTTGGCCTATCGTCGTCAAAAATGGAATCAAGTTGCATTAAGACAGTTTAGCCAGAGCCTGGCAGTACTTTTCTGAGCCGGTACAAAGTCAGGAGATTAGTTCTGATTCGGTAGGCTTCTCATCAGCCCGGTGCCAATCGAATCGGTAACCGATAATTCCACCGATTGGAGCAGAGATAATGTACAACAATTCAGGCGGAAGGCCAATTTTTAAGAGGAGGAAAACCGGTAAAGAGAGGAGGGATGCAATCGGGCGAATTACCAGAATTAACAAACGAAAAAGGGTGTGAAAACCAAACTGAGATTGATACTGCAGACTACCAACACCTGACATGGATTCAATCAGTGTTTGCCAGTCAAGTTTGGTAATCATGATCAATACAGCCAAAGTTGGCGGCCCCAGAAACGCCCCCTGCCAAACGTGTCGGAGATTACAGTCTTGGCCAAATTGTTGTGCAACCCGTTTCACACCATAAGCAACGCCTGCAATACCAAGACCGTAAGTTAGCAAAAAAGCGGCCAGAGTAAAGAAACCGATCCAGAATCCGTGTTGAATTCGGTCGCCGATAATAACCTGCAGAAACAGGTTGTTGGTGAACAGATAACCAGCCGAAACAAGTATAACTCCGGCTATACTACCCAGCCCAATTTGGCCCAACGTTATAAGTCCAGTGCTTCGATTTTCCATCATTCGACAGGCCGATCTATCCTTTGTAAGAGCGCGGTGATTATAGCATCGCGCCTGCAAAGGTGTCAACTAACCGTGATTTCCCTTCTTCAGGACACTCTCTGTCTGGCAAACGATCCGCATCGGCCGGACTGTGAACTATTCGGCCGGGGGAAAGACCTCTGCGAAATGAACAACGTCTACGGCGATCCCGCTTATGCCCAAAATCGTAAGCTGAATTGGCGCCGTAGCCGGACTGATTGGTTGGACCGGTTGCACCGGGGGACACGGCAGGCTACTGCCTGGAGCAAGTGTCAAAATGCTTGACCGACCTCTACTATTTGGTTACTATCTGGTTTTATCTCAATTCAGCATAAACCTCGCTACGGATCAACTATAACTCTTCCTTACCCCTTATATTCTACATTTATTGCTAATACCAATTACGTCAAAATAATGACCTATATTCGAGCCCAGGTACGATGACCGATGTTTTGGATATTGCCTTCTTCATCACCAAAACGATTCCATGCTTCACAACAAGCATTAACCATATTGGTGATAGCTTTTGAAACAGGTATTTGAGAGGCCAATTTTCCTTAACTATTGCCCGAGGATTTGAGCTCAGGAGAATTAGGGTCTGTTACACTAAGAAGAGAAATCCTGTATCATGGGCTATGATGGAACTAACACAGGAACAATATCAAGAAATAAAGCCGTCTTTACCCGTCCAAAGAGGAAAGGTAAAACTTCCAATCGGAAGCTTCTGAATCGGATTTGGTCTGTTGCCGAGCAGGGCTGTCAATGGAGAGGTCTTCCCTCTAGGTTTGGAAATTGGCCTACAATCTATACGCGGATGAACCGAGGGGCCAAAACAGGAGTCTTAAATGGCAGATTTGAAGCCTGGCCAGCAAAGAAAATTATTCCCGTCAGGATAGAAGGCTATTGATTAGATAGTAGATCCGTGAAAGTGCATGCTGAT
>Ga0208128_1000512_pt1 | contig 15786 bp, 13 predicted proteins | sample ETNtaG_35_FD_185758 | JGI IMG/M metagenome (GOLD analysis project Ga0208128, IMG submission 185758) | Marine microbial and viral communities from oxygen minimum zone, Eastern Pacific Ocean - ETNP201306PF51B (SPAdes) (version 2) | ecosystem: Environmental > Aquatic > Marine > Oceanic ... | reverse complement strand
TGCTACTTCTAAAGTTTTTTCCTACAGATTCAAAAAGATGTATTAGATGCGTAACTCTCCATCGGCTCGGATCAGCCAAACGCCACTGATCGACCTGACGACGGAGCGAATTGATCCTTGAGTTGGGGTCGTACTGCTGGGATTCGGTCGATAAGCCTTTGCCTTCATTGAAAACGATCTCTTGCTGGCTGGTTGATTCCTTTTTCCGTTTCTTCAGTTTTGGGACCGGTGTGATGAACTTGGCCGGACGGCGGTTTTCAATGACCCGTTGGGTTGGCTGGTTCTGCTCGTCCAGTGAAGGTGGAACAAATGGTGAATATGGAATTAGGAACTTTCGCCATTTACAATTCCACATTCACCACTCTGCTTTACATCTCTTCGCCGTGCAACAGGAACGACCGGATGTCGTAACGGCCGGGGCGTTCAACCGGTAGGTCTCCGTTATCGATCATCAGTTCGAGGGGAGAACAGTAGGTTCGGACCGGCATCTGAACCACTTCGTGCATTCTGGCTGACTCGTAGATGGCCATGATGATCTCTACAGCGGCCAGACCGTGTTCAGCCTGTCCCCGGTGTACTGTTCGATCCTCTATCCAATCGACCAGTTCCCGAGCTTGAGCCACATGCTGATTAGAACCGTCAGAGGGTCGATCTTCCCAATCAGTTGCTTTGTTATTTAACAGTCGTGCTCTCTGTTCAGTTAAATCGATGATACCGTCGGAACCGTAAATTATACCGCCCTGGTAATTGGGGCCCGCAATCTCCTGCAGCAGCATTCCAATGCAACCGCCTTCAAAGCCGATGATACCGGCGCTTCGGTCTTCAATCGGTGTCTCCCTTTCGTACCGCTCGGTCTTGCGCTCTACATTACCGATGACCCATTCCGCTCGGGGATCACTCAGCACATAGCGCATCATATCAAATAGATGGGAGCAGTCGTTAAGCAATCCTTGGCCGCCCCGACACACAATCTGCTTCGGTTCACCAATCGCACCTTCAGCGATTAATTGACGCGCATCCGTCCAGGCGGAGTTGAACCGGCGTTGGTGGGCAATGGCCACTTTAACGTTGTTTCGTTGGGCCACCGTCATCATCTCGTTGCATTCGCCGAGTGAGGTCGCCATCGGTTTTTCGCATAACACGGCTTTGACTTGTTGAGCACAGGCGGCAATCGTCATCGGGGCGTGAAGTTTGTGCCAGGTAGCCACACTGATGATGTCTAAGTCCTCCTGAGCTAACATCTCACGAGCGTCGAGGTAGCGGTTTTCAATACCGAACTGCTGACCGAAATTATCGAGTACGCTCTGAACTGGGTCGGAAGCAGCCACCATCTCTACCTCATCAACACCTTGATAGCCTTGAGCGTGGGCATTAGCAATCCGGCCGGAACCGATAATTCCGACCCGATATTTTCTTTCTGACATTTTAGACTCCTTTTATAGAACTCTGCCGAAATGATTACAGATTTTACATCTACTAATTTTACAACTGCTATGGGTTAGCTTAACAAGTAATCCTCTCACGGTCGTACTGATCAAAGTTTATCAGCACTCTGTTGAAAAGAATCTGAAAAACGACAGTTCTCAGACTTAACATTTTGCTTTTCGCCCCTCTAAACCATTCTACTCAGCAGTAGCTTTCCCCTTCCGGCTTAGGGGTTGGTGTTTGGATTTCTTTTTTGGCAACCAACTGTTGTTATGCAAGTTGAATCGTCCCTGCTAACCTGAATTATCCAAACAACAGAGCTGTCTCCCTAAATTTTTTGTGTGACTGACTGCATTATAACACCTTCCACTACCTATGCAAGAGGTCTGATGGGTTTTGTCTTGTCTGTTTTCCGTTATCTTAGAAGCGTTTTGAAAAATGGTTCGGTTCCAGCAATAATGCGTTAATTTAACCAATTGGCCGCTGAAACAGGTTATGGATCTCCAGGTCTGTATTTGCCCCTTCAGAATAAGCCTGGCGGAACAGAGAACGTCGTTTCGGCGGCATCTGGTCGAGTAGTTCTTTAGGTGGTTCCCACCAGTGGAATCGACTACCAATTGAGTTATATTGGTTGAAGATAGGAACTCGGTCAACCGACTCGTTTTGCCAAGGTTGCGCACTATGGGTGGTAGCCTCAGAAAAGAAAAGAACGGATCCTGCCGGACACTCATAGCTATCCCACAACGAAGAGTTAATGTCACGAATCGACTCCGGTATTTTGTAAGCGGCCTTGTGACTGCCGTTGATAAACAGCGTACCACCTTCGAACTTTTTAACCGGGTTGAGTTCCCACACCACGCGAGTTAGACCTGAGTATCCTTTACCCGGAACGTTTCGGTAGATGTGTGAATTGCCCGGCAGTCGCCATAAACCGTTGCCGTTATGTGGCCCAAATTTCCCCATCCCTTTCTGTCGATACAGCAGGAAACTGGTCTCAAACCGAAAACCGTAATATTCTTCGCTAGACAAAGCGGGATAGGCCAAGAACTCATTGCAAAAACCGACCACAACAGGATGGTCAACCAGCTTTTCCAACGGCCCGGCAATGGGAGTTTGCTGATGGGGGGGTAGAGACCCTTTATCGTTCACCAGTTGATAACAGAACTCCCTCATCTCTTTAAGGTCATCTTCACTTAGCAAGTCAGGGATCATCAACCAACCCTGCGTGTCAAAAACAAACTTCTGTTCTTCAGTCAGTGGCACAACGGGCTCGCCATCAGCATTGGTAGTAGTGAGTTGGTTGACATCTTGTGGCAGTTTGCCCCAATTGCCCCAGTTGTTATCGAATATGAAAGGATCTTGATTGGATGGCTCTGATTTTTGTGTTTTCTCTGACATGTTTTTTGGTAACTCCTCTTTGGTTTGAGAAGAATGCAAGACTTAGATATGGCGAACTCCAAGTTTTATACTTTCGGTTGGACGCTGGTCGGTAGCCAAATAGGCCTCGACACAATCTTCAAAAGGCACGATGGGGTGAACCAGTCCATCGGCAACCAGTTTACCCTCTCTCAATAGCTCAAAGGCTTCAGCGTGTAGACGTTCTGTACTCCAACGGGGTGCGTTTCTCAACGTTGGATTAACATCGCGGGTAGAAACGATCGTCAACTGGTTGCGATGCCACTCCCCTTCCAAACTCAAGATGCTGGAATCCCCGACGTAGTAGGCGGCGGAAACGATTCGGCCAGCATAACCGGTGGAACGGATGGCGTCGTTCATACCGGCATAGTTCGCACTGGCCTCAATCGAGATATCGACCCCCGCATTGCCTGTTTCGTCCCGGATTAGTTCCCCCGCATCGTCAGCGATGGGGTCAATAACCACATCCACACCGTGTTTGGCAGCCAGTTCTCGACGGATGGAAATCGGGTCAGAAGCAAAGACACGACGTGCCCCTTGTAGTTTGGCTTGTTGTGCCGCCATTTGACCAATGGCACCCAAACCGAAAACAGCGACCGTACTACCCAGCATGATTTCGCTGGCTTGAATGGCACAAAGGGCAACTCCAGCCGGGTCGCTATAAACGATCGCTTCCGGAGTCATACCAGTCGGAACAGCCTTGACCTGACGACTCTTGAGTGTGTGCGTCTGTCGAATCGGTAAGTGGGAAAATACTTGGTCGCCAATCTGCCACTGGTCGACTTCAGAGCCGACCTCAATCACCTCTCCAACCGCCATGTCACCGAGCCGTGTCGGGTACGATGGCTTAGCTGGTAGCCCATGATGAATACCCCGTTTTCGATCAAAGGGCGAGGTATAGTCTTTGGTATCAGCCCGAAATGAACGTAACCCGGAGCCGTGCTTGGGTGATGAAAAAATGGTTCGAACCCGAATCTCGTCGGCTTCCAAGTTGTGTTCTTCATATTCCTGCAAAGCGGCTTGGCGGGGGGCAGTGGCAATTAACTCTTTCGGCATCGGTTACTCCTTGGTTATAACTTTATTTGAAATTCCATCATACTATGAAGCCGTGGTGCGAACGGATTGGGAGATCAGTTGCGTTCAGGTATCTGGTCGGTTGCTGGTCGTGGAGTGGTAAACCAGTGACCAGATGGATCCTGACCACGAGCAATAATCGAATTTTGGTTCCAGCGATTCAAGGCCTGCACATCGGGCGGAATGAACCGCAGGGTCAAGCCGCAGCGACGGCGGTCTGAGGTGTTGGGTTCAGAAGCGTGTAGCAGTAGGTCTGAATGGAGGGAGATTTGGCCTGCTTTCAGATCTAAAACCACTGGCGCCTGGCCGTAAACTTCAGGGTTAGTCACCGTTTGGCCGAGGACATTTTGTTCCTCAGCCTTACTCTGTTCAAATGCGATTTGACCGTGTCGATGTGACTGAGGAATGATTTGCATGGCACCATTCTCCATATTAGCATCGTCGATGGCTAACCAAACGGTTACCGTTTTACTGGGTGTCAACGGCCAATAGGAGGCATCCTGATGCCAACTGACCCGCTGGGTATCGCCCGGTATCTTACAGAAATAGTGGGTGGCCCAACAAACCAGGTCTTCACCCAGCAGATCCTGAACATAGTCCAAAATTCGGTTGTCCATAACCAGATCGTAAATGCCGGGACACTTAGCCTGCCAACCGTTAATGGAGTAGTTGTTCCAACCGAGCGCTATCGCTTTTTCTATCAATTGGTCGAAGTAGGCTCGGTGCTCTGCAATTTCGTCGGCAGAAAACGCGTCCAGCGGGCAGATATATCCCTTCTCGTTGTATTGCTGTATCTGATCCTGACGTAACTTTTGAGGGTGGTCGTTTTTAACAGGAAAGAACTGCAGTTTCCGATTTAGCTCAGGTAAAGCATCTGTAATTGGCATCATAAACTCCTTTTTCGTTATAACTCAGCAAGATAGTTTGGTCCCTATTCCCAGAACCTGCTCCATCTGCCTGTTATTGGATATTTCTCCTCCACCCTAGCCGCCGACAGAAAACCGACTCAGGTGGCCACAACACTCCAGCCGGATTGTGCAAGTAGTGGTCCAAATCTATAAATGTAGCGTGGTGACCCCTCTTGCCTTGGGAGTCGTTCCACCTGCATATCTCTATGTATTCATCATAGCAAAAAACTGGAGGCGTGGCAAGACAATTAGATCCAGGAGGGCATTTTTTTCTGGAAGGGTAAAAATCAGGAGGCGGGAGATTTTTTCTGTTTCAGCGTTTAATGGCCTTGTTCCACTCACTCTTGGAAGAAGGCTCTGGCTGTGGGATAATTTTCAGGCATGCATAATTGGATTGATCGCCTGCAGTAACAGGGGTGCCTCAATTTGAGTTTCAGTGTAAGCGTGGGTGATGGTTAACTCGGCAAATTGATGTCGTCGAATCAACTTCTCAATATGTGTTTTCTTGTTCAGCAACAAATCCCGTAGATCTCACAGATCCGAAATTTGGCAGTTATCGACGAGTACTCTCGAGTGCTGTCAACAGCACACCTCAATTGGTAAAATTGTGTATGCTCAGACCAAGACCACATTGCTACCGGGTCGGGAATAACACGTGGGTGATTGGTTCTCTAATGTTGTTCCCACGAAAGCGGATTTTTAACACGCTTAAGATTTAATTTCAATTTCGTTGGAGGTGGTATCAGCACTGGCTGGTGTGCGGAGACCAGGGTCACGCCACAGGGAACCGTTGCTAGCGTCAGTCTGGCGATCTACCTTAGTCCAAGTCGCGCGATCAGACCCAAATAGGCTATAATGGACTGCATGCTATACGACAGTATCTTGAGCTTGTTCGACAGTGAGTTCAGAGAATTAAATGGCCGATATTCCTCATTCTGACCACGCGGTTGGCAGAGGGAGCGTCTCTGATACCACTGACGAGGAGTAGATGAATAGATGGCGAAGAAAGGAGTGAAAAGCAGATGCAGATGATTGAGCAGCTAAAGTCTGAAGGGGTTAATAAGATCAAAGTCGGTATTTTCGATGTCGACGGGGTAATGCGGGGTAAGTATATTAATCTGAAGAAATTTGCCTCGGCGCTGGAAAGCGGATTCGGCTTTTGCGACGTGGTGTTCGGCTGGGATCTGGTCGATGAACTCTACGATCAACCCACCGTCACCGGTTGGCATACCGGCTATCCGGATGCGCCGGCACAGATCGACCTGAATTCTTGTCGTCAGATTCCGTGGGAACCGACGACCCGACTCTTTATCGCCGACTTTGCTGACAGCAACGATCAACCCTACCCGGTCTGCCCCCGGCAACTGCTAAAAACCGTCCTGCGCCAAGCGCAACGTATGGGCTACACCGTTCGTACCGCTTTTGAGTACGAGTTCTTCCTGTTCCGGGAGACACCGGCCACCGTTCGTCAGAAGAAATATCGAGCGCTAACCCCCTTTACGCCCGGTATGTTCGGCTATTCGATGATCCGCAGTTCGGCCCAAAGCGAACTCTTTCACCTACTAATCGATACGGCAGAACAGATGGACTTTGAATTGGAGGGCATTCATACCGAAACTGGGCCCGGCGTCATCGAGGCCGCCATCAGCGTGGATGAAGGCCTGGCCGCCGCCGATAAAGCCGCCCTTTTCAAGACCTTCATCAAGGTTGTGGCCCAGCGAAACGATCTGATGGCCACCTTTATGGCCAAGTGGAGTTCCGAGTATCCGGGGCAAAGTGGACATCTGCATCAATCGCTGTGGGATGATAACGGCAATAACGCTTTTTACGACCCGGACGCCGACCACCAGATGAGCGCAGTGATGCAGTCTTACCTGGCGGGACAACTGCTATTGATGCCGGTCGTTTTGCCGATGATCGCTCCTACCATCAACTCCTACACACGAATGATTAAAGGGTTCTGGGCACCGACCCACGCCAACTGGGGGATTGAAAATCGAACCTGCGCTATCCGCGCCATTCCCGGTAAGACGAAGAGTCAGCGTCTGGAGTATCGACTGGCTGCCGCCGATGGGAATCCCTACCTGGTAATGGCCGCAGCGGTGGCCTGTGGCCTCTACGGAGTCGAACACCAACTTCAGCCCCCGGCTCCGGTGACCGGTAACGCCTACGATCTGCCCAGTTCAGAGACCAATGTAGAACTGCCCAATACGCTGGCTACCGCCACCAAACAGTTTCAATCCAGCCAGGTTCTGCGGCAACTATTTGGCGACGTATGGGTGGATCATTTTGCCTTGACACGTCAATGGGAGAACCAGGTTTACTGGAGTCATAAAACGGGTGAGCCGGACTGGCATTGGATGTGCGATCGCTACTTTGAGATTATTTGAGAGGAGCCCAAAGGAGTATATGGATCATGATCCAGTATAATTTTCCAACTATCATCTATTTTGGTACCGACGCCCTGTCGTCGCTAGGGCAGCAGTTAGCGGTTAAACAGCACCAACGCCTGTTGATCGTCACCGATGCTGGATTGGTCAGCATCGGCTTGATCGAGCAAATACAGCAGCAGATTCAATCTTTTGACCTGGAGACAGTTGTTTTCGATGGTGTTCATCCCAACCCGACCGAAGCCGATGTTGAGGCCGGTGTCGATTTTTACCAGAACGGTGGTTTTGACGGCCTGATCGGTATCGGTGGCGGCAGTGCTATTGATGTGGCTAAGACTATCCGTTTGATGGCTGTGCATCCTGCTCCCCTGTCACAGTACGAAGAGGCCAAAGGTGGTACCGATCTAATCTGTAACCAGCTACCTCCTTGTTACGCCATTCCCACCACCGCTGGCACTGGCAGCGAGGTCGGTCGCTCCAGCGTGATCACGCTAACGGGCAGCCAACAAAAATCGATCTTTTTTCATCCCACGCTAATCCCCAATATCGCTGTCTTAGACCCAACCCTGACCACGAGCCTACCCGCTCACCTGACAGCTGCTACTGGTGCAGACGCCTTCAGCCACAGCTTTGAGACCTACTTGGTCAGACTACAACATCCGATGGCTGACGGAATCGCCCTTGAGGGGATGAAGATGGTGGCTCAGTACCTGCCGACTGCAGTTGCGCAGGGAACCGACCTGGAAGCTAGAGGTCAGATGCTACTGGCCGCCACTATGGGGGCAACCGCTTTTCAGAAGGGCTTGGGCGTAATCCACTCGATGGCCCATCCACTCTCGACGCTGTTCGATATGCATCACGGACTGGCCAACGCCCTGCTACTGGTTGAGGGCACCAGCTTTACGTTGGAACGTACCGTTGAAACCGATGATACCCTCTTACTGGCCAAGCTTCAGACGGTTGCTGACATCTTCAGTCCACAAACTCCAGTTGAAGTGACCGAATTGCCGCAATTGATAACCGATTTTCTACGGCAGATCGGCATCCAATCCGGTCTGTATCACCACGGCATTTCGTCTGAATCGATTCCGGCTTTAACCCGGCTGGCCTACCAGGATCCGTGTCACCAGAACCATCCTTTCCCTGTCACTGAACCGGAGATCGAAGCGATCTATCATCGTGCACTTGGGAAGTAAGAATGGTCGTGGAGTGTGAATGTAGGGACGGACGTTCCGTTCGTTAAATAGTGCTATCGATAACGGAGTCGGGGTGGAATTTAGAACGGGGGTGCAGCCATCAGCTTGATTAGCGATTTGTATGCTCGGCCTAAAAATGTGGGTTATTACGTTCGGTTCAGGGCGAATCGGATCACGATTTTGGTCAATGATGAATGTTGTCAATACCAGAATTCAGCAGGGACCAATTACTCGTTGCCACTTCACCTCTACATAACTATTGTACAAAATATTTACAACAGCGCACTCTGTAGCTTTATCGAATGACCTCATGTTGCGGGACCCTCCTCGTTAAACTGTGGTAGGTCTCGTTGAGGAAACTCGCGGTATGGATATTGAGCCAACGCCTCTTCATTCAACGCCAATCCTAGTCCCGGTGCAGTCGGTAGTTGGATGTAGCCCTTTTCCACCGTGAGTGGGTTAATCGAGATCGCATCACCGCACTCGTTAAAGTTGACGAAGTACTCGGTAATCAGGAAGTTCGGCATCACCGCGCATGCCTGTATCGTTGCGGCCAATCCTACGGTTGTACTGTTGTAATTGTGTGGTGAGATGGCAACCAGGTACGGTTCGGCCATGGCCGCGATCTCTTTCAGTTCCAGGATACCGCCACAGTTGCAGACATCGGGATTCAGGATATCGGCGGCACGTTTTTCAAATACTTGGCGAAACTCCGCTTTAGTGTATAGTTCTTCGCCCGTCACCACCGGCAGGTTAATCGACTGACGCACTTCGGCTAAAGCATCCAAATTACGTGCAGAGACAGGTTCCTCGTACCAGAATACTTGAAAGTCTTCCATCATACCCGCCACGCGGACAGCAGGATCAGGCGCCAGCCGTCGATGGACTTCGATCAGTAGGTCCACGTCAGACCCAACCGCTTGGCGTACAGCCGACACATATTCGACAGCGGTTCGTTCATCATCACGGCTAATGTGGGTTCGCCACGGTCCTGGGAAAGGATCGAATTTCATGGCTGTGAATCCCTGCTCAACCAGTTGAACAGCCCGTTCAACCGACGGCGCAATCGTACCGCTACTCCATCCGTTGGCGTAGACCCGAATTTTTTCTCTGCAGGCGCCTCCCAACAGGTTGTAAACCGGGGTATTTAATGATTTGCCCACAATGTCCCACAGCGCTTGTTCTATCCCACTGATGGCGCAATAAAGGTCCATTGAGCCACGCTTGCCAGCAAAATCGTGATAGGCCATAAAGGTAAAATGCTTGATATTGAAGGGGCTTCGGCCCGCGAGATAGCGTCCAAGTTGATGAACGTGAATCTCGATGGCCCGGTCGCGATCGGCTTGTGTATAACACTCACCCCAGCCGTGGACGCCTTCATCTGTCTCAACCTTAACGAATAACCAATTCTTTCCTCTCCCGGGGCAAACGAGAAACGTTCGAACGTTTGTGACTTTCATTGGGAACCTATTCTCCTTACTCCTTATCAGGCTGATACCTCTTTGTTGATACAGGCTAGGCTTCAGTAGATGTTGCTGTGATTGGCTGCGTAATGTCGAAGACAGTATAATTCCAGCTATAGTCGCTGTCTCTTATGTTGAAAACCAGTTTTTCAGGCTTGGATATAAACCGCAGTAGCGTTGGTAGTAGCGCTCGTATTTTTCAATCAGCTCGGTATTAGAGCAAATCGTTTGACCCAGGGTAACTGTTAGGTCGCAGGCTGATTCGAAATCGTCAAAGACACCCACTCCCACACCCGCAATGATGGCAGCGCCCAGGGCGGAGGCATCTTCTACTTCCAGAATTCGTAACTGTTGACCGAAAATATCGGCCTGCATTTGCCGCCATAATTCGGACCGTGATCCACCTTCACCAATATAAATTTCACTAATCGGCAAATTGAGCTGCTTAAAGCATTCGAGAGAGTGTCGAAGATCAAAGACTACCCCCTCCATCAGGGCGCGTATCATATGTGCCTTGGTATGATGGAGCGTCATTCCAACCCAGCCGGCACGCGCATTAGCATCCGGACAGGGAGTAGCTGTGCCCTGAAACCAGGGCATGAAGAATAGGCCGTCGCTGCCAACCGGTGCGTTTTGGGCTGTCTCAATCAGTTCGGTAAAACTATCTCCAAACTGGTCACGAAACCAGGTTAAGCTGGCCCCACCTGTATAGGAGCAACCGAGCCAGAAATATTTACCCGGTATGGCATGACACATCGGCCAAAGCTGATTGAAGGCGGCGTCATCGACTGTTTCGGCATAGGTCAGTACGTGCCCCGCTGTGCCAATTCCAACACTGACAATACCCGGCTTTACGATGCTGCTTCCAATGGCCATGCAGGCCATATCCCCTCCCCCGGCACAAACGGGAGTTCCCACCCGCAGTCCTGTTTCTGCTGCCACACGCTTGGTGATCCGACCCGTAATCGTCGATGACTCGACTACCTCGGGAAACAGGTTTTCTTCAATCCCCAAAGCCTCCAGTATGTCGCCGCTCCAGTTGCGGGTGTATAGATCTAGAACCGCTGTCACCGAGCCGTCAGTGACTTCGGCTTGAAATGTACCAGTTAATTTGAAGCGGACCCAGTCTTTGGGAAGCAGGACATGGTGAACCTGAGCATAGAGATCCGGTTGATTCTCCTTGAGCCAAAGCACCTTGGCCAGAGTATTGATCGGATTCAAGACGTGCAGGGCACGGTCCCGAAGGAGATGGCTAGCCCGTTCATTAGCCTGGTCACACTGTTTTTGCGATCGTTGATCGAGCCACAGAATAGCCGACCGAAGCGGATACCCGTCAGTATCGACAAAGACGGCTCCATTCATCTGACCGGAAAGAGATACTCCTTTTATGTCGCTGGTAGAGAAAGGAGATTGATCCGACTCGAGATGGTGAACGATTTGGCGCACGGTAGAACAAACGGCCTGCCACCATTCATCGGCCTCTTGCTCAACCCAACCTGTGTGTGGAGTAGATATTTGGTAGCTAGCACTTGCACTGGTAATCACCTGACCTTCCTCATTCAGCAACAGGGTCTTGGTGCTGGAGGTGCCGATATCAATGCCTATAACCAGAGACATAGTCTGTCACTTGACAATTATTCGGTCGCTCAATCGCCGGCTAGAAACCGACGAGGGTTATGGATTAAGATATCATCAATAACCTGCTGATCAATGCCTTCGGATAGAAGACGTGGAATGAACCGGGTCAGAACAAAATCGAGGCCGGGACCTCCACTATAACTACGCCAATAGCTTGGCCGGCCCAGGTCGTTGCCCAACAGGATCTGTCGACCGAATCCGGCATCGATCAAACGTTTGAGGACATTAATTCGCAATTCATCCGGTCCGTACTTAACTTTGCCTGGACAGTCGTAACCTAGATAGGCTCCCGTCTGCGCGATTCGTCGATGCTCCCAAAAATCGGGATTACGGTCCAGGTGACTCAGGCAAACCCGGTGTGGTTCAACGCCATGATTGCTGAGATATTCGACCTGCTCGAAGCCCATCGTTCCGGCTTCGGTATGGGTGATAACAGGAACATCCGTCTCTTTTTGTACTTCGGCCGCAATCCGCATTAACTTCTGATCGTAGTCATTGAAAGTATTATAGCCTGTACCGCCTTTCATAATTCCAGCCTTGACGCCGGTTCCGTCGATTCCTTCAACGATATCCTGAACGCAGCGGCGAACCAGGTCAGACTCATCCGAGTACCATACCGACTGATCGCACAGGTAGGGTTTGTTAAAACCCGTAATTACAATCACGTTGGCTTCAGGTACTAGATCTGCAACCTGCCTGGTACCCTGTACATTTCGACCGAAGTCGATGGCTGACATTTCAATAATCGTTTTCCCACCCGCTTGTGTCCACGAACGTAGCTCGCGTGCCGATTTCTCGACGTTGTTAAGTCTAAAATCCGGATCTTCACGTAACAGCCAGGGCGGTGCCTCGAAATACAGGTGTTCATGATAATCCACCACCCCCAGATCTTCTCCCGCAATTTCACCTTGTATTGTCATGACTGTTCCCATTATGTTTTCTCCTCAGTTTCTGTTTAGTAATAAATTAAGAAGGTTGATTGGATTTGTCACTTGGTAGATCCAGGAACACTCTCCACACTTTCACAATATTGGTGACACAGGCGTTAAACCATCTTTCTCCTTTTTCCGCTGTAGCCACGGTGGCATCGCCGAAGACGCCAGACTGACTCAACGCCCCCATCGGTAGTGCTGACATCTCATAATCGAGAGAATGGGGTGGATACTCACAGACCGCTCTGGTCATGTCTACCAGGTGCGGATGCAGATGTAGCATCAGCGAGGTCTCAAACTCCTCAGCGTGAAAATTCGTAGGTCGCCAGGTAGGCGAATCGGCATCGGCCATAATCTGGCTTAGATTAGGATAGAAGACGCGAAGAATTCGTATCGAACTATGATCGACTAGTTCACGAATGGAGTACTTGATTGGTTGCGGATTAGCACCGTGTGTAGTCAGAATCAAAAGAGCTTGGCATCCATTCCGATCAAGGCTAAGAACAATATCCTTGATCATCGACCGAAACGTATCGAAGGAGAGGGTTAAGGAGCCCGGATAGTCCCGCCAAACCCAGGAGTAACCTATGGGTATTGTCGGTAGAATCATGCCCAGGCTCTGCTTGCCAACCTGTAAGGCCATGGCTTCTGCGATCAAGCTATCCGTATTCTGTGGCAAGTGTGGTCCATGCTGCTCTGTGGCACCTAAAGGTAAGATCGCAAAAGGGTAACGTTGCAAAAAGTCGCGACATTGCTGCCATGTGGTAGTGGCCGCATCAATATAATTCTCTGTCATGCATCTTACCTCAATCCAACCCGGTGTGGATAAATCTACACCTGAAATCGAATTCCTCGACTGAGCTCAGGACTCGATACTATCAAGGGTAAATTTTATCTTAAGCACAGTCTAAAGCAATCGAATCAGATTTTCAACTAATTTCTTATCAAGCGGGCACCCCTTGGGAAAAGGAAGGATTTAGGTAGGGTGTCTGAACGGTAATTTATTCGATTTTGTCTTATTGGTAAGATGAGCATGATATTTTGTAGGGGCCAAGTAGTACCGATTTGTTGGGCATCAAAGCTATCACGCCTTTTTCTTCAGTAATAATGTCAGGATTCTAGGGTAGATTTTATTGTCGTATTCATGCTTCCATTCATCCATTTTCAACAATTCAAATCCAACTGATTGACCAAGTTTAAGGTACTCCGAAACATTATGAATATATGCAGGAATTCTCTCAATAACACCATCTTTATTAAAATTAGCTTGTGTACCTGTGTATTGTCTAAATGGATGCAATTCAGAAATGAAGAACAAACCATCAATCTTCAGACTGCGATACGCCTCTTCAAAAATATGGTTAAGATCTTCAATATGTTCTAGAATAAGATTACATGATGCCAGCTCATATCCATCAGATTTGGTTGGCCAATCTTCCGTAAGATCTGTCTGCGTAAAACTCACATGAGGATTATCTATATTTCTCTTAGCCTTTTCAAGCATTCCCTCCGAAAAGTCCATTGAAAGTACATGGTTAGATATTGTTGCAAAGAAATTAGTATTTTTCCCTGTGCCACATCCTATTTCTAGCATGGAATTGAAGGAGTATGTACCCAAAATTGCTTTAGTAATTGTTTCGTCTAGATCTCTAGTAAGATTCTCATCTGAATCATAATCTTCCGACCATTGGTTGTATTGTTCTTGCACTAATTGGGTTGTCATAAATAATCTTTTCGCCTAATTTTTGGATTCTTCCTTTGTGGGATGCCTAACCTTACCCTAAATCTGCCCTTTGGGCAAAGGGGAGGTCGCGATCCCAGGTCATCGGAAGAGATTAGACTGACAGCCAATTAAACGGATGAGCAAGAAGAGATAGCCATCATCTTTTCAGCCAGCTAATAAGCAAACTGGTCGAACCGTATTGCAAATTACGTGGCTAGTATTTGTGCAATTATCTGATGCTCCCATGAACGAGCCCATTATTGATTCGCAAAAGTTTTGGTTTTGTAACCTCAATCCCTGTGGCTGAGGTTGCAATTGACTTAGGTTAAACTAACATTTAAGGATAAATGAGAATGATGAAAAAGGCTATCGTTTTTTTGTGGTTTTGGCCCTCTGTTTATTAGTTACTCTACCAAGCTTAGCCTTCGAAGTAGACGATGTCATCGGAGTTTGGCTCTTTGACGATGGTAAGGGGGATACAGCTAAAGATTCTTCCGGTAATGGCAACGACGGTAAGTTGATTGCCAAACCAACCTGGGTGAAAAATGGAAAGTTTGGAGGATCCCTTGAGTTCACAGCAACTAAAACCCACAATGTTCGTGTTCCTTTAACATACAGTGATTCACTGACTGTTGCTATGTGGGCCAGTTATACAAATTTGGCCTCCAACAACATTGGTCTGATCCACATCCAAGCTGGCGATTTGGATAACGGTAATCCAGATACCAAGATTGTGGGAATGTGGGTTGAGAACTCCTCACTGCTCTGGGGGAGAATTATTCCCGCCGGTGCGGGGAAAGTTAATTTCGCCAAGAACGAAAAACTAAAAGCAGATATCTGGTATCACATCGCAATGGTGATCGATCCTCAAACTAAGAAAGCAACTCAGTACGTAAATGCTAAAGCCGTTGGTGATGTCGACGATAAGGGAAAGCTAACCAAATTTGACTTTGCTAATATTGGAAGACAAGGCCGTGAAAGTTGGGATGGCCTGTTGGACGAAGTGATTATTTTAAAAAAGCTATCAAGGTCGACGAATTGAAAGCAGTGATGGCTGGAATTGAACAAAACGTGTTATCAGTTGAGGCGTTGACAAGTTGCCGATAATTTGGGCCAAGGTTAAAAAGATAAGCGTGCGAAATAGTGTAGGTGACTCAGACCCACTTGATCACAAGGCTAACAGCGAAGAGATAGATTGATCAAATGCCGAGATAATTGTCATCCTTTTCATGGCGTAGCCGATCGACAGGAGACTAAGCCATGAAAACCATACAACTCAGCCTGCAAGTTGCCGATGAGATTACTTCCATCGACCAATTAGAACCGTATGTTGACCATCTGGGGCAACAGATTAAACATCAACTCTTGATCAATATGCTGACTCAATTCGATCAATCTAAAAGCCACTCGGATTCAACCCAATCAACCTGTCCCAACTGTCAAAAAACGGGGAGTTATACCCGCCTGATTACCCCGTACACGAGTTATCTATTGCGCGGGTTTCAGTGAGTCCTTGACCGGCTATAGCTAAACCCAGATAAAAAGTCATATCTTAGATAGACTGAAATAAGGTGTCAACATCAGATCTCAATTTCCTACCAATAGCTTTCAGTTGAGCCCA
>Ga0208128_1000508_pt1 | contig 15834 bp, 11 predicted proteins | sample ETNtaG_35_FD_185758 | JGI IMG/M metagenome (GOLD analysis project Ga0208128, IMG submission 185758) | Marine microbial and viral communities from oxygen minimum zone, Eastern Pacific Ocean - ETNP201306PF51B (SPAdes) (version 2) | ecosystem: Environmental > Aquatic > Marine > Oceanic ... | reverse complement strand
AATTATTTTTCCCAAACAAAATCCAATTAATTTTGTCTGAGGCTGCAGGTAGGTACCAATACACTTGTCTAACTAAATAAAAAACGTGTCAAACGACACTATGCTAACCCAACTAGAGGAGATGCAATTATGAGAAGGAAATAGTTTTTAACTCTAGCAATTTGCACGACAGTGGTTACCGGGATGCGTCAGCGCCAGGGAGGTGATCAACGTCAACGCGGCGGTCAACGTTGTGGTAGTGGGCGGATGGATCTAGCAACCACCTTCATCGGCGGTTCATGAATAGAACTCACTTTCTCCATCAAAGCTGTGACGATCAAACTTTGACCGAGGCCCGCCCCGTTTTCCAAAAAGCTTATGATGATTTGAAGAGAACCACCGCAGAAATCGGACAATCCAGTGCTTTTCAAGCAATTCGTGAAAAGATACAATCAGTTAACAGTGAATTTAAATCAGGACTTGAAACAGTGTTAACTGAAGAGCAGTTGGCTAAACTTGAAAAGTGGCAGCAACCTCAACAAAATCGTATGCGTGGCGGAGACAGGTCTAGTGGTGGTCGCAATTGCGGTGAAAGGCGTGGTGGCGGCAGACCTGACCGCAGCCAAAACTAATTCTTAGATTCTTTTACCCAAACTACTATTGATTCTCTTTTTGACGGGTATCAACTGTTCTTAGTTGGTACCCCCTCTTCTTTCTACTGGTCATAGAAACTATTTAATTGGAGGTATACAAAGGTGTCAATCAAACCTTTGATCAGGTTCAATCTCGCTATTGGGCTGATATCTTTAAATTTGGCGGTAGTGTCCAATGTTAGCTGATAACACTCTTTTATAAAGTCTAGAATTTGTTTCTTTTATGATTATAGAACATCAAATTTGTCCTCCTTGTCAGAGCCAAAATAGAGCCCAAAATGGGACTACCGCTTCTGGAAATCAGATGATTTATGGCCTAGATTGTCAAGCTTACAAGCTTCCAGACTCTTCACCTGACACGGAAGAGAAAACAGAACCGATTCTAAAAACCGACCCAGAAATAGCTTCTTTGACCGGCTGGCCAAGAATCTATGCTGTTGTTCCGCAAACAGTTATCAACTGGATAAAAAAAATCAATTGGAGGATCTTTCTGCAGATCAAGTCTTAATAGATCCTGGGCCGGAAGATATTTTAGAGTTGGATGAAATGTGGTCTTTGGTTGATTCCAAAGCTAACACAGTCTGGCTTAGGCTTGCAATCGGTAGAGGGAGTCAGCAATTAGTTGGCTGGCATGTAGGAAAAAGAGACTAAGTATCAGCCAACTACTTTGTGGTAGAAATACCATCTAAAGACCGCATTTGTCGTTCTAGAAGTGAGCCTTGGCATTGTTATGAGTGTTTGCCACAGGAGAAACATCGGATTGGCCAAAAAGGGACAGGTGAAACCAGTTAGATTGAAGGCGGTAACAATATGATTCGACCAAGATGAGGCAGATTTGTCAGAAAGACATCTTCTGTTTCCAAGAAATGGGAACATCATTTTGAAGTCATGAAGTGGTTGATCGGAGAATATAATTGGGACAGGAAATCAGCTATGATTTAGCACTACCAGCATTCATTATTATAGGACTGACGCAGTTGGGCGCCAAATCATGTCTGATGGCCAGGCTAATTCTTGAATAAGACCACCAGTGAATCCACCAAAATGCCAAGCCGAAGACTACATTCTGTGGCTGATCGCCTCGCTCAAAGTAGCCTCACCTACTGAAGCGGCTCGAAGTACAACCGGCCAGATCTCGCCTGACACCTACACACCTCTGCTTGGGCGGATTGAAGCCGACCCTGAGGTGTTGTAGCTGGAAGTGGAGAACCTGGTTCAGCTCGATTCAGCTTATCTGGTGGCTGATGATTCGGCACTAGATAAGCCTGATGGTTCTCACATTGAGCTGGTCAGACACCATTGGTCAGCAAAACATCGAGCGGTAGTTGAGGGCATCAATCTGATCACACTGTGGTGGACAGATGGAGATATCTCAATCCCTGTCGATTGGTGCCTTTTCGACCAAGAGAGTGACGGACTAAGCCGGAATGACCAGCTGCCACAGATGCTGGAAACAGCACGGGAGCCTGGTTTGAAGCCGGATTGTGTACTCTGGGATTGGTGGTACTCGTCACCAGGTGACTTCAAGATGCTGCCTACCTGGGGTTGGTCCTTTTTTGTAGGTCTGAAGTCCAATCGTCAAGTCAAGCCTAATGGGAGAGGAAATCGAGCGATTAGAGATGTTGAGTTCCAGCCGCAGGCACAGAGAAGCCACTGAAAAGAGTCTGGATGGATGATCTCCTATCGAGTCGAGGCTGATGATAGAACTCCAGGCTTCTTGATCAGTAACCAGGAGGCCTACCTAGATGAAACACAAGTCCAACAACGACCAGAAGATACCCAGAATATCGAGGGCTCAAACAAGAGGGCCGGATTGAGCGTTGTCAGGCTGTCAAGGCCGGCAAACAGCCTAACCATATCATGTTGGCATTGCCAGCTGTGGTAGGTTTGGAGTGGAAAGACTACACCAGTGGTAGCAGCCGTTGGGCACTGAAGCCAGATATTATTCGACCTCCAGTTGGAGCTTATCTTCAAGAGCCTCGCTATATTCTTGATTCTTCAACTACGTCAGTCCTATTATTACTGAGATTACCCTTGTAGTTGCTTTTTGGATTTTACGATCCGATCTATCGTAAGATTTCAAAATGTATTCGAAGTTAATAACAATCACTAGCATATGACATACCTAACGGTCTATCATATGCTATTAATCTATCGAAGAAGGTTTTTTCAAACATGATCAGTGAAAAAGATAAAACACAATTTCAGGAGCTTGGGTATTTCGTTACTGATGTCGTCATTGAGCGAGATCAACTTCAGTCCATGACAAATGAGATGGATCGCCTATATCGGGAAGGAGTTGAAGAAGCAAAGACCACTGGTGATCCCAAGGTTATTCTAGCGGCTGAGGGACGGAGGTCTTATGGGCAGGTTCACAACCGAAGCCAGGTAGCCGCCGAATTCGTCAAGTCCGAGATCTACTTGGAAGCGTGCGATGCTTTTATTGGACCAAATGCCGACCTGTATTGGAACCAAGCTGCCATCAAACCACCCAAACTAGGTAAAACTTTCAGTTGGCATCAAGACTCCGGTTATACTGAAACTATCCCCCTAGCCTATATTACCTGCTGGACAGCTATTAGCAATTCAAATTTGGATAATGGTTGTATCTGGGTACTACCGGGATCACACGAATGGGGAGTTTTGGAGCATGAAAACGAAGAACCAAATCAGCAAGTTTACGGTGGGTTGCGTGCCAAGTCTTTGGATGATAGTGGTGCTATCCCTGTCGAAATGAAAGCTGGACAGGTTGCCATCTTCAGTTCACTGACCCTTCACATGAGTGGGCCTAACACCAGTCAAAATAGCACTCGTCGTGGTTATGTTCCCCAGTATCACGTTCCTGATGTTATTCTCAAGAAAACGGGACAGCCGATTGGCGATCAATTCCCTGTACTGAGAAACGGACGCAGAATCAATTAAAGATAAACACCTATACGATTCATTCAGAGGAAACCCATAGTTTCAACTACCGATTCCTATTTGGCTTTTACAGAAGTCGGATCAGCCCTTGCCCAAGTATACTTTTGAATAAGTATAGAGGACGTAGTTGGCGAATCTGCGATTGTAGGCTCGCCAAGTATTGTCAGAACATTGGAACAGAATGCCAGCCGGGCGAAAGTCTCATACAATAAAAATCACATAGCTTTTTCAGTAATCGAATCTGTCAGGGTCTGAAAAGATAGTTAATCGCCCCAGGTCCCCTGCTAACTCAATGGTCCGCAACAGTAATCGTCATATCCGGCTCCCAGTTTTACTCGATTAACCGCAGCTCACCCAGCTCTGACGTAGTATCCAGTGTGGAAAATTTCCAGCTTAAATAGACCTGACGGATCAATCGAAACCATAACTTCAATTGTTGCGACGACGCTTTCTCGTGAAAAATACCCGTCAATCCAAGGAGATCGATTACTCGTTTGGATGATCGAGATGAACTCGAACCAACCCCACCAATCAGTTGACTCAGGTTTCCTATTTACTCCTATAATCGAGTTGCGATCAGGGCATGGGTTCAGTAGTATCGATTTCTGGTTCATAGCAACGCGTCAATTTTCAATACAACAATTTTGCATCTGTCAGGAGACTAAATTCCCTACTCTTTTACAGAACCCTTTCCACCCTCGATGGATTCAGTAAAAGGTGCCGATATCAGTGCTAACGCACCCGAAAAAAATCCACTTTATTATCGTCGAGTTCCACTCCCAATCCGGCCCCCACCGGGGCATTGGCCCTCCCTGCCTGAATAGGCAAAGGTTCGACCAAAATATCTTGGTCATAATAGAAGGGGCTCAAAATGTCACAGGGAAAGGTTTCCGCATCAATAGCTGGCGTCGACAGGGCCAAGTGGATCATAGCTGCGTTGCCGATGCCTAACTCTAGATTACTCCCAACAGTGCAGACTAACCCCGCTGCTTCGGCCACGGAAGCAATCTTGCGCGCGGTGCTGATCCCACCGCCTTTACCAACATAGACGGAAAGAATATCAGCGGCATTAGCCCGAACAATGGCCATTGCGTCCTGTAAATTATAGATGCTCTCATCAGCCATAATGGGGAGGTCCACCTGCTGACGAACATCAGCCATCCAAGCGATATCCAAATCTGGTACCGGCTGCTCCACGAAATAGACATCCCAGGCCTGCAGGCGTGGAATGGTTCGAAGCGCTACCCGGGGCGACCATCCTCCATTGGCATCTACTCCAAGACGCACCTCAGTTCCCACCGCTTTGCGGACAGCCTCTACCCTTGCTACATCTGCCTCCGGCTCAATGCCCACTTTGACTTTCATCGCTCGAAATCCCTGACTTGCAGCCCAAGATGCAATCTCCGCTGCCCGTTCGGGCTCTAGACCTGAAACTGAAAATTTAGTCGGCACAAAATCTCGGATGGCCCCGCCCAGCAACTGGTAAACAGGTAACCCTGCAACCTTGCCTAAGATGTCCCATAACGCCATCTCCAAACCCGACCGGGTAAAGGGGTTATTGGCCACTATCTTGCTAATCAAACCAACCAGATACTCAATCCGGGTTGGATCTTCTCCCGCCAGCACAGGAGCTAAATACTCTTCGATCAACACTACCGCAGCGGTTTGACACTCACCATTCCACTGAGGAGTGCAGGAGACCTCCCCTAAGCCGACCACCCCTTGGTCGGTGTAAATCTTGATCAGAACAAAAGGTGATTTGGTATGATAACCACGCCCGCTCCTAATTGCGCGTTCAGGATTGATGGGCATAGTAATGGGAATAGTTTCAATTTTAGTGATTTTCATGACAAAAAAGTTTCCAGTACATTGGCCGTAATTCGAGAGATGTGATCATCAATCAGGATAGAGCTGACCCATGTAATAGAACCGGCAGAAAAAACCCGCCCCCCACTAGCAGTGTCATAAGTAATCATTTGTGCTCCACCTTGATCGGCGTTGCATCCCACGGCTAATAGTTGAACGTCAGGCGGAGAAGAAACAGATATCTTATCCGTCTCGTGGCCGGAAGCACCACCCGGTACTCGCTGGTGCAAGCTGACATGGCCAAACGTATCTCCCTTCTGCAACCCGGTGTGAATGAAAACCCAGTGTTTTTCATTCACAGCACGGTAAGGAGCGGCCGTCATAATCCCCCGATCGTCGTAAACGATCCCCAGTAAATTGGCCTCAGATTCACCCACCCGGGCATGAAATCGACTCTCGATAGTAGGATCCTGTGACCATTGGCGTTGGTTCGCATTTTGGACAATCATAGTGCTTTGATCTAAAAACTCGACCTCTGCGTTAAGTCCGTTCCCTCCCAAGTATAGAAGTTTACCTCCTCTCTCCCATACCCATCTTTTGAGATCGAAATACATTTTTCGCGACCAGTATTCAGGGTGGGTACTGATAATCAACACCTGATAATCATCCAAGTTGAAGGTATTAAAGTGGAACTGAGTTTCAGCGTAGAGATCATAGTCAAAATCCTCCCTCTCCAACCAGCCCAGAAAGCGCCATTCAGCTGGCGCAATATGATTCGGAGACCGGCCAGCAATCGGATCGGTAATTTGGGTCTCCAACGGAATATGATTAATCAATTCCGGCCGATCAAAGGATAACGGGTCGTAGGTATCCGCATCATAGTTGATATGCTCCGGATCCGTGTACCTTTTTAGATCCATGCGGGCGTTGACCGTTGGTTGTGCGGGTAATTTGACGGGGCTGATGTAGTTGCTGCGACCGCCAAAGTTATTGTAAGCATTCCAGGTGATATTGGATGCCAGCACGGCTATCTTGGCCGACGGATGGGCCGGGGCCACAATCCAAGGACAGGAAAAGAACCCGCCTGACGGTGTACTAGCATGCAGATAGTATAAACCGGTGCGGTCGGGCGCCTGCAAAAACTGTAAATGGTGTGGGCTGGTATAACCCTGACGATTCCATTCGACCCCGGTTTGGGTATAATCTCCATCGGGTGTAATCTGCATGGTTGCTCTTGTACCGTGTTCATCGTACCAGCCAATCAGGCGAACCTGTTCCTTGTCCAGTCCGTATCGCCATAACTCCAACTTGTACTCTTCCACTGAATGTACCCGGAATTCAGCCTGGTCACCAGCCTGAACCCACTTCGGCCACATATAGCACAGCAACCCATCGCTCAGTAATCGAAAATGATGTGGTTGCGCCTGAGGATGGATCTCTATCTCGGCACTTTTCTGTCCATAGCCAGACTTGTAGAGGGTTACCCGGTAACAACCGCTAGTCAAATTGGCGTAAACTGCTCCGGTTGCACGGGATGTGGCCTCGATGGAACTCCCGCCGCCTTCGAATTCCAACAAAACCCCTGGCAAGGCCGCATACCGCTCGTCGCTGACATATCCTATTAGCATCTCTACCTTCTTCTTTTTTTTCGACATACTACTTGGGCAAGTAGCCCACATTTTAACCCTTGAACTGACTGGAGTCAAACCCTGACCAAATCTCTTGTCGACTGTATTTGTACTTTTTGCCTGTTTCTGCCAGGATATCTACAGAGGTTGATGATCCCCAGCGTCTCGCTTAATACTACGATTGAGCACGGAATTCATCGAATCATAAGGGCCGGTCAAACATGTATATGCAGGCACACAATATCTCAGCACATAGAAAAGAGATGGAGTTTCTGGTTCGTCTCAGTGTCACACACTTCTATGTAACCATAGACGATATGTAGACCGAAACACTGATTTGGCACAAGGAAGAGGCACCGTCTGTGGTATAACACGGGAAATGGTTCATGTCAAAGCGATGAATAGTATTCCTATGGCTAAGGGACCTCAGTGAGCCTACCCGCGTCAATGCTTAATGTTGTCGAAAAGTGGAATTGTCCTGTTTTGAAAACTTAAAGCGATTCCGCCAACTGGTTGACAGCCCTCGGATTCGGCTTTTGTTTTATCATAGCATAGGTGCTGAGGGGAAAATTGCCATCAGCCCAATCTAAAACAAATGTGTTTCGAAAAAACACAAATGTATGATAGTAGAACCCGTTAAGGATGGCAATTGTTTAGGAATTCATTGAAACTTATTGATGAAGAAACAACATCTACATACTGTTTCATATAGCACAAGTTGATCATAGCAGGCGGATTTCTATCAAGTAATTAGCAACTATGAAGCTCAAGATCAAAGGCTGCGGACAATCAGCCCACAAACGGCTATGTAATGAGTACAGTCAACCGGACACGCATTGAAAGCCGACTTACTTCTGCGCGTCTGTGAATCTTCGAAGCCCAATATACCTTAGATGGAGAGGTTTTATTTTATCTGTCTAGCCCAACCGGCAGTACGGTTTAAGAAGAGCAGTAAGGCCTGCAACCGGATTTGGAGGATAGCGCTAACGTCATTTTTACCATCCAAGCGGCACAAAGAGGTTGCGGTATGCCAGTCACTTCAGCTAAAACAGGGTCGAGTTATAAAAGCTGGTACCAACGCCAAACTCGAATTTCTTCCCGAGCTACTGATTCTGTTTCAGTCCGACTAATTCTCACAACCGGTTGAGGTCGAAATTGTCTTGGGTGGTATGTTAATCTTACAAGATATAGTATTATCAGGTCGGATTGCGCGCAGGGAGGATTTACAGTTCGCGCGTTTTCCTTTATCAAGGTGTATTCCTTTACGATACACCCAACATCATTCTACCGAGATGGATAGAAGCAATCTGTTTCGCCAATCTATCGCATCAATACATCCGCAACTCCAACATATCCTAACGGAGTTGACAACCCAGACAGTTGAATTGCAAGATACTCGACGAAACTCAAGTCGTAGGGGCCTTTCCCGGTAGTACAAAGCTAGAAACTCGCACCATCTTATTCAACAGAAAATGGGATGTAGATACGATTCTTATGCATGTCGTTCTTTAACATCTGGCTGTTCCAAATTCCCGCATTCTTGCTTATATAAGTACATAAAATGATATTCGTTGGCAAACGAAGGCTACTGGGAGGGTATTGGTTTCTGTTATTTCTGTTGTCATTTAGCCTGGCAGCTAACCGAAGGTTGGATGCCCAGACTAAGTTGGGAGAGAAACAACAAGTAAGGGTAACAATTAACCATTTCCCGCCTTTTATTATTCAAGCTGGCCTAAGTGACAGCAATGGCCCAACCGGATTTGATATTGACCTGTGGCAAGCAATTGCCGCCGATCTAGACCTTTCCTACGTTTACCAAACAGTACCAACCCTAAAAAGCCTGTTTGGCCAACTGGTCGCAGACCAGTCTGATGTTTCAATCGGCGGCTTGACAATTACCGCTGGTCGCGAAGAAAGCATTGACTTCTCGCACCAATACATTGAAGCGGGGCTACAGATACTAGTCCGAAGCGAACACGACCCGAGCGTCGTTCGGGCCTTGCGCACTTTCCTTAATCCGCGGACTGTCAAGGTGTTGGGTATTTTGGCATTGTTTACTTTGGCTTTTTCACACCTGGTTTGGTGGGCGGAACGAAAACAGGGGGAGGGGTATTGGGGCAATATTCTGGAGTGGGTTTGGTGGCTACATGTGACGATTGCTACCGTTGGATATGGAGATATTGCACCGAAAAAATGGTTTGGCCGATTGGTCGGCCTATTGGTAATCTATACCGGCATCGGTTTCTTTCTTTTTTGTACAGCTGAATTTAGCTCGGCTATCACTATAGAAAAACTAAAAGCGGACATAGCCCAGCCAACAGACCTCTACAACCTCCCCGTGGCTACTGTTCGGGATTCCACCAGTGTGCCGGTTCTCGAGCGGATTGGGGCCCGCGTGGTGCTCACGGATCAGGTTGAAACTGCCTATTCATACCTGCTTGATGGAAAAGTTGATGCGGTGATTTATGATTCGCCGAATCTGCAACATTACGCCCGTGGTGAAAATCGGGTGCGGGTGACGGGGCCAATTTTTGAAGTGCAGCACTATGGTATCGCACTCCAGAGTCAAAGCTCTCTGAGGGAATTAGTTAACCGATCAATCTTGCGATTAAAAGAGAATGGTGAATACCAGCGAATCTATCAGAAATGGTTTAGCCAAGTAGCCCACTGAAGTTAATCCAATTGACCTGACGGTTTCATCCTAGTCTGTTGTTTAGACGAGGTCATTCAAAAGATTTAAGATGGTTCGATTGATGAGTAACCACTTTAAGGAATCGGTCTCCGGTGAATGTAACCCCCAGAACTTCGGAATCCGCCGTTAAGCGACAATCAAAACTTTCGGCCTGAGACAGCCGACAGATGAGGAGTAGATCGAAATTGGGATAAGCGCAATCATCTGGCGTCTTGGTGTGACCGACAGTGCTAACGCCTCCTTTAACTTTCTAACTAGTGCCTGATTATCAGTCTCTCTGCTCTATCTTTCCGCTTGGGAACTCCCAGTATCCCGTATAGGTCGTGTGTCAAGTTCAACAACAGGGACATAGACGTAATTGATGCTATTGAACTTAGCCTTTTGACTATCACGGCTGTTAGCTTGGCCTATGTTATCCGCTCAATCTCTAGCTTCATCATTTTCCCGCTGTTGATAGGCGATAGCGTAGAAGGCCATTGTCTCACCGGTACGGTTGGGTTCGCTTCGATGCCAAGTATAGTTGGAAAAAAAGAGGCCATCACCAGCCGACATCTCCACCAACACTTCCCTAGTGGGATCGATTTGGTCCAGTGGGATGCGGTGACGCTTGAAGGGAGCATACCCGCCTTGTGGAGAACGGCTAAACATCGGTGGATCATCATAATAGGACTCATGTGTCGTTAGGACCCAATTGGTATGGCTACCCGGCATCACCGACAAAGCGATAGCATCTTCACCCACCTTGTGCATCGGTATCCAGCAATTACATCCCAATTCCGGCGCGATTTTCCAATACCAGGAATCCTGATGGAAAAAGCTGCGTCCTCCCTGCTCAGTCCGGATCCATCCGTGCTTAACACCAATCTGATCTGTAAACAACTCTACTTCTCCATCCAGCAAGGCCGCCATGGCTTGGCTAAGATTTGGGTGTTCCGCTACCGCAGCAAACACTGATTCTTCTAGGCTAGGTCGTTGTATACCTTTGGGCAATGGATCGCCTGAAGCCGAACAATATTCCGCCGGGTCAAGGATCTGAAAATACCCACTCGGCCAATCCGGCGGATGGTCAATGATTTCCTGCACCCGTTGCCAAGCCGCTTCCATCAGTGCCGGGGGGATCAACCCTTCCAGAAGGAAAAATCCTTGCTGCTGATACTGATTAATATAGTGTTCCGGTACACCTGCTCCACACCATCTGGCTTTATTCATGATCTACTACCCCACTTCCCTAAACAAATTAAGGATCGTCTGAATTGGTTCCAGTTTCTCGCTCGTTTCCGAAATGCTTAAAGGCAGTTTTAACAGCTGACTACTTGCCCCCGTGCATCTTGGTTGCTTGCCTGTTATATCGCTATCTTTGGCTGACGGACTCGCCAGCGTTAATCGGCCCCTGACACACATCGAAAACCGCGGTAGGCGTGCCCAGCATTCGGCGCGTAGTAGATACGATCAGCCACACGCAGATAAGGAGCATTGTTACCCCAAGATCCCCCACGCAACACTCGAAGGTTAATTGGGCTGAAATCAGGCCCTTGTGGATTCTTCACAGGTAAATTACTATAGTAGTTTTCATCATACCAATCACTACACCATTCCCAAACGTTACCTGCTATATCGTAGAGGCCGTAACCATTAGCCGGATATGAACCCACAGGTGCAGTATATCGGTAGCCATCATCGGCTATCTGATCTATCCCAAAGAAATCATCTGGCGCATTTTTGTCAGCAAAATTGCACTGTGAGCCATCCGCCTTCTCGTTTCCCCACGGGTATCGCTTGCCCACTAGCCCACCACGGGCCGCATACTCCCACTGAGCCTCGGTCGGAAGTCGCTTTCCCGCCCATTCAGTATAAGCCACCGCATCGTGCCAGGTAACATTGATCATTGGATGATCATCCATGGGCGAATATTTCTTGATCCAATCCCAAGATGGTTGCTGATGTTCCGTCTCAAGCAAAAACTGCTTATATTGACCCACTGTTACCTCATAGATGTCGATGTAGAAAGCATCTAGTTCCACCTTATGTACTGGTTGAGACCTTTTCATCTTGTCCAGATGATCGCCCATTTCAAAACTACCAGCAGGAATTAATACCATTTTTGCCCCGTCTTTCTCCCATATGATTTCCTGAGCTGGCCTAGTATTTTCTTTCTCTTCTTTAACAACATTCTCTTGTTCCTCACCACACCCCACCAAAACAACCACCACTATCAACGATAGGAGTATCCAACTTAGTTCCCGTATCAAGACTTCCTCCAATAGGTTTCTAAATTTTGCAATTATAACCGACTTGGTTTCTAGATGTGAGCGTCTGGGGGCCCTAAATGTTTTCGGACTTGCCATCTTGGATATGCCACCGCCAAGCTAACTTGCTATATTAGCCCTGACCGAGACGCAACCAGCTATCTGGGTTAGGGCAAAGATCGTTCCAGTGTTTGGTGATTTTTTTGGCCTCTTCCAGTCCCATTTTGCTCACACCATCGTACGACGTTGGTATACCTTCTTCTGCGAGATAATCCAAGCAACGAACCCACATGGTACTCCAAATATGTGGATTGCGCAATTCGGTTTCAGGTGCGGTGTGGCTACGGGCAACAAATCCTGGGATGAAAGGACGGCCTGAAGCCTGGCCGATTTTGAGGTAGCGGAAGTTGTAGGCCCAGCGATAATCTTCTTTACTGGTATTGGTTATAGAGCTGTGCAAGCACTTGTTGTCAAGGAACACAATATCACCAGGTTCCACGGGCAGTGCAACACCTCGCTGATCGAGGCTTTCGGGATAGGGCCGGTACTGGACCCCGTCTTTGTGGCTGCCTGGTATAACGACCAGACAGCCGTTTGCTTCAGTGGCGTGAGTGATTGGGATCCAAGCGTTGGCGATATCACTCCCATGAGAATCCGGAATGCCTGAAATAGCATCCATGTGCCAGCCTGTTCTGCCAACTTGGAAAGTGTAGAAACCTTCTTGGGATAGGTCTGCACCGAGGGATGAAGCAACTTGGTCGGCAAGTTTCAAGTGGTCATGCGAAAGTTTCATATTAAAATGATAAATAGGTGAAGCAGCTACTTCTGGTCCGATGAGATCTTCGAGGAGGTCTAGCAGTTTTGCATTGACCATCAGCTGAAACATTTCGGGAATGCGTGCATTGGGTAAATCTTTACGCCATTGAAACGTCGGAACAAAAAGGTTTAACACCGGGTCAAGATGGTGCAGAGCTGTTCCTCGGCTGGCACCGAGAAGCATCGCGAAACGCTCGGGAAGAGACAGTTCGTCAAACCGGTTGGGCACTTCGATATCAGTTTCGACAAGATAAATGCGAGTTAATGCATCGAGAAGTTCAGTGTAGGCCTTTTGCAGTGGGTGGATTGCAGTGTCGAGATCAAGTGCACTTTTAACGACAAGGTACCCGTCGTTTTCATACTGTTCGCGTAAAGATGGCATGCGAGCCTCCTGTTGGGTGTCGAGCTTTCAAACACGTTCTTTGCTTATTGCACTTTAAGGTCTACTTTTGCTTGTAGACGCTGGAAGGTATCCAGGAGTATTCTGTAATGTTTTTATAGCAGACAGCAATTTTGGGAATTAAACCTAATTGCTGCAAATTGACAGGTCCATTTTTGTAACAATAATGACTTTAGCCTACCGGATCGAATTGAGCGACTACACACGTTACGCCTAGGATTAGGACACTCCTCGATCAGAACGGGGCACCTTATCGACCACCGGCTCTTTGGGGGCTTCACCGCTGTACAGGGCCGACCCGCGTTCATAAGAGACCTCGACAGCACCATCAGTCACTTCCAGCCGAGGGACGTTGTGTTGCCTGGCGTCCCGGTCTGGTCCCCGCATGACGGCTAGTTGTGCGTCAGACATCTCTTCGATAAGTTTAGCTGACCAGCGGTTCCAAGGGTGGACCATCTCCCCACCACTGCGGTGGAAACTGCGCGAGGAGTATTTGATCAAAACCGCACGCCGGGAAACGGGATTTTTCCAAGCAGTGGTGCCGTGGGTTAGTGCTCCATCAGCAAAAAAGAGGACATCCCCTGCCTTCATCACTAGTTGTTTTACCAGACCCATGTGGTCGTCGCAGGAAGTCACTCCTCGAGGTGGAGGGTATTTTGCTTTATGGGAACCAGGTACACAGGCAAATCCGCCTAAGTCCGGTGGTACATCTCGCAACTGCCAGGTGATGGTAACCGCCTGAGCATAACTCCGGCCGTTCTGATACTGATAACCCATTGGAGGGTACATGGGCTCACCTGCGTCGTGCAACGAGTGCCCGGAGGTACCCTGAACGGCGCAGAATAGCGTAGCATCGCTCATTCGGGCCCCACTGCCACCCATCCAATTCAGCCGATGTTGCGTCGGGGGATAAGCAACCATCTTGCGGAACGGTTCACAGTAGGGATAGGGTAACTTTAGCAATCCACCCATTGTCGGTCGACCGGTACCGGCCAGGCTTTTTGACCCGCGCGCTAGTTCTTCACCTACTACTACCCGGTCCTGGAACTGATCGATGGCATGGTTAGCTTCCTCCAACCACTCTTGGTCCATTACTCCCCGCAACACTAGGTATCCATTTAACTCCCAAAAATAGAATTCCTTTTGATCAATTCCGGAGTCTGGGTCTAGCTTGTAGATCGATGGATGAAACACCCCTCGAGACTCGTCGAGTTTCGTCGTTTTTCCGTTGGTCACGATGGTTGGTGCTGGGGTTGAATTGCTATAACCTGGCTGATAGAGCGATGCTCGCTGGTCAGCAGAGATCTGCTGGTGCCATTCGGGAGAGGGGTCATCTTGGGTCCAGTCTCCATTTCCGGTTGACTGGATTGCTGCCCGCCCAGCATAGGAATAACTCAACAAAGATTGCTGCTCTTTTCCCTGCCACGGTCGCATTCCCTGCAGCGCATTCCCAGCCACCAGTAGCAAATCGCCCGCCCTCAACGATGGCTGGAAGGTTAAGCCCATGTCATCTCCACCAGTGACAATCTCTACTGGGGTTTCCACCCGAGATTTATGTGTGCACGGTACCATCACGAAGCCACCGTCACCTTTTTCTACGTCAGCCAGTGCCCAGATGGCCCGAACCGACTGACAATATCTACGTCCGTTCTGAAAATAGTAAGTTCTAGCCGGATCGCGCGGTTCATCGCCCCCCACCAGTGGCGTTGTTACCTGGTTAGTGGCGTTGGAGATCCATGTAGGTTCCCGGTCCAGCCTAAAACCGTATCCAATGATTTGGTTGAGGTACCAGACTAGCCTGGGGTGTATCAGAAGGTTCCGAAACGGTTCCCTTTCTACCTTTGGCCAGCTCAACATCCCTTGAGTTTGTCCACTTCTATTTAACCTTTGGCATAAAACGTCGATCTCTTCGCCGGTTAGTACACCTGGTACATGTAGGTAGCCGGCTACGTCGAAGCAGTAGTTTTCCTCTTTGCTCATCGTTCCCCAATCCATCTTTTTTCTCCATTTTGGTAATCGTAAATACGTCTCAGTGGAAAATGAAAATTCCACCTCTCAACCTACATAAATGCTAGTGTGAAACATGCCATCCTAAATCCTTACCCTAACTTTCGAGTTTCTCAACCCTCTTCAAAAAGTCTCAAAAAATGATTCTCGCTATACGGATGTTTCGCCGCTTTTTCCTCGTTGAGATTCATCCTCCAACCGGGTTCATTTGGCACTGGTAAGTATCTGTTCTTCACCCGCAGAACACCCGACACCTGTTTTGGTCTCCAGCACCTACGCTAACATATTCGGTCATTCTCCCCGACGGTGGTTGGAAGGCAGAGCGGTTTAACGTGGAAGATTTCGGTACAGCACTAGTCCGTTTTGAAGAAGGGATGGCACTCTTTTTTGCCCATTTCCGGGCCATCAATTTCAAGGAGCAGTGGCAGGTACGGAGCGTCGACAGTCGTGGTAGTGCTAAGATCCACCCTTTTTCGAGCCCAAAGTTGCGTCTGATGCACGGTGTATATAGCGATCTAGCTGAGTTAACGCCAATGGATCTGCCGCCGGGTTCGATCGACATCGGCTATGAGATTAAGCAGTTTGTCCAAGCCATTGAATACGGGCTACCCTCCCCGGTTCCGGTGGATATATTCCTCTATACCAACCTGATCTTCAATACTATCTACCGGTCAACCGATCTTGG
>Ga0208128_1000505_pt1 | contig 15869 bp, 13 predicted proteins | sample ETNtaG_35_FD_185758 | JGI IMG/M metagenome (GOLD analysis project Ga0208128, IMG submission 185758) | Marine microbial and viral communities from oxygen minimum zone, Eastern Pacific Ocean - ETNP201306PF51B (SPAdes) (version 2) | ecosystem: Environmental > Aquatic > Marine > Oceanic ... | reverse complement strand
AGATTATGGTGATGATGGACAATTGATGGGTGATGAAGGTTCATATTTAAAAGCAATTCATTTTTCTGAACCTTTTAAAGCTTGGTTTAATAATAATGCTAACGGATTATTTCATCATCCCAAATATGGTGGAAAATTACCAACAGATTCGCAATTATTATTTTATTTTGTAGAAAAATCTACCTCTGGAACTTCTATTGAAAAGTATGGGGAGTTGCAAATATTAATGTCTGAATTTCTTACGGAGACAGCAGATTGTATAGATAAATTATTAGCTGATTATATGTATATCGATCCTGACCCAACAGCAGCTAAATATTTTAGAGAAGTTGAAAAGAAAGAGCGAGTTAAGGTAACTGATTATGCGCCATATAGAGCTAAGCTTATTGGTTATGATCGAGAGGGTGATAAGGTAAGTTGTTTTAATATTAAACATGACTATGAGGGAGAGTGGGATGGTACGAGGAGATTAGCGCAGACAATTGAAGAAGCAGCCGAAGTAATTGGTATTACTTATGAATCTATAAATACTGATATAAAGGAAATTAATTTTTATATTGGGGCAAAGCAGATGATGGATTTAACGTATTATGCCGTTGTAGGACAATCCGCATTACATCTTATTATAAATAAATTAGATTTAGACGACACAATGGTTTTAAAATTATATAATCCGTTATCAAATAATGTGCAGTTGGGTGATGATATATATTTTACTAGGGAAGTAGCATCACATAGAGAATTTGATTTAAATTTAAATGATTTTACACAACCAATAATACCTGATACTATATTGAGATTACCGTCAGGAACTTCTGTTGGTGAACCAATAGTTAGAAATAGATCAACTGAATATCAAAATTGGGATGATTTATTATTTAAGAGTAGCTCATTAGCACAGGATATAGAACAAGATATTATAAGTGGGTCTATGAATCAAGTACGCTTAAATATAGATTATTCAAATTATGATAAGTTTATGAAATTTGGTTCTGCAGAAAAGCGATTAGAAAATTTTAAAACTAAAGTAGGAAAGATAGAATTACATAACGCTTACAGTCAATCAATTGCAGGTACATATTATGATACAGGATATTTGGGAAATGACCCAAATACCGCAATAGAAAGTGCAGGAACTGATGCTAGAAAATGGGAAATTGCTAATAGTGAAGTTATAAATAGTTTTGATGGATATGAACGATATTTGTATTTTGAAAGTTCTTCATTTAAATCTGGTAGTAGTTCTCAATATTCATCAGCTAGTCTTGATTTATTATATGATGCATCTTGGCCTAAGAAAAATAATACTAAACCGTATATTTTATCTGAAATAACTTCTTCAGATGCAATAACATGGTATAATAATCAAATAGTAAGTGCATCAGATTTTGATCATGAAAATAGAGATAGGCTATTATATCATTTACCAGAGCATATTAGAGATGATACAGGCAATTCTGCTTTTACAAAATTTGTAGATATGACTGGGCATCATTTTGATAATATAAAAAATTATATTGATAGATTTGGTCAAATTTATGAAATTGATGAACAATTAGATAAAGGATTATCTAAACAACTTATTTATAGTGTAGCAAAAGGGTTTGGTTGGAATCTACAAGACGGATATGATTTAGCTAAATTAGATAAGTTCTTTTTTGGTAAATCAGTAGATAAAACTAATTATGCTACAACTCTTTATGCTAGCTCTTCATTACAGGATATTTCACGAGAAGTATGGAAAAGAATTATTGCCAATATGCCTTTATTTTTAAAATCGCGTGGTACAATTGAATCGTTGAAAGGATTAATAAATTGTTATGGTATTCCATCTACAATATTAAGAGTTAGAGAATATGGTGGTCCAACTATTACGGATGTAGAACCTATATATGAAACAAGTAGGAAATTTACAAAAGCTTTAGATTTTAAAGCATCTCAATATGTTTCTGGTTCTTGGTCACATTCTTTAGGATTGGGTGGAACACAAACGCCAAACTCTATGGAGTTTAGATTTAAAGCAGCATCAAGTTCTGATCAGACATTAGTTCAGGGTGGTAATGGAACTACTGGTGACCAATTTGGAATTTATTTAAAAGATAATGCTTCTGCTGATAATATTGGTAGATTATCATTTTCATTAAGTGGTTCTGCTGGATATGTTACTGCATCAACTGAACCATTACCATTTTATAATGGAGATTATTGGTCTGTAATGTTGACAAAGGATACGACTTCAACTGAGTTATTGAAGGGAGAGGATGGTGTATCTAATATATTTGAAACTGGATCATTACAATTACCATTTAAAAATTGGATTGCCGCAACTGCTGAAATAGTGAGTGGTAGCACAGAAGTTTATACTGGAAAGTATGCCATGAAGGTTACACAAACCGCCCCTGCATGGAGTGAGTCCGGCCCATATGCTAATACTAATGGAATAATTTCACCAAACGGAGATGCTAGATTTGTAACTGCATCTAAAGGAGACCAATATGGATTTTCTGTATATGCTAAAACAGGAAATGTAAACGGAGGTCATATATATTTCACGGTAGCAGAGTTGGCTTCAGATGGATCCCTTATAAAACGTAATGTTTTGGGAACTACTGTTTCTAAGAATTGGAAACGACACAATTTTAAGATTGAAGTTCTAAAAAAATCTACCGCTCATTTAGGAATTCAATTAGCATTTCAACAACAAAGTGGTTTATCGAATAGGACTGTATTTTTTGATGGTGGAACATTTAAAAGAATATTTGATGAGCGAAACGAAGTTGTAGCTGGAGATAATAACGTCTCTTATGATTTAGTTGCTAAACAATATGATGCAGGTAGAGATGTAATTCAATATACTGGTAGAACCACTTTGGATATGCCAGGAGACCTGAATGCAGCATCACAATCATATAATACTGCATATAATAATACTGGTTCACTTTATATAGGTGGATATACTACAAATGATTTTGGTGGACAGTTTAGTGGTTCTATGATGGAATTTAGAATATGGAAATCTAGATTAGACGAAAAATACTTTGATCAGCATGTAGAAAATCCACAATCCTATGCGGGAAATAGTGTAAGTGCTTCATTTCAGGATATTGCGTTACGATATAGTTTTAATGAATCTAAGAATCATAATAGTGATACAACTGTTAGAGATACTTCAACGGATCAATCTTCACCGATTGCTGGAATAGCTACTGGATTTGCAGATGAAACAAGTTATTCTAATGTTGTTGATAGAACAAAATTTCCACTACCAAAATTAGGTGGGATTAGAAGAAATGCAAATAAAATAAGAATTGAAAAAGCACACTATCTAGATCGAATAGGCGAAAATATAAATTTAAGTCCAACAAATAGAGTTGAAATATCATCTTATGATAGAGCACCATTAGATTTAAGTCGAGTAGGAGTATATTTTTCTCCGGCGGATGTAATAAATCAAGATATAATGGATCAATTATCAGATTTTAATTTTGACCAGTATCTTGGAGATCCAAGAGATGACGAAGAATCTCAATATAGAGATTTAGATACTGTAAAATTAGAATATTTTAAGAAATATACTGGTGCTAATAATTTTTGGGATTATTTAAGATTATTAAACTATTATGATCATTCATTATTTACTCAATTGGAATCCTTGTTACCAGCAAGAAGTAAAGCAGTAGTTGGAGTATTATTAGAGAATAATATATTAGAAAGAAATAAACAACCTATAAACCATCCAACATTTGAAAATCCAATTTTTGAAGATACTGTTAAATTAAAAGAAGAAGATGGTGGTTTTGTTTCATCAAGTGCTGTAAATAATTATTTAGAAGTCACTCAAAATGTAACACGACTTGATAGAGAAGTGGATGAAGATTCTACATATGAATTTTATTCAGATAATCAATATTATGAATCAACTATTAGTGGAGATATTTTTTCTAAACCATCAATAAGAGATTTAAATAGAGTAGATACTTTAGGACATTATGGAAGAAATTATACAACTGCTAGTATTTATTCGGGAGGACCAACAACTGTTTTTACGGAAGCACTTACCACGATAAATAATCAAAGATCTTCCAAATTTAATAAAAAACCAATGTATATTTATAGTAGTAAGGAAAATTTTGTACAGGGAACAGCGGCTTCTGTTTCTTTTGTAACTTCTAGTTTTGAAAAAATAACTGAACATTCAACAGGATTACGTAGAATTAATTTTGAAGGTAGTAAAAATACTGTTACTACTGCATTATCTTCATTGGATGTAAATGGTAAGAAAGATTATACTCCAGTTACCTATATATTAACAAATCCATATGCATTAGTAGGTGATGCACGTGAAAGTGTACAGTTAAGAACAGAATTTGATACTGGAAACGAAAATGATTAATAAACTTAATTAAACTTAATTTATATATATTTATAGATAACAAAGGTTGTCTGTGATCATATATTACAAATCGAAGGAATTGAAAAATGGCGTATTTAAATAAAACAACTCAGGTATTGAAGGCTATTCTTACCAATAAAGGTAGAGAAAAGCTAGCTCAAGGAGCTTTTAATGTATCTCATTTCGCATTAGCAGATGATGAAATAGATTATACATTATGGGATACCGCACATCCATCTGGTTCAGATTATTATGGAACAGTTATAGAAAATTTACCATTATTAGAACCAGTTCCAAATGAAACTAGTGTAATGCGATATAAACTTTTAAGAAGTACAGATCATTTAGATAAAAGTGCTGGAATGAAGATGGCTACTATTGGAGGTTCTTTTAATAATAAAGTAAATTCTAATAGTGGAATATTAGATTTAAGTTGGAAAAATGTTAGTAATGTTGGAGATGAGGATTCTTTACAATGTACTACAGTTAATTTACATTCAAACTCTGCTCCAGAAGGATATTCTTATACACTACTTAATACAAATATAGCTTATTTATATTTAGATGATAATCCAACAACTGCGGGTAGATTTGCACAACCAACTGAACAATCTTTAAGATTTAGAGCTTCACAGACATTAATAGCGCCAGCAGGTAATAATACTATGAAAATTAAAGCCAAAAGAATTACAAGTACACAAGATCTTTCAAAGACAACGTGTATAGTTACTGGATTAATGTCAGGCGCAACTGCAGCATTGACAATTAGAATTAATTATAAGGCAAATGACTAATGGCATTTTTGGATAAAAGTGTAACTGTATTTGTAGACGCAGTTTTGACAGAATTGGGTAGACAGCAGTTAGCAACTAGTGGTGATCTTAATATAAGCAAATTTGCTTTAGCAGATGACGGTATAGATTATAATCTTTTTGATGTTACACATACTAGTGGACCTGATTATTATGATAATGCTATTTTGAATATGCCTTTATTGGAAGTTATGACTAGAAGCGTAGCAGTATCAGAGGATGGAAAAGATGGAGCAATGAAATTTCCGTTAAAAGATACACTAGCAGATACAGTAGATACTATTCTTATAACTGGAGTACCTACAGCTACTGAAACAGTAGGAGCTTTCGATTATTTTGTTATTTCACCAGTAACAGAAAATTATGGGGAAGAAGAAGAATATACTTTAACTTTACCAGACGATGTTTTCATTGATGTATTTAAAGAAGGTGAAATAATAACCGTAGAAGAGATTGGATAAGATAGGAGATTAATAAATGCCATTTAAGACAATAACAGGCAAAAAATTTATATTGGTAGCTAAATCAGTTGTAGGTAAAACTACAGGAACATTTCCAGATAAAAAAGTAGCTATTTCAGGTAAAGGAGAAAAATCTGGAAAGCAATTTTCAACTATGATTACTATTAAGGCAGGGCAACCAAAACGTATTTTAAATGGATATTTATTTAATGTAGATGGTACCATAACGGCACCGTCACCACCGCCACCTGATGATCCTACACCAAGACCACCAACTGCTGGATTTACCTGGAAACCTGGGAATTAGGAATGGCGGAAACTTATTCATTAACGGCACCAGCCAGGGTGAAATTTACGGATGCTTCAATAGGAGAAGCATTAACATATAGTTGGAAATTTGGAGATGGTACCAATTCGGGAAATGCAAATCCGATACATACTTATCAAACTCCAGGTACTTATAGAGTAGAATTAACTGTAACATCAGGAGATGATTTATCTGATACTACTACTACAGATTTAGTAGTATATGAAGAAAGTTCTGGTAACGGTAACGGTAACGGAAACGGTAGAGATGATTTACTGCGAGATTAGATGATGAGTTTCCGTAAATACAAATTTTTAATGAAAACAATATTTAATATAAATAGGAGAACATAAAATGCCAATAGGAGAAGCATCAGGAGTATTTCAACTCTTTGATACAGCAGAAGATATAGTGGCGAACAGAGTTACTACAGTTTCAAGTGGTATATGGTCGAGCGGAGGAACTACATTAACTCAAGGATCTTCAACTTCTGGATTCTTTTCATCGTCAGTGCAAAGTGCATCTAGTGGAGATTATTATACAGATGTACATCAAGAAGCATCATCTTCATCTACAACAGAAGTACAATTTAGTATTGCTTACGGACATCATGCTGGTAGTGGATCAAAAAATGCTACTGACGGTACAAATGCTTCCCAGGCTATATATTCACAATTTAAAAATGTAATTGTGTCACCAACTCAAGCATATTTTAAGTATGGAGCAAGTGGAGCTGAATTAGAATCATCTTCATCGTATTTTGTATCAGTAGCAAGAGCTCGTATGAGAGAAAAGATTGACCCAGGTAATTGGGAAATGAGATTAGTTGGAACAGGAAGGACATTACGCCTAATAGATGATAGTGATGCTACAACAGATTCGAGTGTAGCGAAGGGAACTACTTATTTTAATGTAGTTTCGGGGAGTATTAGTGGTGGATCAGCATCATATAAATATTCATCTGGGACAACCAAAATGTATTATGGTAGATTCTATCCATTTTTAGGTGTTTTCATGCTTGATTCTGGAAAATTAGATTTAAATCAAGCGGGAACTCAAGATGGAATTAGCCTTTCTACTGGATTAAGTACTAATGCGGATGATAATAATTCTAGAAAATTGTTTAATGCATTTAATACTGCGGGTGGGTATTTCCAAGCAAGACGTGAGGAAGATATTAAATCAACTCATTATTTTTGTAGAGTAAATAATAGACGATATAATTTTAGTCAAAATCCAACATATTATACTGGAAGTGGAGAGTTAACAAATCCAACTTATGTAACAGATCCTCGTACATATATTACTACGGTAGGATTGTATAATGCTAATAGTGAATTGTTAGCTGTGGCTAAACTTAGTAAACCGTTCTTAAAAACGCCGGCGAGAGAAGCAGTAATAAAAGTAAGACTTGATTTTTAAGTGAGGTGAGCCTATGTTTAAGCCGATTGGAGAAGGCAACGCGACAATCACCCCGTTTAAAGTTTTTAAACAATACGAATTCACTGACGCGGACAGTGGAAGTGGAGTTTTTGTTCTTGAAGGCACTAGCGGAAGTTATTTTAATTATAGTACTGCGTCTGCACAGTCAAAATCTATTGGTACTTTAAATGAATTATCAAGATCTATTGGAAAAGATAAAGATACTTGGTATAGTGTAGGTACTTATTATAACCTTCCTGTTTATAATTCAATTAATCATTTATATTATAAATTTGAACAACAAAACAATCCTAGGGGAATTGCCCCACAACCACAATTTAGTTTTAATCAAGATCCTTGGCCTAGAGATTCATCTGGGTCATTTTTAAATAAAATACATAATAGTTTAAGAGTTATTAACATTCCCAGAAAATTTTTCGGAGAAGAAATAAAACCTGGGTCCGTACAACTAATTGATAATTCTTTGACAGATGAAACTCTTACTTTAGTAGATGATGAAAGAGGACATTTATATGATACTGTTTATTCATCTAGTTTTGCAAGAAGGTCTTCATCATTATCAGGGTCTAATGTAGTGGTAGGTGATGCGATAGGAAACATATTTTATGATCAAGGTTTTATTGTAATAACTGATACTGGGTCAAAATATGGTAATGTGGCAAAATTGGAAGGTACAGATGGTTTTGAATTAGAATTACAAGGAACTAAAACTATTAGAGAATATGAATTTTTATGTAATATACAAGAACATGAATATAATGGTACCGATAATATAAGTGCAACTCCAGGTAGAAGTGGCTCACAATTACTTGGAAGCGATTTAACTGGATATTTTATGGAAGGAATTCATAATACTGTAATAGGTTCAGTTTATAATGAAGTTGGAACTCAAGAAGAATATGATACTGGCTCAGTATATAGACCATCTGGAGTATATTCAAATTTTGTAACACATTCAGCTTTTAATCCATATATAACAAGTGTAGGGTTATATGATGATAACAAAGATCTCTTAGCGGTGGCTAAACTAGCCCGCCCAATAAAAAAACCAAAAGAATATGATATTTCCTTCACGATAAGATTTGATAATTAAGGATTTTAATATTTATAGTTGTAAGAAACATAATATTTATTTATAGTATAATAAAGTCTATACCTTTTTTTTCTAAAAGGTTACTTCACTTAAAAAAATAACGAGGAGATTTACCTTGCGTAAATTTATAATTGGCCTGATGATGGTTATGGGATTAGTATATTCTCAAACACCCATTATAAGATTGATGCAATCAAGAGACTATAAAACACCGAAGTTTTGGTGGAGAGATCAAGAAACTTTTAAGTTAAGAGGATTTTTAGCGGACGACACTACGGGTATGAATACAACCAATACCGCTTCTGGTGTCGCTCTCAAAAACAATAACTTTGATGCCTGGAGAGATTCGGTAATGACTATTGCCGTTACACTTGATGGAAATGGAGCTAGTGTAACTGCCTTTCGTTTGGATTTAATATTCGATAATGATTTAATTACTTGGGATAACACAACTCTTACAGGACACGATTCAACTCGTGTAGAGAAGGGTGCTCACATATCTGGTTGGACTGAGGGAGATGAAAGTGCTGGAGCTCATTATTCATATGAGGTAACTTGGTATAACAATGTGGGATATGACGATTCATTAGCAGCCGCTGGTAGTGAGATATCTACATCTAATAATAGATATGATTGGTTAAGAATCACTATGGTATCTCATAATGGAAATACTAAATTGTTTAGTGGTAATAGTGGTGAACAAAAAGAATTATTAAAATTACATTTTAAAATAGATGATGTTGTAGATAATTTTGCAGCACTTCCATTTAGAGTAGCTACGAAATATAGTGGTAGTACAGGATATTATACTTATGTAACTAATGGAAATTATTTAACAACTTATAAAGTTTATATAGATGGTAATGTTGGAACTGAGGGTGATGGAGTAGGTAATGCTCGTGGTGATATCACCTTACACCCAAAACTATTAGATGTTGAGGGATACTTCAGATACGCTCAAGGTAACGGTAGAGCTACAGGAGCTGCTTGGAGTGCACCAGCAGAAAACACATATCCATATTGGAAAGTAAAATTTGAGTTAGACCACAATGAAGCTAACTTTAGTCCAAGAATAACTAATTGGTTAAATGTTGAAACAATAACTGACCATACAGGTGCAAATACTGCAGCTAAAAAATTAGATGAGACTACAACTGATGATGTTATTGGAAACCACACAGCAACATTTTATTATGATACCAAATCAACAACTGCATTACAGACATTACCCGCAGAAGGATTTCTTGGTATCTCTCATTATGACTCAACTTACACAGACCATCGAGGATATTACAGTATTCAGTTACCAAGAAATAACAGATATCGTATATCATTTTGGCCACCTGATGCGGATGATAATATTGAAAATCATTCTCAATTTGAATTAGATAGAAATTCAATTACAACTGTAGCTGATGCTATAAAGTCATTTAATTTTCAATCAAATAAACATAAGAATTATAATACAGGTGGAACACGAATAGATACATTAACTGCTATTGAATATTTAATCGGTGATGTAGATGGAGATGATTTATTTCATTTGAATGACACTTATATATTATGGAGTTTCGTATCACAGATAATGAATAATTATACACACCATAATGGAAACTCTTATGAGGATTGGTCTACAATTGAAGTATTTAAAGAAAGTGGAAACGCTAATAACTATGTATATTATCAGACTGTAAACGGACAATCAAGACCACAAAAATATGAGTTTACAGTTTATTGGGATGAAACAACATTAGCAGATAAATCGAGACTTGATAGGACAAGTGAGAATCCAGATTATTTTGTTAGCACGAGTGGTGGTTGGGTAGATAGTTTAAAAGCACCTATGGCAGTAACGAAAGCACTATTAAATGCTCAAAAAGCATTATCGGCAGGTATAATAGAAATAACAAATCCATTGATGGATGACCACCAAACAGGATTAGATACATTACATTTAATATTAGGAGCTGGATATTCTGAGTGGAGTGCAGCAAGAACAAGTGAAAAGAATAATCAAAAGGGTAATCCTGATTATTTGATGCCCGATATAGGATATTATTTTACAGGTGATATAAACGCTACAGGAACTAAAGTTTTAGAAACAGGTAATGGGGCAGACGGATATCAAAATGATATTTCTTCTAATACGTTTTATCGTTGGGGAAATAGTGCACCATCTCACCATTTAAATAAAATAAATGATACTAATGATGATGTGCCTAATAATACTTTAAGCGGATTCAATGCAAATGCATTTGATGATTTTGAAGATGGTGTTGATATACTTCTTTCTTTACCAGCAGACTCTACTGTTAGAGTTCAATCGGGTAATCAAATAGAAGTTCCATTAACTATTACACCAAGAGAGGGAGTTATTATAGCAGGGTTTGAATTTGAGGTTGAGTTTGATACAACGGTGTTACACTTTATAGATATGAAAACAGATGTTCTACCAGGACCCTGGATGACTTACGTAAATGTTCATGAACCTGTAGACAGTTGGAGAAGAGTTTCTTTTGGTGGAGTAGATTATTCACCAAGTAATGCACCTGAAAGTTATCATATAACTAAAGAGATGGTAGGATTAAATTTAGTATTTGAAGCAGCTTTCCCTGATACCGAGTGGACACAAGCTCCAATAAATTTCATCGGCAAAAATACAGCTTCAGATCCAAATGGTAGAGATTTATTAATGAGTAGAGATGATGGTGAAGTGTGGGTATGGAATAAGTATTGGGCATTCGGCGGTGGAAAACCAGATGAAGAAGCAATAACATACAATTATCCAAATCCATTTGAAGAGAATACTAAATTTCAATTCTTTTTAGATGAACCAAAAGATGTTAAATTATATATTTTAAATTCAATAGGACAGAAAGTTGGAACATTATTAGATGAACACATATTAGGGGGATTACATACGTTTGATTTTACAAATAAACCAAGTGTTTGGTTACCTGAAGTTAGTTTATATGAAAATCATCAAAAGTTAGAACCTGGTGTTTATATCTTTGTAATGCAAACAGACACAAGAATTAAAGCTAATAAATTTACGGTGGTAAAATAATGAAAAAAATATTATTGACAATACTACTTTTTAGTAGTATATTCGCACAAGCAAATAGAATATTAACAATAGCACCTACTGCACAAATGAGTTCGATTGGTAACGTAACATTACCATATATGAACCCTGCTCGAAAGGGAAGAATTTCCCATAAAGACCATTTCAGTTTTAGTAGAGTTAATTGGATGCCGAATATCGTAGAAGATATGAGTTATAACTTTGTAAATTTTGATAGAGGCCCATTTGGTGTTAATATAATGTTTTTTAATTATGGAGAACAAAATCTAACAACTGATAGTGGAATTATAGAAGGACAATTCACACCATTAAGTGCAGTATACGGATTTAGTTATGCACGTAAGGTTGGTAAATATAATTTAGGATTAGATTCAAAAGTAATCACACACGATTTACATACACAAAAAGCAACTGGATTTGTTTTTGGTATTGGTGGATATTTTCCTGAAGTGTATAAAGAATTAGATGTAGATGTTATGATACAGAACTTTGGAGTTGCGCCTAAATTTGGTAGTTATAAATCAGAACTACCCACAAGTGTAAATGTAGGAGCTACATATCCATATAAAGAATGGATGTTCTATGGACAAGGAAATGTGTTAAAAGAATATCTAACATTAGGTTTAGGAACAAGTTACAATTATAAAAATATGTTATGGGGAAAGTTAGGATATTATTTAGATACCACACACGAACTAACTTACCCTACATTTGGATTAGATTTTAAATATGATAAGTATATTGTTGGTATGAGTTATATTTATGGTAATAGAGAGTTACCGTTGGGTAACACAATTAGATTAACAATAAACCTGGAGTTGTAAAATGGCGAAGAAAAAAGTGGTGGATGCAGAATCCGCAATAGAGGATATGAAGAATAAAAAGTTTGGATTATCAATCCAAAATATCATAGCTCTTGTAACAGTTCTATCAACAGGAATAGCAGGTTGGTATTCATTTACTGGTCGTATTGATGGGTTGGAAGAGATAGTAACAGGATTTGCTGATGCAAGTGATATTGAGTTGGTAACACAGAAACTTACTTCGTATGATGAAGATATCAAGTATCTACGAGATAAACTTGATAACTTAAAAACACCTAAAGTTAAATCTTATGATAAAGATGTGGCTAACTTAAACAATGAAATCAAAAATTTGAAAAGAGAAATTAAGAAGTTAGAAGAACTACTTAAAGATCCTTTAGCAGAGTTTAAATAGGAGATAACAATGAAAAACTATTATCGTTTTCTATTGTTTACTGTTTTAGGTTTCGTAATGTCCCAAATAATTGGATGTGCCGCGTCCGTTCAAACAGAACAATATGTAGGTGAGTATGAAAAAGAAAAATCTTTAGATGAAATCGTAGTAACTAAAGTTGATGGATTGAAACTTTATGATTTAAAATTCAATAAAGAATTAGAAGAAAGATATCCCGAATTAGCAGACAAAAGAGTTTCTATGGGACTTGTTCAAGAACTACAGAATGTAATCTCTTATGTTGGTAGATTCAATTTAGTTGAAGCTGAAAGAGATATGCAACTTTTGATTATGAATGATTTAAAGGCTAACAAAGCTAAGATTACAAAGGCTAAGTATTCGGCTAGTGTTAGTATCTATGATTTCGCTGTTAACTTAAAAGAAGAAATCAAAGCTGGTAAGGTGGAGACTATCAATGAAACAATAGTTGGTATTCAGGTTAAATTAATTAACAATGAGAATACACAATATGTTGTTGGTAGTGGACAAGGAAGAGCTTCAACCATAGGTAGAGGATTTTTAATGAATCCTAATATGGCTTGGAATCAATCTTCTTTAAGTTCAGCATCAAACAAAGCTATGGAGACCGCCGTAGTCAATGTTATAAAGGCAATTGACCGAAGAGGTTGGTAAAAAAATGGATGTGGCAGAAATTAATATTCCTTTTTCTACTTTGGAGTAGTGTTTCTGCCCAATCGTTCTTTTATAGTTATATAGACCCCTGTGAACAGACTGTAGTTAGAAGTACTATAGTTATTAATGGAACAGGCCAACAGGGGTTTCAAGTAACTTATTACAATCGTACTAAGTTTTTTACATTAGACCAAGTTATAAGTGGTGAATTAGAAGAATGGACTCAAAGTGTTTATAAAGACTTTGAAGATTTATTCCCGTGTGCGGTAAAAGTTGCTGAAGAAATCTTATCATCTGTAATTGCAGAAAATGCTAGTGAACAATTTAGTAAAGATGAAGGCGGTGGTGATGAAGGTGGTGGAGAAGATATATCATCCACACCACAACAGGTTAATTACGCTATTCGTTCTACACAAGGTGAGGAAAAATGGATAACTTCATTCAATAGTGTCTATACAGCAACATCATTCGATGGTAGTAAACGACACGATGGTAACTTTAACTTTACTAATGATTTTAGAAAAGGGTCTCTTACATATGGTCAAGGATTTAATTTTAAAGCTAAAAAACAAAATGTAGTATTGAATGGAAGTGCTTTAACATATAAAACATTTGAAGGTTGGGATTGGTTAGTATCTGGTTCATTTGCTAAATCATTACAGAAGAAAAACGCAGAAGCATTTGTTTTTACAGGCACGTATGGAAATGTTAGTGGTAATAATTTTGGAAATGTAATAATGGTATATGGACAAAGATTTCCATTTAAGGTAATGGGTGGAAATACGATTACATTTTCTAACTATATTGCATATACTCTAATGAGATATTATGAGGGTAATACTCCAGGAGATAGATATTTATTATTGAGAAGTCCTGTTATTTTTATGCCAACTATATCAATGGATTGGAAATTAGGAACGGCTTTCTCATTTAATTTAGGTGTTTCAATGGGATATAACACCGTAGTTAATGATTACGGAGAACGAGATAAAAGTTTCAGTATATTATTTGGAACTTATTTTTAGGAGAATAGAATGAATTACACACAAAGTAAAGTTATGAATTGGGGATTCAAATTATTTACTTTAGGAGTATTAGCAATCACATTATGTAGTGTTGTTAATGGTCAAGTTGAGATTGAAAAATTAAAACGAGAAGCTCAAGAAAGAAAAGAAGAGATAAGGCAAGAAGCTAAAGCACAGAACTTGCCAGTACCAGCTATTGTAGATGCCGATTTTATTAGACCAACATTAACTATATCTAAATTTGTAAATACAAGTGAAAATGTAGGTATAAAAGATGATAGAATCACTATGGGAATACAACAATTACTACAAGAACAATTTCAAGAAAGTGATTATATTTTAGTTGATGACGATAATGCAAACTTTACTGTATCTGCTGAGATAGTTTATATTGGTAGACCAAATCAAGCATTTAGTATTGTTGGTTTATTTAATCGCAGAAAAGATAAAACACAAGTAAGAATGAATGTGTTGTTGACAGAGAATGCTACTGGTAAAGTAACCACAAGTAGAGGTATGGGTGAGATTGAAACAAAAATATCTGCTATGGGGTTACAGATTGAAGAAGAGGGTGTTCCTTTTAGTAATAGTGAATTAGGTGGAGCTTTGAGAAAAGCAATTGATGACGCGACGGAAAGTTTAAAATGACGAGAAATACCTTATTGGGTATAGCTTTAAATGTTATATTTGTTTTATCCATTTTCACAATACGATACAGATACGCAAAAAAAGAATATGATTTTTTACAAACTGATAGTGCACGACAAGAACAACTTATAACTAAAAATAAAACTTCAATTGATAGTTTATCTACAAGTATAACCCAATTGCAAATAGATAACGATACACAATTTAAAACTTTATCTACAGAATTATATAATATAGTTCGTTGGAGTACAGAGTATGAACAAAGATTACAGAATTTAATTGATAGTGTAGAGGGGTTGGAGTTAGAATTAGCAAGTATAGAATCATCTACAGTTCCTTTTTTAAAGGAATTTGGAACACAAGATAATTATATAAAAGTGTTCGGTAGAACTGGGTTAAGGATTCGTGATAATAAGGTGGTTGAGTCCAAAACCATAGCAGATTTTGAAGGTGAGATTACTTTAGGAAAGCCAGAAATAGAAAAATTAGATAAATATGAGTTTAGAGCAATTTATCCTGATAGTGAATTTTTGAATTTGAGAATAAAGGGTGGACAGAGTGATGTGATTAAATTGAGACCCCCAAGAAATCAAATTTCAATAGGGCCAATGGTAGGTATTCTATATAATACTGATACTGGATTAACAACACCAACTATAGGATTGGGAGTAACTTATAATATGATTAAAATATGGGATTGGAAATGAAAATA